>Ga0105047_10014060_pt1 | contig 12729 bp, 7 predicted proteins | sample MAT04_FD_78384 | JGI IMG/M metagenome (GOLD analysis project Ga0105047, IMG submission 78384) | Freshwater microbial communities from Lake Fryxell liftoff mats and glacier meltwater in Antarctica - MAT-04 (megahit assembly) | ecosystem: Environmental > Aquatic > Freshwater > Ice > Liftoff... | reverse complement strand
TATGGCGCGGGGCGGCCAGGTCCACGACCATCCGGGCCGACGCCTCGCGCTGGCAGACGTCGATTGCGTCGCGAACGATCGCGTGCAGGTCGATGTCGCTCGCGTCGAGCTGCAGCTTGCCGCGCGTGATGCGCGTCAGGTCGAGCAGGTCGGAGATCAGGCGGCTTTCGAGCTCGACGTTCCGGCGGATCGAGGCCACGTCGGCGCGCAGGTCCGGTGGCAGGCCGGCGTGCGCCTCGAGCACGGAGACGGTCAGCAGCACGGGCGTCAGCGGTGTGCGCAGCTCGTGCGACAGGGCGGCGATGAACTCGCTCTTGGCGTCGTTGGCCCGCTCCGCCTCGGCCCGCGCGCGCAGCTCGGCATCGAACAGTCGCGCCCGCTCCAGCGCCTGGGCGCACTGCCGCGCCAGCGACACGATGAACTCGCGGTCGCCGGGCGACAGCAGGCTGGCGTGATCGAAGCCCAGGCCCAGCACGCCGACCGCCCGGCCGCCCACCATCAGCGGCACGCAGGCCGAGGCCTCGGTCTGCCGCGTTGCCCGCACCGCCGCCAGGGCGGGGTAGCGGGCGAGCCGCTCTTGGGGCGTCGTCAGGTAGATCGGCTCGCCGCGGCGCACGGCGTCGGTCAGGGGGATCGGTGCGTCGAGCGGGAACCGCTGCCACCGCGCGATCACGTCCGCCGGGTAGCCGACGTGCCCCGCCATCTCCAGCGCCGTGCCGTCCTCCGACAGCAGCGACAGCGACCCGGCCGACGCGCCCAGCGCCCCGATCCCCTGTTCGACGGCGACGCGGGCGACGTCGGCGGTCGTCAGGGCCTCGGACAGGGCGGCCGACACGGCGTGGATGCGGTTGACGCGCTCGGTCGCCCGGCGCTCGTCGGTGACGTCCCGCTGTGTCCCCCACGCCCGCACCAGCGCGCCGCCCTCGGTCCACCCTACGAAGCTGTTGAGGAACACGCGGGTGTTGCCGTCCCGGTCGGGCTCCCGCGACTCGGCGTCCACCAGGCGGTAGCCGCCGCGGATGAACGCGAGGATGAACGCCCGGCTGCCGGGGTCGGCCGGGTCCTGAAACTCCGGCAGCCGCCGCCCGACCATGTCGGCCGCCGCGGCGTAGCCGTACATCCGCGCCGTCGCGTCGTTGCATTCGGCGAGGTAGGCCCCGCGGAAGATCAGCGCCACCTGCGCGTCCTCGGGCAGGTCCGTCGGCACCGGCTCGTCCAGCTCGAACCGCCAGATCCCCTCGGAGCTGAGGCGAACGAAGTTGCGGTAGCGGGCCTCGCTCTCGCGCACGGCCGCCTCCGCCCGCACCCGGGCGACGGCGGCCCACGCGTCCCCCGCCACCTCGCCGGCGAACGCCAGCTCCCCCTCCGACCACGCCCGCGGCGCGCGGTCCTCGGCGTACAGGACCGCCGTTACCCCGCCCCCCGCCACGACCGGCACGGCCACGACCGCCCGCGCGCCCCGGGCGGTGTAGGCCCCCGCGCCGGGGTCGTCCGCCGTCCGCGGGTCGGCCGCCACGTCGTCCACCGCGACTGCGTCGCCGCGCCGCAGTTCCCCGGCGAGGCCCGGCCAGTACGTCGCCAGCTCGTGCGCCCCGGCGGTAGCGGGGTCGGCGCCGGCCGCCGCCCAGTTGTCGGCGACGTGGACCATCATCCCGGCCGCGTTAACCGCGCCGTAGCCGGCGCGGGCGACGCCCAGCGTGCGCCCGAGGATCTCGGCGGCCGTGCGGGCGATGCCGCCGGCGTCGCGCTGCTCGCGGAGCCGCTCGCCGAGCGCCGCCCGGGCGGCCCGCCGGGTCTCGGCCTGCTTTCGCGCCGTGACGTCCTGGAAGAAGACGGACAGCCCGCCCTCCGCCGTCGGGTAACACCGCAGGTAGAACCAACGTGCCCACGGCGCGTAGAACGCCTCCACCTCGACCGTCGCCTGCTCGGCGACCGCCCGTCGGTAGGCGCCCTCGATCGGCGTCCCGACGGTCGCCGGGAGGAGCGCCCAGTACGACCGCCCGAGCAACTCCTCACGCCGCATCCCGAGCAGGCGTTCCGCCTCAGCATTCACGAAGACGAACCGCCATTCGCGGTCGAACGTGGCGAACCCGTCCTGGATGCTCGCCAGGATGCCGGTCACGCGCTCCTCCGCGCGCACGCGCGCCGTCTCCTCCGTACACGCGCAGAACAGCCCGCCCACGCCGCCGCCCGACTCGTCCGGGATCGGGCTGTAGGACCACGTGAAGAAGGTCTCTTCGGCGTACCCGTGGCGCTCCATCACGAGGAGCGTGCGCTCGTTCCAGGTCGCCTCGCCCCGCGCCATGACCGCGTCGGCCTGCGGACCGATGACGGGCCAGATCTCCTGCCAGGTCTCCCGCGCGGGCAGCCCCAGCGCGGCCGGGTGCCGCTTGCCCAGCACGGGGATGTAGGCGTCGTTATAGATGTTGATCAGGCCCGGGCCCCACCACACGAACATCGGGAAGCGGGAGTTGAGGCAGATCCCCGCCGCGACGCGGAGGCTCTGCGGCCACTGCTCCGCGGGCCCCATTGGCGTGCGTGACCAGTCGAACGCGGCGACGCGCGCGGCCATCTCGCCGATGCCGCCAGCGCCGACCGGCGCAACCTCGTTCGTACCGTGCCCTCCGCTGCTGCTCAACCTGAACCTCTCGGCGGTGCCGCGCTTGCTGGGAAGACCAACGCCCGCCACCCATTATGCGGCGCGACCGTCCCGCGCGCCACCGGGCAAAACGCCGCGGAACGTTTTCGGCCGCTCAGGGCTCGACCACTCCGTCGGCCGCCAGCCGGTCCATCGCCCGCAGGTAGTACGGGGCGATGTCGCCCGTGACGGGCTCTAGCAGCTCCGGGGCCAGCCGCCGCCCGATCACGTGCAGGTGGTCCGCCGCCCACGTCCCCAGGCACTCGCCCCACTGCGCGCTGGCCACCGACACCAGCCCGTCGTTCTCCCCCTCGTTGGCGGTCACCACGCCGTGCGAGTGGTAGAAGACCGGCGCCACGCGGTGGCGCGGCCGAGCCGCCGCGACGGAGTAGTAGCGCACCCCGGCGGCGTCCGGGGTGGCGGCGTTGAAGCGGGCGCAGGCGTCGCGCGTCAGGTCGTTCACGGCCGACACGTCCAGCCCCAGCAGGTCCGTCACTTTGAACGCCCCCAGCCGCTCGCACAGGTGCGTGAGGCACCAGTCGGCGTACGAGCTTCCCCGGTGCGGCGTCGAGACGGTCACGATTGCCGCCACGCGCCTGGCCATCCCCAGGTGGGTCACCATGTGCCGGGCGTCCAGCCCGCCCATCGAGTGGGCGACGACGACGACGCGCCGGCCGTCGAGGCCCCGGGCCGCCGACTCCCGCTCGATGACCGCCTTGAGCCGCCCGGCCCGTCGCTCGATCGACCCCGTCGGGTGGACGCGCGGCACGATGAGCGGGTGCCCGCGTTCGGCCAGCGCGCGGTCAACCCCGCGGAAGTAACTGACGGCGACCGGCCCGAGCTTGAAGTTCCCGAAGCCGAACAGGCCGTGGTGGAGGACGATGGGCGTGGGGGTCGGTTCGGCCATGCTCAAATAATCCGGCCCCGGCGCCGCCGCGGCGGTGATCCCGTCGCGACGGCCCCGGGGCCGGTCTGGAAAGCGTCGATGCGCGCCGTGCGGTCCGCCCGATTACGTCAGGGTCGACGGGGCGGTCAGCGGGTAGTTGGCGTCCAGCACGATGCGGTAGTTGAGCATCGGCGAGTTCTCCTCGCCGGGCACGACCCGCACGTAGTAGCGTCCCTGCCCGACCACGCGGTTGATCCGCTCCTGCGCCGTGCCCGCCCCGTCCGACTGCGTCAGGACCGTGCCGGTCGAGTCCAGCAGGTACACGTCCGTGTCGCCCTCAAGGTTGGACACGGTGATGTCGAGCCGGTGCCGCCCGGTCAGGTCGAACACGTAGTAGTCGTCGGGGTCGTCCTTGCCAACCGACTCGTTGAACGCGCGGTTGCCCACGATCCCGTTCAGGGCGGTGGTCCGCGCGCTCGACCGGGTGTTCCGCGCGTAGTCCGCGGACAGGTCCAGCGCGTAGTCGGAGTTCACGTTCGTGCTGCCGCGGATGACCTTGATAAAGTAATCGCCAGCCGGCACGTCCTTGCGCACCAGCTCGTCGGAGTCTTCCTCGCCGATCGACTGGTCGATGATCCGGATCGAGCCGACGGACGAGACGAGGTAGATGTCGATGTCGTCGGAGTTGTTCGTCAGGAAGCCGATGATCCGGCCGTCGCGGGCCATCGAGAACCTGAAGACGTCGATCCCGTCGCCGTCGCCTACGGAGTCGGCGATGTGGGCCGTGCCGGTCAGCTTGCCGAGGTCGAGGGCCGTCGGCAGCGTGCTCCCGGCGTCGAGCGAGGTGGCGGTGTTGTCGGTGTCGGGGATCGACTCGCCGGCGGTGTTGAACGCGGTGACGCGGAAGAAGAGCTGCGTCCCCGGGGCCAGGTTCGTGTAGGAGTAGCTCGTCTCCCCCGCCGCGACCCGTGCCTTGAGCCGGAACGGGCCCGTCGAGCTGTCGGAGCGGTAGACGTTGAACCCGTCCTCGTTGACCGAGTTGTCCGTCCAGGTCAGGTCGATCTGGTTGGGCGAGACGCCCACGGCGCTCAGGTCCGAGGGCTCGATCGGGATGGCGATCGACACGCCGGTCGCCGTCAGGACGACCGCCGCCTCGGCCGGGTCGTCCGACGTGAACGTCAGGTTCGTCGTCCGCGCCCCGCCAACGTCCGGGTCGAACCGCACGAACACCCGCGCGACCTCGCCCGGCGCGATCGCGAACGTGTTGCCGTTGATCTGGGTGCCCTGGTTGTCCTGGATCGTCGTGTTGAAGTCGGCCTGGTTGGTGCTGGTGAAGTTGCTGATGTTGAGGGGCGCGTCGCCGCTGTTGGACAGGGTGAAGGTCTGGGGGGCGCTCGTGCGGCCGACGATGGTCGTGGGCAGCGTGATGAGGCGGTCGTTGAAGATCGCGAACGAGTCGGTCACCGTCAACTGGGCCGCGAGGAGCTGCCGCACCTCCAGCGGCTCGATCGTGGCGGCGGCCCGCCGCAGCGCTGCCGCTGCGCGATCGCGCTTGCCGCCCGACGAGGACCACCGCCGCGGGGACAGGAAACTCCAGGGTGCAAGCCACGGGTGAGACACGACTGCTCCTTTGCTGATCACAGGTGTGAAGGCCTACCGCCGCCGTCGCGCCCGCTGGCACGCGCGCGGCACGACCATAGCCGTCCGCCAGTATACCGCAGAGCCATTATCACGTGTGTCCCGCGAAATTTCCACGACAGGGGCGCAAGTTCCGCCGCCCGCCGCCCCCCGCCCCTGTGACGCCCCTCACCGCTTGGCCCGCTCACCCCCGTTTCGCCGGCATTTTCACGCCGCGGCGCGCCCCTCCGCCGCGGCATCAGGAGGGCGGGCGTCGTCGCTCGCCCCGCCGTCCCCCGTCGCCTGGTAGCCCCCCTTGAGCACGAGCAGGCCCCCCGTCAGGTTCCACAGCACCTGCACCAGCCGGATCGACATCGTCAGCGCGAACGCCTCGCTCACCGATGCGCCCTGCTTCTCCGTCAGCTTGATCGCGAAGTACTCCATCACCCCCGCCCCCTGCGGCGAGATCGGGATCGAACCGGCCAGCACGATCACCGGCACGCACACGAAGTAGTAGAGCGGGCTGATGTGCAGGTGCAGCGCCTTCCCGGCCAGCATCGCCGACGCGGCCACCGTGAGGTGGACGGGTAGCGTCATGACGATCGCCCACAGGATCAGCAGCGGACGCTGGCGGTACATGTCCATGACCTGCACGGCGTTCTGGACCTGCTTCTGCATGGGGAGCTTGCGGATGAACCAGTCCAGGCCGCTCAGGCGGCGCAGGGTCGGCTGGTAGAACACGACGAGCCCGACGACCAGCCCGACGAGGATGGCGGCCGACGCGACCGCGATCTTGAGGCAGAGGCGCGCGATCGGGTCGCCGGGATTGCCGATCGCCCAGTACTGGTAGCCGGCCATTACCCCGCCGACGACGACCAGCGCGAGCAGGCCGAGCACGCGGTCGATAAACACACTCATCACCGCCCGGGTGCGGTGGGGGGTCTGCTTGCTGGCGTAGTACGCCTTGAGCACGTCGCCGCCCGTCGAGCCGGGCATGAAGGTGTTGTAGAACGCGCCGACCATGTTCAGCACGAACGTCCGCACCAGGGTCAGTCGGATCTCCAGCACCGCCAGCAACTGGTGCCAGCGGATGCTCGTGATGATATAGGTGGTCGGGAAGATCAGGAGGCTCAGCCAGAGGTAGAGGGGGCTGGCCCCGCGGAGCATGGTCAGGACGCCCACCTGCACGGGGGGCCGGGCCGCCTCCAGTTTGTAGCCGAGAACCCCCGCAATCTCCGGCCGGCGGAGCGCGTCGTCGTGCCACAGCGCCACCTCCCCCTCACCCGGCGGCCCGGACACAAGCCCCAACCGCTCGACCAGCGGAAGCTTGCGCAGGAAGCGCTGGCCCCACGGGGCGGCGTCCTCCCAGCGTTGCCGCTCCGCGCTGTTGATGACAAACCGCTGTGCCTGCTTGAGATCCGTACGCAACTGCACGGCCAGAAGGCGCCGCTTCTCCGTCACCTTCTCGCCGTTCACGACGCGCACGACGTCCACAGTTTTCGTGTCGGGTTCGGTGTAGACGCCGTCGTACGCCCCCCGCTCGACGGTGCGCGTCTCCCGCGTCCACGGGTCGATGATCGGGGCCGACTCAAACCCGGCCGCCACCGGCTCCGCGAGCTGAGCGCGCACGAGTTGCGTCTTGTCCTTGCCGAGCAGGAACACCGTGTCGCGCAAGCTGATGTTGCTGATCACGATGTACATGCCGACGATCGCGATGCCCCATCGCAGCGAGAACGTCGCCCACTTCTTCACCCGAGCTTTGGTCATGGCAAATGGCATTCTGGGCCCATGGCCCCGACGAGGCAACAGCTAAAGGTCATCGGCTAACCCCCACCCGCACCTATGAAAACGAAGGGTGCTCCATGAGTGCGTGTCGCGCAAGTCGATTGGCAAGGGCAGATTAGATGAATTCGGCCGATCGTTCGCGAAGCACTTGCACATCCGGCGTTTTCCGCTACTTTATTCCTTCCTTATTTACTACTAGATAACTAGGAGATTCGATGTCCCTGATCACGCCGCATGGCGGCACGCTCGTCAACCGGATTTTGGAAGGCTCGGCCGCGTCTGCTCTTCGCGACCAGGCCAAGTCGCTCGCCGCGATCACGCTCTCCCCGCGGGAGCAGTTCGACCTGGAGATGATCGCGATCGGCGCGTTCTCGCCGTTGACGGGCTTTCAGGGGAAGGCCGACTTTGAGTCGGTCTGCCGCAACCTGCGCCTGGCGGATGGGACGGTCTGGCCGATCCCGGTGACGCTGACGCCCGCCGACGAGGTGGCCGCCACGATCAATCCAGGCCAGAAGTACGCCTTGAACGACTCCGTGGGCCGGCTGCTTGGCGTGATCACGGTCACCGAGAAGTACGCCCACGACAAGGCCCTCGAAATCCCCAACGTCTACCGGACCGAGGACCCGGCCCACCCGGGCGTGGCCGCCGTCCAGAAGCAGGGGAATTTCTGCATCGCCGGGCCGATCGACGTGGTGCAGGCGACGTACGAACCGGAGTTTCCCGACTTCCGCAAGACGCCCGCACAGACCCGCGAGATGTTCGCCGCCAAGGGGTGGAGCACGGTCTCGGCCTTCCAGACCCGCAACCCGATCCACCGGGCGCACGAGTACCTGACCAAGTGCGCCCTGGAGATCACCGACGGATTGCTGATCCACCCGCTGGTGGGCGAGACCAAGTCCGACGACATCCCGGCCGACGTGCGCATGGCCTGCTACAAGGTCCTGATCGACAACTACTACAACAAGGATCGCACGCTCCTGACCGTGATGCCGCTGGCGATGCGATACGCCGGCCCACGGGAGGCGATCCTCCACGCCCTGATCCGCAAGAATTACGGCGTGACGCACTTCATCGTCGGCCGCGACCACGCGGGCGTGGGGAACTACTACGGCACGTACGACGCGCAGAAGATCTTCGAGCAGTTCGACATCGCGAAGGAGATCGGCATCACGCCGCTGAACTTCGAGCACTCGACGTGGTGCAAGACGTGCGAGGGGATGGTCAGCGCCAAGACCTGCCCGCACGGCCCCGAGACCAAGGTGTTCCTCAGTGGCACGAAGGTGCGCGACCTCCTGAAGGCCGGGCAGCGCCCGCCGATGGAGTTCAGCCGCCCCGAGGTCGCCGACATCCTGATCAAGTGGGCCCAGGCGGCGAAGTAGCGGGCGCGCCCATCGTTCACCGGCATCCATACCGGCGCCCGCGGACGTTGGATCATCGTCCGCGGGCGTCGCTCGTTCAGGGCTGCGGCGGGGCGGTCGTGGCGCCGCCGACGACGGGGGTGAGGGGAACGACGACCGGCGCCAGCACCTCGGCCGGGCGTTCGATCTTGCGGAGGATCGCGCGGACGGCCTCCTGCCCCTCCACCATCGCGGGGACGGCCGCGCCGCTCCACGGGCGGCCGGCGATGACCGGCGCCGTGAGGGGGAAGGTCGCCAGCGACAGGTCGCCCGGCACCGACAGCCCGAGCGTTGCGGCGGCGAGGTAGAACGTGGTCGCCGTGGCCTCGTTGTAGGTCAGGATCGCCGTGGGGCGGTCGGCGGCGCGAAGCACGTGGAGCGCCCACGCCAACTGCTCGTCGGCAGCCCGCCGGTCGTCGTGGACGCGGGCCGGCAGGCCGGCCGCGCCCATCGCGGCTGCGTAGCCGGCCGCCCGGTCGAGTTCGCTGTAATGCCGGTCGGCGCGGTCGCCCACCCAGGCGAAGGCGACGTACGCGATCCGCCTGTGCCCCAGCGCGAGCAGCCGTTCCGTGATCCCGCGGGCCGCGCCAAGATCGTCGAAGTGGACGCAGTCGGACGTCAGCCGCGCATTGATCCAGATGGCCGGCGCATCGTGCGTGCGGATCAGCTCCAGCATTGCCGGGGGGATGTTGTGGGTGTAGTTGATCAGCATCCCGTCGCACAGGGATTGGCGAAGCACCTTGGGGATGAACCCGCTCTGGCTCAGCTGCTCGTCGGGCAGGCGCGAGACGGCGAGGTACATGTCGTTGGCCGCCAGCTCCGCCTGAAGGCCGTGGACGAGCGGGCCGGGGACCATGCTCTGGGCGCCGCTGGTCCCGAGCACGAGGGCGATGCAGCCGAAGCGGCCCGAGCCGACCGCGCGGGCGGCCGCGTTGGGGCGGTAGCCGAGCTCGCGGGCGGCGTCGATCACGCGTTTGCGGGTCTCGGCGCGGAACAGGTGAGCGTCCTTACCGAGAATGCGCGTCACCGTCGGCTTGGACAGGCCGGTGTGGCGGGCGATGTCGCGAAGGGTCACAGCCATCGTGCAAACCATTGTACACGTACCTTCGGCCGGCGTGTTGCCGCATGACCGGTTGGAAAGGGGCGCGTCGAGCGGCGTGGTTCGGGGCCGCGGCACGGCGTTCGCAATCCTCACGGGCATCGGCCCGTAGCGCCGCACCCTTGATGCCGCACAATCGCCCCACTTATTCGATCGCGTTGGCACTTCTGGGTGCATTGATAGTAATCGCAATCATAGTCGGCGCCGTCCGGGCCGCCGCCGTTGGCGACGCCGGCCGGCCGGCCACGCAGCCGGCCGCGACGCCGGATGCCGACTGGAAACCCCGCGACGCTGAGACCGAGGCGTTCTTCGCCCGCCCGGTCGTCGCGCGGCTGCGCGTCGAGCTGTCGGAGGCGGCGGTCAAGGCCCTTCGCAAGGACCCGCGGACCTACGTGAAGGCGACCGTGCGCGAGGAGTTGCCTACCGGGACAGGCCGGGCCTACGCCGATGTGGGCGTGCGCCTCAAGGGCGGCGCGGGGAGCTTTCGCGGCATCGACGCCAAGCCGGGCCTGACGCTCGACTTTTCGGAATTCGTCTCCGGCCAGCGGTTTTACGGCATGGCGAAGCTGCACCTGAACAACGCAGTGCAGGACCCCACCTACCTCGCCCAGCACCTCGGCGGCTGGGCGATGCGGCGGGCCGGCATCCCCGCCGCGCGCATTGCCAACGCGCGGGTCCAGCTCAACGATCGCGACCTGGGCCTCTACTGCGTGGCCGAGGCGGTGGACAAGGACTTTTTGCGGCGGTGGTTCGGCGAGGATGAGGGAACCCTCTACGACGGCGACCGCGGCGACATCGACGCCCGGCTGGCGATGAAGATCCGCAACGTTGGGGAGGGGGCCGGTCGGACGCCCCCGGACGCCAAGCCGCTCAAGCGGGCCAAGAGGAAAGCCGGTCGTCCGGCGAGCGGCCCGGCCGGCGTCTCCGAAACGCTTGCAGTACGGCAGCGGCAGGAACTGGCCGAGCGCCAGGCGCTGGGCCGGCTGACGGATCTGCTCGAGGCGACGCGCGAGGCCGACCCGCACGATCGGCGGGCGCGGCTGGGCGAGGTGATCGACGTTGACCGCTTCCTCACGATGGCCGCGATGGAAGCCCTCATCGTCCACTGGGACGGCTACGGCGCGAACAGCAACAACTATCGCATTTACGACGACCCGGGCACGGGCCGCCTGACGTTCCTCCCCCACGGGATGGACCAGGTGTTCCAGGGCGAGGCCGCCGGCATCGCGCCGAAGACCGGCCTGGTGGCGCGGGCGCTGTTGGAGGACGCCGAGATGCGGGGGCGGTACTACGAGCGCCTTGCGATATTGCGCCAGACCGCGCTCGACGCCGGCGCCCTGGCCGGCTACCTCGACGAGGTCGCGGCGCGGATCGGCCCGGCGCTGGCCGAGACCGACGTGGCGGCCGCCGAGCAGTTCCGCCGCGACGCGATCGCCTTGCGGGAGCGGGTCTTCGCCCGGGCCGAGTTTGTCGATCGGCTGCTGGCGCAGGTGTTGTCGCCGCTCCCGTTCGACGACGCCGGAATGGCGATCCCTTTCGGCTGGAGCTTGTCGGCCACCGATGGGCGCGCGTCCTTGGGCAAGCTCCCCGGCGGCCTCCTGCGCGTCCGCAGTGGCCCCGAGGGCTGCGCCGCCGCCCTTCGAACGACCGTGGTGCTCCCGCCCGGACGATACGCCCTTGAAGGCCGTTACCGCGCCGACGGCATCGCAGCGCCCGAATTGGACGCCATCGCCGCCCCGAACGCGGGTGTGGGCCTCCGCATCGCCGGCGGCCACCGCGCGGCGGGCCTGATCGGCACCACCGATTGGGCCGCGACCGCGTACGAGTTCGAGATCACCGGCCCGGGCGACGCGGAGGTCACGCTGATGTGCGAGGTTCGGGCGGCCGCGGGGGACGCGACGTTCGACCCGTCAGCGCTTCGCGTGCGCCGCCGCTGAGCACGCTTGGTGTTCATCGCGGCCCGGGTAAGATGGGCCGCCATGGGCACGCGGGCGCGTACCGTGCGGACGGTTTGCGGCATTGTCATCATCCTTGTCGCGTTCTTGGTCTTTACCTACGCTCCGGATTATGGGTGGTGGGTCGCGCTGACCGGGTCGGCACTCATCATCGCCGGCGGCAAAGTGGCGTGGCCCACAGCGTGGCGGCAATGGCTTGGCCTTGACTTCGGCCGGCGCGAGGCCTGCTGCGCGGCCATGGTGCTGGTCGCCACCGCCGGGGTGGCCCTCGCCTTGATCTTTGCCATCGCAAGTGCCGCCGCGCTTCGCTACGACGCCCTCTGGGCCCAGCGCGGGGACCGCGTCCATTACCTGCACAACGCGGCACAGACGCTGAACGAGGAGATGGTGCTGGGCGCCCTACTGCTGGGGACCATGCGCCGCGCCCTGCGCGGGCGGTCGTGGCTCGCGATTGCGATCCTCGCCGCCGCGGTCTTCTCCGCGATGCACTTCGCGTTCTACGCATGCCGCGTGGTCGGCGATTGGAACCACGGCCACCTCAGCGCGTTGACCCTGGCGTCGTTGTTTCTGGTGGGCGTGATCCGCAACACCCTCATTCTCCGCACCGGTCACATCGCCTACGCGTGGGCCCTGCACCTGGGCTGGAACGCGATCTTCTTCGGCGGCGGGTTTTACAACCGTGCGGGCTGGCCCCTCAACGAGCCCGATCGATTCAACCAGTTCCTCGGCTCGCCGCTTCTGTTCGGACTGCTCGTCGTTGCGCTCACGGCCATGGCCTGGTGGGACGCATCGGCAAATCGCAAAGCCACCCACACCGGCGCAACCCTTCGCGCCGCGGCCGGGGCGTGACGACCTGCCGCCGTCTTCATTGAGGCCTGACTCCGCTCACGGTGCGCTGACCGGCGTGCCGCGGGCGGGACGGTCGAGAGGGGCGACGCGGTCGAGGGAGGCCCAGGGCTTCCAGTGGGCGTTTGCAGCGCGACCGCGGGGGTCGCGCAGGGCGAAGTTGCCGCCGTCGTCCTTGCAGTCCTCACCGACGCTGTAAATGACGGGGTGCGGCGCCGTGACGTAGCCGAGCGGCTTGCCGCCGGCGGCGAGAGGATCGAGGGGGACGGCCGGGAGGTAGGCGGGGACCAGGGCGGCAAGTGACGGCGGGCGGGCGCCGGCGTGGTCGAGGGCGTAAAGGCGGATCGCGAGGGCGGTGGCGGCGAGGCGGCGGTCGGTAAAGGCGCGGCGATCGCGGCGAGATCACCGACCGTAATGGGCTCCCCCGCGGCGCGGATCTGGGCGACCAGTGCGTTCACTTTCGCCCGCTCGGCGTAAGTCCAGAGGGAGTGGCCGACGACGACGAC
>Ga0105047_10014059_pt1 | contig 12729 bp, 13 predicted proteins | sample MAT04_FD_78384 | JGI IMG/M metagenome (GOLD analysis project Ga0105047, IMG submission 78384) | Freshwater microbial communities from Lake Fryxell liftoff mats and glacier meltwater in Antarctica - MAT-04 (megahit assembly) | ecosystem: Environmental > Aquatic > Freshwater > Ice > Liftoff... | reverse complement strand
TGCGCCCGACGAGACGCGTGCCCGGCTGACCAGCCTGGTCGAACACTATTTCGCGGCCGTCGACCGCATGGACCTGGCCGGCACATTGACGTGTTTCAGCGCGGCCGCAACGGTGACGATCGCCACCTTCGACCTCGTGTACCGTGGACGCGACGAGGCGATCCGGGCCATGTACGAACGCCTGTTCGCGCGGTATGCCAGTGTGTGGCACGGTGACTTCGACCACGTGGTCGATGCACCCGCGCGCATTGCCAGCCAGTTCACGGTGCGCAACCTGTCCCCGCAAGGCCTGACGACAGTGAAGCACAACTGCAATTTCTTCCAGATGCAGGACGGTCTCATCCACACCATGACCGTCTACATGAGCGGGGATAATTCGCTCAAGTGATCGCCCCTTCAGACCATTGCGTCGGGGTCCATCGACCAGCTGGTCACAGACGCCTACAGGCACGCGCGCTGACGCAGCAAACCGACCCAGTCGGCGAAGCGCATCGAGCCATCGGCCAGGGCCAGGGCCAGCGTAGCGTCCAGTACCTGCGCTGCATGGTCTTGCGGCCAGACGCGGCCGGCGAGGTCCATGAACTTGGCGCGCAGCTCGTCGCGGCTGTAGGGCAGGGCATCGTCGCCGCGGTTCACACCGACTTCGCCCTGCAGCGTCTGGCCATCGTGCAGCGTGATCAACACCCGCGCCGGGCGCTCCAGTGGCAGGCGCCGGGTCATCTGCGCATCTTCATGCACCGTCACCCGGCGCGCCAGCACCAGCACACGCGGGTCGCGCACTGCGTTCCAGCTGAAGCTCTCAAGTCCACTGTGGCCATGAACGATGCGCGTGGCAACCGCGAACGGCACCGAAAACTTGGCCGCCAGCGTATTGCGCGGCGTCTGATCGTCGAGTTCGGCTGCGTAGGCGTAACTGTCGACCCGGATGTCGCGGATGCGGTCTGGCAACGGCAGCGGGCCCCTTGCGGCAATCTGGTCGAGGGCGTCCAGCGTACCGTGGTTGAAGCGGCAGCAGGAATGCAGCTTGAAATAGTTCTGTGTCAGATGCCATAGATCGCCCAGCTCGCGCAGCATCTCCTGCGGATCGAAATGCTCGGACACGATGGCGCCCATCAGCGACGCCACGCCATCACGTTCGCCGGAGAATCCCGACTCGGCCAATTGCAGCGCCAGTTGGCCCTGCCGGTTGCTCAGGCCGGCATAGACATTGCGCACCAGGCCGCCCTCCAGCATGGTGCGCTTGGATGTGGCGGTGGTCAGCGATGCGCCGATGTTGATGGTCTCGGCCATGGCCGTCGCATCCATGCCGGCAAGGCGTGCGCAGGCAGCGGCGGCACCTATCGTGCCCCAGGTGCCGTGTGGGTGCATGCTGGCGCGCAGCCGTGAGGCAGCACCGATACGCGAGCCGACCTCGTAGCCGACGACCAGCGCTGAAAGAAAGCTCTCTGCATCGGCACCCCGTTGCTCGCCCAAGGCCAGCGCGGCTGGTATCACGTGGATGGCCGGATGACCGCGCGAGAAGCGGTTGCCTTCGTCCATTTCGAGAAAGGTGCCTGCAGTGCCGTTGAGCAATGCCGCGACATCGGCGCTGGCGCAACGTCCGTGTCCTAGCACGGTGCTGTCGCCCGTGCCTGCGAGTCTGCCTGTCAAGGCCCGCATCTCGGGTTCGGCCGATCCGCCGACGATGGCGCCGATGGTGTCGGCCAGGATCCACCCGGTCTGATCCCGGACCACCAACGGCAGGCTCGGATAGTCGAGGTCGGCGGCGAAACGGCTCAGGCGTTCAAGAGGGTGCATGGTGGGTACTTTGGGTAATGGCGTCATGGATGGCGTGCGGACTGGTCCAGTGCACGTCGGTGTGGGCGCGCAGTTCGTGCAACAACTGGCGCAGTGCAGCAATGCGGCTCGGCATGCCGCACAACCACGGATGCAATGCCAGGCCGAACACGGCGCCGCGCCGTTGTGTGGCACATTCGGAGCTCAATCGGGTGAAGGCTTGCGCGGTCATGGCCGCATGCGCGCGTGGTTCGACATGGCGCAGCCATTGGCATTGCACATCATCCCACTCGGCTGCCAGCGGGATCGACAGCAGCGCAGGGTCGGTGTGCATCCAGAAAGGCTGGTCGTCATTGCACCAGTCCAGCGTGAAGCGGATGCCGGCCTGCGCCAGCAGACGCGGGGTGTCGGCGGTCGTGCCCCAGTCCTGGCTGAGCCATCCCACCGGACGCTGGCCGGTACAGGATTCGATCGCGGCGATCGACTGCTGCACATGCGCCTGCTGCATGACCAGAGGCATGTCGCCATGCATCATGCGTGTCGCCGCCAGGCCGTGGGCGATCCAGTCGCAGCCCCATTGCCGGAACATGTCGACCAGGCCCGGCAGGCGCAGCACTGCCATGGCGTTGGCGGCGATCACGGGCCGGATGCCAGCGTCACGCAAAGCGTCGATGACCCGGAATATGCCCACGCGCAGTCCGTATTCGCGTTGCGACCAACTGCGGTAGTCGGGTGTAAAGCTGCCGAACTCGCCGACCATGCGCGGGTCGCGCAGGGCATCCGCGGGCGGACACAACTCCCAATGTTCAAGGAACAACACGGCGTATGCCGACAGCCCTTGCGCCAGCCCGGGTGGGCCGGCCAAGCGCAAGGGCAGCGCCGAATAGTCGTACAGGTCATGGTCCACCGTGGCAACTCCCCACTTCTTCTACATCGGGTTTTGCCGGAGTTGACTTGCCGGCAGCTTGCGTGCATAGTCTAGTGCAATTGTTCTATCAATGGAACAATGTTGCCATCTTCTCCTTGTCATCAACCACCGTGAGGACTCCCATGAATACAACCCACCCGCTGTCGCGCCGACTGATTCTGCAGGCTGGCGCTGCGAGCGCAGTGCTCGGCGCACCCGGCATCCTGCTGGCCCAGCCCAAACCGGTCAAGGTCGGCCTGGTGCATCCGGTCAGTGGTGGCCTGGCCTATAGCGGCGGCCAGTCGCGCATGGGCGCCCAGATGGCGATCGACGAGATCAACGCTGCCGGCGGCGTCAAGGCCATGGGGGGTGCCAAGCTCGAGGCCCTGCTGGGCGATTCGCAGTCGCGCCCCGAGGTGGGTGTGAGCGAGGTCGAGCGCATGGAGCAGGACGGTGTCGCCGCTTACCTGGGCTGTTTCGCCAGCGGCATCGCGCTGCCGGCCACGCAGGCCGCTGCCAAGTACAACACGCCGTTCCTGATCGATGTGGGTGCCTCCGACCTGATCGTCAACCGGGGTTTGAAGAACGTGTTCCGTCTCAAGCCCGGTTTCGGCAAGTGCGTCGACGACGCCATCGTGGCGCTGGGCGACATCAACAAGGGCGCCGGTGGCGTGGCCAAGACCGCGGTGCTGGTGCACGAGGAGTCCGAGTTCGGCACCGGTACCGCCAAACTGCTGGCGGGCAAGTTGCCAAGCATCGGCATACAGGCAATGGAGACGATCAAACACGCCAACCCGACGCGCGACTTCTCCAACATCGCGCTGCGCATCAAGGGCCTCAAGCCCGATCTGGTGATCATGAGCAACTACCAGAACGAATACGTGCTGCTGGCGCGCACGCTGGCGCAGCAGAAGGTCGACGTGGCGGCGATGGTCAGCGTGCTCGGCGGCGGCTTCAACTACAAGCTGGTCAAGGAGCAGCCGGACGTCGCCCAGTACATGATGGACTTCAACCACTGGTTCAATCCCAGGAGTGCCAAGGCCATGGCCTTGAAGAAGCAGGTCGAAGCCAAGGGTGGCCTGTTCACATTCGAGGTCTACCTGTCGTACAACTGCATCATGTTGTATGCGGACGCCTTGCAGCGTGCGGCCACGGCCGACAAGGAAAAGGTCATCGCAGCGCTGGCGTCCAGCACCTGGATGCCTGAAATCATGCCCTATGGCCCGACCAAGTTCGTCAACGGGCAGAACGAGGGTGGCCGGGGCGCCCTGCTGCAGGCCTCCAAGACCGACATCGACGTGGTGGCGCCCGAGCAATTTGCGTCCACCAAGCCGGTCTACCCACGTCCGAAGATGTGAGCTGAGCCCTCTCAAGCATTTGGGGCTTTGCCACTTTGCTTGAGCCCTGGGGGCGGGAATGACGCAGTCATTTCCTGGGGGGTGCTCAGAGCGGATCAGCCAACGCGCCAGACTCAGCCATCAGGCTTGAGGCCGGCGCACCATTCCTGGAGGTTTCGTGGACGCGAACATCATTGCCGCGGCGGCCATCAACGGCCTGCTGCTGGGCGGCATCTACACGCTCGTGGCATCGGGCCTGACGCTGATCTACGGCGTGCTGCACATCATCAATTTCGCCCACGGCAGCATGCTGATGCTGGCCATGTTCGGCGTGTTCTACCTGCTCACGCTGCTGGGCATCGACCCCTACCTGTCAATTTTCATCATGGTACCGGCGATGTTCATCTTCGGGTACCTGCTGTACAAGGGCCTGATCGGGCGCCTGTCCAGCGGCAAGGACGAGAACATCCTGCTGGTCACGCTGGGTCTGTCGATCCTGATCGAGAACCTTGCGCTGATGTTCTTCAAGGGCGACTCGCGCACCATCCTGGTGTCGTATTCGGACACCATGATCGAAGTCGGCCCGGCGTTCGTGCCGCTGCCCAAGCTGATCTCGTTCGCCGTGGCCATGGCCCTGTGCGCAGCGCTGGGGCTGTTCATGCAACGCACGGATATGGGCCGCGCAATCCGAGCCGTGGCCAAGGAGCGGGTCGGTGCCCGGCTGGTGGGCATCGACGTGGACCGGATCTTCGCGATCTCCTACGGCATCGGCCTGGCTACGCTCGGGGCCGCCGCATCGCTGATGATGCCGATCTTCTACGTCTCGCCAACGGTGGGCCATGTGTTCGTGCTGGTCGCCTTCACGGTCGTGGTGTTAGGGGGCATGGGCAGCTTCCTGGGCGCCGTCGTGGGCGGCCTGATCATCGGGCTGACCGAGTCGTTCGGCGGCCTGTTCCTGGGCGAGAGCATGGGCCAGATCGGCATCTCGCTGATCTTCATCCTGATCCTGTTGTTCCGGCCGTCGGGCCTGTTCGGAGCGAAAGCATGAGCCGCAGCGCGAAGGGTGAAGGGCATCCAATGACAACGGCTTCTGACCTCAAACCCATTCCCTGGAAACTTCACCTGTCGGTGCTGGCGGTCGCGATTGCGTTCCCTTTCGTGTTCCCGTCGAGCTTCATGGTCAACTTCGGCGTGCTGGCCCTGTTTTATGCCTTCATCGGTCAGTCCTGGAACATCTCCGGTGGTTTTGCCGGGCAGCTGTCGTTCGGCCATGTCGCGTTCTTCGGTGTCGGCGCTTATGCGTCGACGATCGTTCAGATGCGTTATGGCATATCTCCCTGGCTGGGGTTGCCGATCGCGGGCCTGGCCGGTGCGTTCGTCGGCGGCGTGATCGCGGTGCTGTCGTTCCGGGCCGGCCTCAAGGGCTCCTACTTTGCGCTGATCACGCTGGCGTTCGCCGAGGTGCTGCGCATTGTCAGCAACTCGATCTCCATCACCGGCGGTGGCCTGGGCCTGCTGATCCCGATGAAGATCGGCGCGCAGAACCTGCAATTCGCCGAGCGCAGCGGGTTCTATTTCCTGATCCTGGTGCTGGCCGCGGGTTCAGTGGCGGTGGCCGAATGGATGCGGCGATCGCGTTTTGGCGCGCAACTCGCGGCGATCCGGGAGAACGAGGATTCGGCGAAGGCGCTGGGCATCAATGTGTTCGCCGAGAAGGTCAAGGTGATGCTCATCTCCGGTGCGATCGGTGGTATCGGGGGGTGCTTCTTTGCCCAGTATTTCCTGTACATCGATCCGCTCATCGCCTTTGGCACCGACAAGTCGGTCGAGATGCTGCTGGTCGCGATGATCGGCGGCGCCGGCACCGTGTACGGGCCGCTGGTGGGATCGGTGTTGCTGGCGCTGGTCAGCGATGTCACGCGCACGCTGACGCAGATCCAGGGCCTGTCGCTGGTGCTGTACGGTGGCCTGCTGGTGGTCATCATCGCCTTCCTGCCCAACGGCCTGATCGACCTGTTCAGCCGCAAGCGCGGCGGTGGCAAACCGGGGAGCAAGACATGATGTTGCAGGTATCGAACCTGAGCAAGGTGTTCGGTGGGCTGCGCGCCGTGGACGACGCCAGCCTGCAGGTGGAGCAGGGCCGTATCGTGGCGCTGATCGGTCCCAACGGCGCCGGCAAGACGACATTGTTCGCCTGTATTGCCGGTTTCCATGCCGCCAGCGCAGGGCAGGTGCATTTCATGGGCCAGGACATCACCGGCTGGCCGGTGCACCGGATCTCGCGTGCCGGCATGGTGCGCACGTTCCAGATCACCCAGCCATTCGCCAAGCTCACGGTGCACGAGAACATCGCGGTGGGTGCCTATCAGCAGTTCCACGACCGGCGTGAAGCCTGGGAACATGCACGCGCGGTGGCGCGCCAGGTCGGCATGGAGGCCTTGCTGGCGCAACCGGCCTCCGGACTGACGGTGGCCGGGCGCAAACGGCTGGAACTGGCCCGCGCGCTGGCCACCGGCCCGAAGCTGCTGCTGCTGGACGAGGTGATGGCCGGGCTCAATCCGACCGAGATCCTGGAGATCATCGGCATCATCCGGGCGATCCGCGACAGCGGCGTCACGGTCTTGCTGATCGAACACGTCATGCATGCGGTGATGAGCCTGTCGGATCACATTCATGTTTTGTCGTACGGCAAGATCATCGCGCAGGGCAATCCACAGGAGGTGGTGAACAACCCGGCCGTGATCGAGGCCTATCTGGGACGCGGCAGTGCCGACCACGGCGCCAACACGCCGACGGAGGTGGTCCATGCTTGAAGTACGCGCACTGCATGCCGGCTACGGCGGCATCGAGATCCTGCGCGGCATCGACCTGGACGTGGGCAAGGGCGAGATCGTCGCGGTGCTGGGCAGCAACGGTGTCGGCAAGTCGACGCTGAACAACAACATCTCGGCGCTGTACAAGCCGTTTTCCGGATCGATCAAGTTCGAGGGTCAGGAACTGGTGGGGCTGAGCTCGACGGAGATCGTCAAGCGGGGTGTGATCCATGTGCCCGAGGGTCGGCGTGTGTTCCCGAACCTGAACGTGCGCGAGAACCTGGAGACCGGCAGCCTGGTGCGCGGGCGCGCGCGCCGTGCCGACAACCTGGAGAAGGTGGTCGCCATCTTTCCGCGTCTGAAGGAGCGTTTCAGCCAGTCGGCTGGAACCCTGTCCGGCGGCGAGCAGCAAATGCTGGCGATCGGCCGCGGCCTGATGGCCGAACCGGTGCTGCTCATCATGGACGAACCCTCGCTGGGTTTGTCGCCGCTGCTGGTCGAGGAGATGTTCGCTCTGATCGTGCGGATGAACGGCGAAGGCCAGTCGATCCTGCTGATGGAGCAGAACGCGGTGCAGACGCTGGCGATCGCGCACCGGGGTTACATCATCGAGAACGGTGCGGTGGCGATGCAGGGCGCCGCGCGCGACCTGGCCAATGATCCGGACCTGCGCAAGAACTATCTGGGCCTGTAGATGATGGACGGGAAGCCACTTGCGCAGCCTCAGCCCGAGCTGGCGGGTCGGCGCGTGCTGGTCACTGGCGCCGGTTCCGGCATCGGCCTGGCCACGGCGGGGCTGTTGCAGGGCCACGGTGCGCGGGTGGCGGCTGCGGTGCAGGACGCTGCGCAGGCCGCGCTGGCGCGCGACGCGTTGCCTGGCGCGCTGGTGCTGCAGCAGGACCTGCTGGATGAGGCCGGTTGTGTCGCTTTGCCCGTGCGCGCAGCGCACGGCCTGGGCGGGCTCGATGGTCTGGCCTGTTGCGCCGGCATCTTTTTCAAGAAGGGTTCGGACGACACCACGGTGCAGGAGTGGCGCCAGACGCTGGAGCTCAATCTGACGTCCACGTTCCTGTTGACGCGCGCGGCCATCGCGCACATGCGCCAGCACGGTGGCGCAGCGCAGGCCAGCGTGGTCGTGGTGACGAGCCAGATCGGTCTGGTGGGTCATGCGCGCGGCGCCGCGTACGCGGCGTCCAAGGCCGGACTCAACGGCATGGTCAGGTCGCTGGCGCTTGAATGGGCATCGCAGGGCATCCGCGTCAATGCGGTCGGTCCGGGTCCGGTGCGCACCGCGATGGTGGCGGCCGTCACCGCCGATCCGGTGGCACTATGCGCAATGGAGCAGAGTATTCCGATGGGTCGGCTCGGCGAGCCGAACGAGATCGGCGAGTTGGTCAGTTTCCTGTTGTCCAGCCGCGCGGCGTTCATAACCGGGCAGGTGATCTGTGCCGACGGAGGGTTCACGGCGCGATGACAGGCACAGCCCCATCCTTGCCCACGCTGGCCGACATGGCACACGTGATCCGCAGCAAGAACGCCGGTCCCACCCAACTGACGATCGACGTGTTCCTGATGGATGCAGCCGGGTACGCGCTGGCTGCAAACAGCCCGGCCATGTCCTGCGCGGCGGTGGCCGCGCGGTACGGTCTGCCTGCGCAGCAGGTGCAACGCCACCTGCTGGCCGACATCCATGCCATCAAGTACGTGTTGCCCCGTGCGATCGTGGCCGGCAGCCCCGGAGACGGCGACGTCTATGGCGCGCAGCAGCACGGGCCCATGCTGGATATCGTGCCATGAGCCTCAGTGCCGCTCCCAGGGCGAATGCCGCAGTGCGCAGCACGCAGTTGCTCCCATGAACGCGACCGCGCGCCTGCTGCAATCCCACCATACCGGTGCTGAACCGCTGCGCGTGTTGTCTGCGTCCGGCCAGCTGGGTTACGGCATTCCCGAAGAGGCGTTTCGGCGTGGCATGGCGCGCGCGCCCCATGTCATCGGTTGCGACATGGGGTCGGTTGACCCAGGACCGTATTACCTGGGCGCCGGCGTCATGGCGGCGCCCGAGGCCATGATCGAGCGCGATCTCGAACTGGTGTTGTGCGCTGCGCGCGCGGCCGACGTTCCGCTGATCATCGGCAGCGCCGGCACGGCGGGCGCGGGCGTGCACCTGGACGCGACACTGGCCATCGTGCAGCGCATCGTGACGCGCCGCGGCCTGTGCTTGCGCTTGGCCACGATCCGTAGCGACATTGCGGCTGTGCAGGTGGTATCGGCGCAACGGGCTGGCAGGCTCGATCCGATCGGTGCCATCGACCCGCCGTCGCCAGAGGACATCCTGGCCTGCAGCCATATCGTGGGCCAGTGCGGCACCGAAACCTTCGCGCGTGCACTGGCGCTGGATCCGGATGTCGTGATCGCCGGGCGCGCCTGCGACACCGCGATCTTCGCCACGCTGCCAGCCATGCTCGGTTATCCACTTGGCTTGTGCCTGCACATGGCCAAGATCATCGAATGCACCTCCTTGTGTTGCCGCCCCGGTGGGCGCGACGCGATGCTGGCCGAGTTGACGCCGGCGCATTTCACGCTCGAGAGCATGAATCCGCAGGCGCACGCCACGCCAGCCTCGGTCGCCGCGCATGCGCTGTATGAACAGGCCGACCCGCTGCAGGTCGAGGAGCCGGGCGGCAGCCTGATGTTGCACGGTGCCTGGTACGAGGCACTGGACGCACACCGCACGCGGGTCGGTGGTGCCTGTTTCATGCCACGCGACAAGCCCAGCCTGAAGGTCGAAGGCGCCCGCTGGGCAGGTGAACGTGTGGTGCTGCTGGCAGGTATCGCCGACCCGGTGTTGCTGCGGGTCTTGCCGCAGGCGATTTCCGATGTCGAGCAGCGGGTGCGGACCCTGGTTCCGGGCGACTGGTTGTTGGTTCCCCATGTCTATGGGCAGGGCGCCGTGCGACCGCTCGCACCCGCGCTGCAGGCGACACACGAGGCCGGGCTGGTGCTCGAGTTCATCGCGCCGCAAGCGGCGCTTGCGCGCACCGCGGCCGGGGTTTTCAAGCAGAACCTGCTGCACCACGCCTATCCAGGCCGGATCGCGACGGGTGGCAACCTGGCATTTGCGTTCACGCCCAGCGAACTTGACGCGCAATCGGCCTACCGGTTCGTGCTCTACCATGTGATGCGCGACGCGCCGTTGGATATGCTGTTTCGGGTCGAGACCACCGATCTGCATGGCCGCCCCCCGCATTGAACACACGCCATGGCCACCGTATTGCCCCTGCCCAAGTACCACCAGATCTACCTGGTGTTGCGCGAACAATTGAATGAAGGGCGATTTGCCAACGGACTTCCGCCTGAGATGGTGCTGAGCAAGGAGTTCGGTGCCGCCCGAGTGACCGTGCGCCGCGCGCTGGAGCAATTGTCCAACGAGGGCCTGATCATCCGCCGCGCCGGGCGCGGCACCCATCCTGCGCCGGCCGAGGTGGTAGTGCCCGGTGACGGAGCTCAGGGTGTACGGCGGCGCGGGATCAAGGGCATGAGCGGCCTCTTGGAGAATATCGTCAGCATGAGCCTGCGCACGACGGTCAAGGTGATCGAGGTGCGCACCATCCACGCCTCGCATACTGTGGCCGAGGCCTTGCAGATACCGTTCGGCGCCATGGTGCAGAAGGCGGTGCGCCGGCGCAGTTCCAAGCTCGGTCCGGTGTCCCATATCACCACCTACGTGCCAGACGAACTGGCGCAGCGATTCGGGCGCAAGGATCTGATGCGCAAGCCGATCCTGCGGCTGATCGAAGAGTCTGGCGTGGAGATGGGGCGGGCCCGGCAGACGGTGTCGGCGCGGCAGGCGGACGCCGCGGTCGCCCAGGAACTGGAGGTGGCCGTCGGCACCGCGTTGCTGGCGGTGAACCGACTGGTGTTTGATGTCAACGACCGGCCGGTGCAATGGCTGCACGGGTTGTATCGCCCTGATCGTTACGAATACCAGATGGACGTCTCGCAGGTCGGCAGCGTCGATGCGCGCATTTCGGTCAAGGAGAATCTGTCGGAATGAAAGCCGTGTCCGCGTGCATGCGCGGACCTACCCACCGGGATGTCATGACCACACCACTCAATTCACCGCACACGTTGGCGCAGAAGCTGATCGCGCGCGCTGCCGGGCGACCCCATGTCGACCTCGGCGAGATCGTCAATTGCAAGGTCGATCTGGCGATGTTCCACGACTCGTCGGGGCCGCGCCGCCTCAAGCCGATGCTCGAAGAGCTGGGTGCGACGATCTGGGACAAGTCCCGGGTGGTGCTGGTGATGGACCACTACGTGCCCGAGCAGGACGACGAATCGCGCCGCATCGTGCGCATTGCGCGTGACTGGGCGCGTGAGCAGGATCTGCCGCATGTCTACGACAGCATCGGCATCTGCCATGTGGTGCTGCCGCAGAAGGGGCATATTCGGCCCGGCATGTTCTGTGTCGGCGGCGACTCGCATTCGCCCACCGGCGGCGCGTTCGGCGCCTACATGTTCGGCATCGGCGCCACCGAGATGCTGGGCGTGGTCGTCTCCGGCCAGTTGTGGGTGCGGGTGCCGCAGACGCTGCGCATGGTGTGGAACAACCAGCTCCCGGTCGGGCTCACCGCCAAGGATATGGTGCTGCACATGATCGGTCGTTTCGGCATGAATGGCGGCGGGTACCAGGCGGTGGAGTTCTGTGGTGCGGCGGTGCAGGCCTTGTCGATGCAGGAGCGCATGACGATGTCCAACATGAGCGCCGAAATGGGCGCCCAGGTGGGACTGATCGCGCCTGACGAGACGACCCGGGCCTGGCTGGCCGAGCGCGGCGTTGCCGTGGGCGACCTGTCCGACTGGTGCACCGACCCGGGCGCGACCACGGTGGACCATCTCTTCGATGCCGCGTCGCTCTCGCCCCAGGTGGCCGCGCCGCACAGCCCGGCCAATACCCGCGGTGTGGAATCGTTTGCCGACGTGGCGGTGCAGGTTGCGTATATCGGCGCCTGCACCGGTGCCAAGCTCGACGACCTGCGTGCTGCGGCCCAGGTGCTGCGCGGGCATAAGGTGGCGTCAAGCCTGCGCCTGATGGTGGCGCCAGCCAGTCTGCACGACCAGGAGCAGGCCGAGCAGGAGGGTGTGATGGCCGTCTTGCGCGATGCCGGTGCCGAAGTGCTGCCCACGGCCTGCGGCGCCTGCTCCGGTTATGGCGGCAGCATTCCGGATGGCGCCAACGTCATCGCCACCACCGCGCGCAACTTCAAGGGACGCATGGGCTCGGCCACTGCGCAGGTCTACCTCGCCTCGCCGTATACGGTGGCGGCATCGGCCTTGCGCGGGCGCATCAGCGACCCGCGGGAGATGCTGGCGTGAACACGGTACACGCCATTGCGACGACGCCGCACCGGGTCTGGAAATTCGGCGACGACATCGACACCGACGTGCTGGCGCCCGGCGCCTACATGAAGCTGGGCATCGACGGCATCGCGCCGCATTGCCTGGAGGCGGTGCGCCCGGAGTTCGCATCTCAGGTGCGACCGGGCGACGTACTGGTGGCCGGCGCCAATTTCGGCATCGGCTCCTCGCGCGAGCAGGCTGCTGCGGCGCTGGTGCATCTGGGCGTGCGGGCGGTGATCGCGCCGTCGTACAGTGGTTTGTATTTCCGCAACGCATTCAACCTCGGCCTGCTGCTGCTGACCTGCGCGCGAGCGGACGAACTGGTTGACGGCGAGTCTGTCACGCTCGATCTGCAGGGGCTGGCTGTCACCAGCGCTGCCGGCGTGGCACTGCCATGTGAACCGATACCGGACTTCCTTCTCGACATGGTGGCCGCCGGCGGGCTGCTCAACCAGTTGCGCCAGCGGATGGCACGCAGTACATGAGTGCAGCTGGA
>Ga0105047_10014058_pt1 | contig 12730 bp, 8 predicted proteins | sample MAT04_FD_78384 | JGI IMG/M metagenome (GOLD analysis project Ga0105047, IMG submission 78384) | Freshwater microbial communities from Lake Fryxell liftoff mats and glacier meltwater in Antarctica - MAT-04 (megahit assembly) | ecosystem: Environmental > Aquatic > Freshwater > Ice > Liftoff... | reverse complement strand
AGATAGAAAAACTGAAGAACCATTCGATTGCAGGATTGCCTGTCTCGGTCCAGTTAATACGCCGGTATTCGACTTGTTTTCTACAGTCGTCAAATTGCTCGATATGCCGTTAATTCCGAATGCCGGATCGAACTGACCATTGGGAAGCAACCGATAGAGCGAGAATCCTGAACCAACAGGGAGTTGTCCAATCCCGGTGTCAGTCCGCCCGCCAATGACTGTCGTTTTACCATCTTCATCGACGAATAAACTTCCCGTTATAAAGTCATTCGAATTGTCGCGATCCTTCATCCGGGTGCCGAATTCGAAGTACTTCACACCATCGCCATCAAATGCTTCGACTAAACGACCCGATTTGTCGATTGACGACGTGATCGTGTACGATGGCAAAATTCTCGAATCCCAATCGATCCCGCCAGCCTTCAGAAAGTTATAGGCGTTTGCCCTCAGATTTCCGGCAATCCTATAGCCGTCAGGAGAAGGCGCGAAAAACCAACCTTTGTAACTGAATGCCCCAGCAGACTCACCCTGCAAGGTGGACACCTTGAAATTTGAAAATTGTTCGTTGTAAATCACCTCCGAAACGGGAACGACAACCTTGCCATTGACGCCGAAAGATGTGTCGAAAGTACCCGAAGGAGTGAGCTGAAATAGTGCCGGGTTATTAAGCTCAAATACTGGCAAAAATTGTTGGTCAGTACGAAGTATTCGATAGTTGATGCCCAAGCCGACCGTAATCGTTCCCGCTTCCGTTACGAAGACGGATCGCAACAGTTCGTCGACGTCGGTGTCAGTATTTTCTTCTTGAAACGGATCATTGATTTGATCGAAATCGACTACCACTCGGCCATTATTCCCGAAAGTAGAATCGTAGCTGCCTTCCGGATTCAGCCGGGCGACACCGATATAACTTCGGTAAGAATTTGAGGTTTTCCCTAAGAATATATCGGCAACAACGACGATTTTGCCATCTGTCTGAATTTTAACGATCCCGGTAGATTGTAAGGCTTGTTCGTAATTCTGGTCACCGCTCAAAAATGACACGTTCTTAAAGCCGCCTGTGCCAAAACTCGTGTCGTACTTTCCGTCGGGCGTGTATTTCACGACGACCGTTTTCGCGGATCGTCCATAAAACTCATCGCGTACACGAGCAATACCGCCCGCCACGAGGCCATCGCCGGGAGTCACTGCAAGACCAAAAAACTGCGTAGCGAGTTCATAATCATTGATCGGCACGACATTCGCGCCGCCAACCCCAAACGCTGGATCGAGTGCCAACGTCGGCACCACGCGTTCCTCGATCTGTTCCACTGCCAACCGCACGAATGGTTTGCGCATGATTCGCTCCTTTTGGATTTATTTCGTTCGCATCCAGATTTCGCCGTTGGGTCCGTCAATTCTCGAACCGTCTTTCGACAGCACGATTTCCCTGCGATCGTCGACTTTGCGAATCCGCACGCGGCCATCGGCTCCGCGCCAAATTGCCAGCCACGGAACCATCGAGCCATCGAGTTCTTTCGGCCCCCACGTCACGTGCCAAGGCATCCCGTCGGCCACTTTTGGTTCGCGATAGTCAATTCGCCAACTACCAGCTGGGCCGTTCGTTCGCTTCCAATTGCCAGCGTGAGCCTTGAGATCGATTGCCAGATTTGCCTGGTCGCCAACCGTTGCGTCCGGGCCACGCGCGTCTTTGGGAAGTTCGGCCAACGCGTCGCAGACCGCGGTCAAACCGGTCAGTTTGTACTTGCGCGTCGAATAATTGGGGGTGCCGATGACAATCGTGTCGCCGTCGTGCACTGAAAATGATTGCCCCGTTCCAAAAAGATCGACCAAGACGAGTCTGTCGCGAGATTGGACATCGAACGCGAGCCAAAATCGCATCGCGATAGCCGAGCGGATCTCTGCATTCACCGCGATTCGCGTTTGGAATGCCTGGACTTCAGAGATGTGCACTGTGCTATCGGCGGGTGCCATCGCTTCGAGTGCAGCTAGTAACTTCGGTCGCACGATGGCGTCGAACAACCTGCGGTTTTTTGCTTCGAGCGATTCTTCGAGTTTCGGCTGCTGGACCAGTATCGGCTGAGGCTTGCGTTGCGGCTCATGTTGCGGTGCCGGAATCGCAAGCGTGAGTGCCAGCCCGCCGCCAGAAACCACAGCGAGAATCGCGACGCCAAACAACCATTTGTGCGCGACCGTCCAGCCGAGCGGTGCCAGTTTCACGGCGGGATCGGCGGCGCGTTGCCACGCCGTCGCGAGAATGGTTGCCGCTTGCGTGGCAGTACATTTTGCCGTTGCAGACATTCCCGCGAGTGTGGTCATCGCGAGGGCGGGGGCCAAACCTTGCTGGCGGAACATGCGTTCCAGTTTTGAGTACGCAATCCGAAGGTGCGAGCCGATCGTGCTTCGGCTGCAACCCATTTCGAGTGCGATTTGCTCTTGCGTTTTGCCATCGAGCGAGAGTTCCACCGCCAACGCCTGACGATCCGAAAGGCGGCCAATCGCGACCCGCACCGCCTGAACCAGTTCGGCCCGTTCGACGGGAACGTGGATGGCGTCGGCTGGATCCGAGAGTTCGGGCAATGCGTCGAGCCGTTGTTCGCGGTATGTGCGTTGAATCGTACTCACCCGCTGGCGCACGACTCGAATCAGCCAATTCTGCACGTGCGCGTAGCTCTGAAATACCTGCTTCTCTTTCAACAAGCGGTGAAGTGTATCCTGAATCGCATCGGCAGCCATCGTGGCATCCCCGCACGCGCCGTACGCGATATCGTACAGCCGCGGCGTAAAATGCATCGCGAACCGCGTATATGACGCGATATCGATCGGCATCTGCCAATGATTCGGATCGAGCGGCGGCGCGGTCCTCGCCATCAGTTGAAAAAACTGCGACGGATCCGTTCCAGTCAGCTTCTGGCTTTGGGTAGACATACATCCTCGGCGTTGTTGTCTAGTGAATACCCGCCAGAGAGCCGGATTGCCGATGCCATTTTGAAATTATTTCCGAAAATGTGTCACTCACACGAATTCTCCCAGTCAAAACATTTTAGTCGATGTGACGTAAGTCAAACTCGCGAGGGGTCGCGAAAGTGTCTCCAGAATGTCGTGTGATGTCGTGTGTCGGTCGCCTCGATGTCGTGTGACGGTCGATGGACGTCGCGAAAATATCGGTACTTGCGCCGATTGTCGAATGGAATACATTCGACATAAACCTTGATCAGATTTCAAGATACGGCAAACGGATAAGTTAATGATGATCAAAAAGCCGACTTTTTGAGTCGCAAAAATGAGAAAACACCCGAAAAACCGGTTTTGAAGCTTCCACAATTCGGACTTACGTCGATTCTGAAAAGGAAAAATGCGATCGGAAATGACGAAACCCACGGGATTGACCCGTGGGTTTCGATGAACGTTGGCATTCGATTATCGCTTGGAGAACTGGGTACCGCGACGAGCACCGCGGAGGCCGTACTTCTTGCGTTCCTTCATGCGGCTATCGCGGGTCAGGTATCGGCCGTCGCGAAGTTTCTTGACGATGCCGATGGCGGGATCTTCCGCAATCGCCGGTGCCGCAAGAACAGCCGGGGTTACCGTACCGTCCGCGTTGACGGTCGGCTTGAGCAGGACGGGCTTCACGGCCGGTGCCTGAACGGTGGGTGAAGTCACCGTCGATTTCGTGTTCAGGTTGCGAGCGCGAACGGCGGTCACGTGACCCAACGTGACCGATTTGCGTTCGGTGGGCGGTGAGAACATTACCTTGATCGCTCGGGCAACGCCTTGCTTGATGGCATCGGCTTGGCCGGTGATGCCACCGCCAGCGGTCTTGACCGTGACGTCGAGACGGTTGCCGAGTTCGGTGGCCGTCAGCGGCGCACGAACGGCAGCACGATCTTTTTCTTCGGTGAAGTAGTGATCGAGAGCGCGGCCATTAATGCTGATGGCCCCCTTCCCTTCACTGATACGAACGCGGGCGACGGCGGTCTTGCGACGGCCGGTGCCCAGGTAATACGTCTTCGGTTCTTTCTTCTCGGCCATGACCTGTGCGTCCCCTAGACGTTAGCTTAAAGTGTGACTTTGAATTCAACGGGTTGTTGGGCTTGGTGTTCGTGCTTCGGCCCCGCGAACAGTTTGAGCTTGGTGATCTGTTTGTAGCCGAGCGGGCCACGTGGGATCATCCGCTTCACCGCGAGCCGAATAATTTCTTCTGGTTTCTTGGCGAGCATTTCTTTGGCAGGAATAATCTTCTGACCACCCGCGTAGTGGGAGAACGTTTGGTAGTTCTTCTGGTCCCACTTTTTACCCGTGAACTTGACCTTTTCCACGTTGATGACGACGACGAAATCGCCGGTATCTGCGTGGTAGGTGTATTCGGGTTTGTGTTTGCCACGAAGGATATTCGCGATCACAACGGCGAGGCGACCGACGACCTGATCGGTCGCATCGATGACGAACCACTGTGGGTTGACCGTTGCCGAGTTAGCCATGAACGTAGACATTGCGGCAGAAACCTTGCGTATACGGTGAGACTCGTTCCTAAGAAGGGATAACGTAAGACGATGCAGGCTAACGTCAAGGGAATATGACGGAAATCCGATGTTTATCCCGATATTCCGGTTGTAACGGGCAAGGTGCCAGCGCACTCGGTAGGATAGCGGGGATCGAAGCGAGTGTGCCGTTTTGCCGAAAAGGACCACCGAAATTTTGGTTCTGACGTGAATCCAGACCGTCTAAATCGGACGTAAGTCGTTAGTGGGTTAGGTTGGTTCCGAAATTCGGGAATGAGTCCACGGATGGGTGGGTGGGAAGTGCCTGGAGTCAATCAGCGGCTACCATGGACGGAGAAATATGACGGTGAAAGCTCGTAACCGCGTCGTCGATTATCTCGTGTATTTGGCGGTGCGTTCGTTCGTTTGCGTCGTACAAGCCGTGCCGATGCGTGCCGCTATCGGTTTCGCATCGGGTATTGCGTGGGTCATTTATACCTTCAATAAACGCCATCGGGTTGTGGCCGCAGAGAACTTGTCTGCGGCGTTCCCGGAGAAGCACGAAGCGGAAATCGATCGGCTCGTTCGCGGTTGTTATCGGCACTTTTGCTCGTTGCTCATCGAGATCATACTGCTTCCACGCAAGCTCTCGATCGATTCGTGGCGCAGTTATGGCAAGCTCGTGAACGCGAACGCGATGATGAGCCTGCTCATGTCCGACCGCCCGTTATTGATGGTAACGGGGCACTTCGGCAACTGGGAAATGGCCGGTTACACGCTCGGCGCTCTCGGATACAAAACGTACGCCATCGCTCGTACACTCGATAACCCGCACCTCGAAGGTTACATGAAGACGTTTCGGCAGCGAACGGGCCAAACGATCATTGCGAAGAAGGACGATTTCGACCGGTTGGAAGCCGTCATGCAAGGCGGCGGGAAGGTGGCTACGGTCGCCGATCAAGATGCGGGGCCGCGTGGCGTGTTCGTAGATTTCTTCGGTCGGCCTGCATCGGCGCACAAAGCCGTTGCACTTATGGCGATCGAATTTCAGGCCCGTATCTTCGTTATTGGCGTACCACGAGTGGCGTTGCCAATGCGATATGAGTTCATCTGCGCCGATGTCATCGACCCCGCTGATTACATCGACAGCCCCGACCCCGTAAAAGCGATCACGCAGCGTTACCACACGGCAATCGAATCGCTCGTTCGCAAGTACCCCGAACAATACTTCTGGCTCCATCGCCGCTGGAAAACCCGTCCGAAATCCGAGCGTATTGCAGGCACGAACTGAGGAAATACTATGGTTCATTCAACTCTTACGCTCACGCGCCGAAACTGGCTTGGTGCGGTGACAGCGGCTGTGGTGGGGACATCGGTTGATGCCGGTGACAAGCCGAAACTGCGAATCGACACGCACACGCACTTCTATGATCCCACTCGCCCGGAAGGCGTGCCATGGCCAGGGAAGCAAGATTCCACGCTGTATCGGAAAGTGATGCCGGCGGACTACGAGAAACTCGCAAAGCCGCACGGCATTAGCGGGACGGTTGCCATCGAAGCGAGCGCGTGGGTGGAAGACAACCGCTGGCTGCTCGAAGTCGCCGAGAAAAACCCGATTGTCGTCGGGGTCGTTGGCCGATTGATTCCGGGCGATGCCGACTTCGCGATCAACCTCAAAAGGTTCCATAAGAACCCGCTGTATCGGGGTATCCGCGTCACGCATGAGGAAATCCAGCTGGCAGCGAATTTTCCTCGATTCCAGGCCTTCGCGGACACCGGTCTGACACTCGATGTCAACGGCGGACCGGAGATGTTAGTCGATGTCGCGAAGTTGTCGGATCGGTTGCCGAAACTGCGAATCGTAGTCAATCACATGGCGAATGTGTTGATCGACGGCGAGGAACCGCCGAAGGTGTGGCTCGACGGTTTGAAAGCTATCGGCAAACGCGAGTTCATTTGGTGCAAACTCTCCGGATGGATGGACAGTTCCCGAAAACGCGGTGGTAAGGCACCAAATACCCTCGATTTTTACCGCCCTGCCGTCAATGCGGTGTGGGCCGCGTTTGGAGTAGAGAAACTCGTTTTTGGCAGTAACTGGCCCGTTAGCGATCTCTACGCGCCGTTCGCAACAGTACACGATTTGGCCGCGAAGTACCTCGCAGAAAAAGGACAGTTGGCAGAGGATAGCGTTTTCGGGACGAACGCCTATGCTGCGTACCAACTGAAAAAGTGACCTGGAATTCGCCGTGACATCTCGAATCGCGTGATGTAACATCGTGCCATAGGACCCGTCCTCTCGGCACACACCTGCGCTCGACTCATTATCGAGTGCAATCTGCGCCGACGAGTATGACGGGTCCGACTTTTATGCAATTTAGGACAAATCGAGAACGCGGTTCATACGATCTGCGACGTCTTTTAGAACTTTCTCGCCACCGCCACCGACTTCTGCCGTGGCCCAGCCGTTGTAGCCGATTTCGGCGAGTGCCTTTAACACTTCAGGCCAATCCTCATCGCCCTCACCGATGTCGACCCACTTCTTGGTTTTGCTGTAACCTTTGAAGTCGAACTTCAGCATTCGCTTGTCGAGCTTGCGAATCCACTCGGCCGCTGGCACGCCGTACTTCAGCATGTTGCTACAGTCGAAATACGCACCGACGAACTCGGACTTAAAGTCGTCTACGTACTGAATGAGTTGCTCGGGTTTCGTAATGAAATCGTTCCAGACCACTTCGATTGCGATCTTCACGCCGAGCTTTTCGGCTAATGGTAACGCCTTCTTGACCTCAGCTTGCGAACGGGCGTAACACTGGTCGTACGTGACGTCTTTATTGACGACGCCAGGAACGAGCAGCACGGTATCTGCTCCGACTTTCTTTGCATCGCGAAGCGCCCCTTCGAGTGCCTTCAATCCCTTTGCCCGCACCGCTTCATCGGGGCTGGAAAGTGTGTCGTTCCAGTGAACCGAATCAACGACGCCGTGAATCGCGATCCCCGTTGCCTCTTTGGCTTTAACGAGATTGTCGAGATCGACGCCACTGGGGCTGTCGATTTCCACGCCTTGGAAACCGAGCTTTCTCACGAGTTCGAGCTTATCCAGGTTCGATCCTTTGATACTGATCATCCCGAACTTCACGGCCTTTTTGAGCTTCGCTTTCTTGCTCGGTTCCACGGCCCAGCCGGCTTCTGCGGCAACGATCGCAGCCGTCGTGGCCGCTGTGGTGCGTAAAAAATCGCGACGTCCAATCGGTACGGTCATTCGTCACTCCTGGTATCTAGGGAAAACAAGAACCCCGATGCTACAGGGCGGTTCGTTTCTGAACGCGCGTTGCGGAATCGGGGTCGGCGAGTGGATTAGACTTGGCCGGGCTTGGCGACGCCGGGAACGACGTTCTCGCCCCATGCGTATTGCTTCGGCGAGAGATCTTCCTTGTTCTCAAGCATCTTCTTCCACGTCAGCCGTTTGCCGGTGTAAGCCGACTGCCGGCCCAGGATCGCCATCATCGTGCTGTTCGCGGCCGATTCCATATCATTGATCGGCTTGCCCGCGCGCAGGGCCTGAATGAACTCGACGTGCTCCTGATAATACATATTCGGGTTTTTGCCCTCGAATTCCCACGTCGTGCCGCCGGTCTTGATCTTGTGATCCATCAGTTGGGCGGAGCCTTTCGTCCCGAAGATATGGTCGCTAACGTCGCTATCGCAGCGTGGCATCTGGCGACAATTCGAGAACAGCTTCTGCCCGCCCGCGTATTCGAAAATGATGCTGAAGTGGTCGTAAATGTTGCCGTACATCGGATCGACGCGAACCTGACGCCCACCGAGACCGGTCGCTGCAACGGGCATTTCGCCCTTCATGACCCACGCGGCTTTGTCGAGGTTGTGGCAGTGTTGCTCGACGATGTGATCGCCCGAAAGCCACGAGTAGTAGTACCAGTTGCGGACCTGAAACTCCATTTCGGTCCATTCGGGCTTGCGACCGCGGTGCCAAATGTCGCCCGTGTTGTAGCTGACGTGCATCGCGGCCACATCGCCGATCTGTCCGTCGTGAATCCGCTTCACCGTCTCGCGTTTGGCGAATTCATATCTGTAACAGAATCCCGACGCGCACATCAGGCCCTTCTTGGCGGCTAACTTTGCGGATTCGATTACCGACTTCACGCCGGGAATATCGACCGCCATTGGCTTCTCGGCGAAAACGTTCTTGCCCGCTTCCACGGCATATTTCAGGTGAACGGGGCGAAAGCCGGGCGGCGTGCAGAGCAGCACGATGTCGCAACCGGCGTTGTCGATCAGTTGCTTGTAGCCATCGAAGCCCGAATACAAGCGATCCCCAGTGTCGACTCGCTCCTTGAACTGCCCTTTGACTACATCGTGTGCTGCTGCAAGTACATCGGGGAAAATGTCGCACATCGCGACGAGTTTGACTTGCGGGTCGGCCTTCAAGGCATCGCTGGCGGCACCGCGACCGCGACCGCCACAGCCGACGAGGCCAATCTTGATGACATCGCTGCCTGCTGCATGAACCGATGGCGCGAGCAGACTCGTTGCCGCTGCGGTTGCAGCCGTGGCCTTCAGAAACGAACGGCGGTTGCTGCCGTGTGAGTTGGCGTTCGGCATCTTTTTCCCTAAATAGTGATCGAAAATGAAACGAGAGTAGGTTCTTACAGAATACAGCCATCGTTCCGCAATTCACAACTGTTTTTTGTTTAAAAACGGTTTAAGTAGCAGAAAAAGTCCGTTACGAATTGACGTAAGTCACAATCGTGGAGGCTTCAAAACCGGTTTTTCGTGTGTTTTTCGGGCTTTGGAGACACCAAAAGTCGCCTTTTTGATCGCAATCCACTGATTCGTTTGCCGTATCTCGAACTCGTATATTGAGTTACGTCAAATGCCATCGATCCGAGAGACGGCGCAAGTACCGACATTTTCGCGACGTCTATCGACCGACACACGACATGGAGACGACCGACACACGACATCACACGACATTTTGGAGACACTTTTGCGCACGTCGCGAATTCCGACTTACGTCACATCGCCTTGGATTTTTTGACTTTGCGAATTCGTGTGGGTGACGCCAAATCGGGATTCATTTCGGTGCCACCTGGCCTTCGGAGCGTATCGCAACTTCGTGCCCCGCGCTTCGCTACGCAAAGCCTCCGTGGCGCGGCTAAACGTAGCTTCAATTTAACCCCGTGCCAATGTCGCCTTCGCGTTTTCCGGTCAGTAGGGACTTCACTGCGGCGTTCATTTGCAGTTCCGCTAATGGTGCGGTCACTTGGCCGAATTCATCGACGGCGCGTTGTAATTGCTCGACATCGTCTCCACTCATTGCGGTTCGCAGGACATTGATCGCTGCGACGACGCCCGTTCGTTCGTTTGCGGGGAATGCGTCGCCGACGAGGGTAAGGGCTTTCTCCGCGTGTTTTAGATCGGCCTCGGCTTTATTCTTCAACTCGATGAAACGTCTGGCCCGGAAGTCCGAATGCGCGTGTTCGACGCTTTCGAGAACGAGCGATTCGACTTCGTCTTGCGACAGGCCGTGTGCTGCTTTCACCTCGACCGATGCTTGTTGCCCGCTGCGTTGTTCCTTCGCGGTCACGGTCAACATACCGTTGGCATCGACGAGGAATGTGACATCGACTTGCGCCATCTGTGCGAGCATCGGCGGGATGCCTGCGAGTTTGAACTGACCGAGCAAGCGACAGTCCTTTGTCAGTTCGCGTTCGCCCTGATAGATGTTGACGATGATCGCGGTCTGATTGTCCGCAGCCGTCGTGTATCGCGTCGTTTCGCGGCAAGGGACCGTCGTGTTCCGGTGAATGAGTTTATCGACGACGCCGCCAAGCGTTTCGAGACCGAGCGATAATGGTACGACATCGAGCAACAGCATGTCGCGACGGCCGCTCGTAAGAATGTCCGCCTGCACGGCGGCCCCCATTGCGACGACTTCATCGGGGTTCAAATCCGAGTGTGGCGTACGGCCAAAGAATTCGCCGACGCGTTGCCGAACGTACGGGATTCTCGTCGATCCGCCGACGAGAACGACTTCGTCGATCTGCTTCGTCGTGAGTTGGGCATCGCGTAACGCCATCCGGCATTTCTCGAGTGACCGATCGATATGCGGTTTGAGTAATGCTTCGAATTCGCTTCGGGTAAACGTCCGGGTATACTGCTTCAGCGGCAAATCGAATGTTGCGGTTTCGCTATTGGATAAGGCGATTTTGAGTTTCTCGGAGGCATCGCGAAGGTGCTGGAGTAATTCGGGTTCACGATTCGAGAGTTCGAGTTTTAACTCGGATGCCACGACTTCGGCGATGGCACGATCGAAATCGTCGCCGCCGAGGTAGGTGTCACCGTTGGTGCTGAGCACCTTGAATACGCCATCGGAAAGCGTCAGAATCGAGCAATCGAAGGTACCGCCCCCGAGGTCGTAAACCGCCACGGTACCAGTCGTTTTCCGGTGTAGTCCGTAGGCCAACGCCGCGGCAGTCGGTTCGTTGACGATACGCAGAACGTCGAGGCCGGCAATGCGGCCGGCATCGCGCGTCGCCTGCCGTTGTGCGTCGTCGAAGTAAGCGGGGACGGTAATCACCGCCTTCGTAGGGTTGCCCGCCCGCTTGCGGATTTCCTTCAGAATGATCGCGGAGAGTTCTTCGGGCGTGTGTTCCTTGCCGCCAATCGAAACGCGTAGGACTTTGCGGCCGCCTTCGACTTCGCGTTCGACGATCTGGTGCGGGATGTGTTTCAGCTGCCCTGCCAAATCGGAGAGCGTGCGGCCCATCAGCCGTTTCACGCTGAAGATCGTATGCGTCGGATCGGCGAGCGCGCGTTCCTTTGCGGCGGTGCCAACGAGCACGGTACCATCGTCGTGAAAGCTCACGCAACTCGGCACGAGGGCAGTGCCGGCTTCATCGCGAACGACGACCGGCATCCCGTTCTTGACGTATGCCGCCAAGCTGTACGTCGTGCCGAGATCGATCCCAACCACTTTCGATTCGCTCATGATTGTGCGTCGCACCGCCTAGAGGAACGTTGACTTTGTCGCTATCCCTCATCTTAGGTAAACCGTAGACTGAACGGCGAAGCTGCCCCGAACGATCGAGACTGAACATGTATCGCTACCTGCCGTTCGCGATGCTGATTGCGATCCTATTGACCGGGTGTTCCGGCGAGAAAGCCATTCCTACGGTCGCCAAAGACGATTCTTCAAAACCGGAAACGGCGTTCGGCCCCGATTGGTTTCGCGATGTGACCGCCGAGTCCGGTATCGATTTCATTTATAAAAATGGCGAAGAAGCGAACCATTTCGCGATCATCGAATCGCTCGGCGGTGGCGTGGCGCTGTTCGATTTTGACAGCGATGGCTTGCTCGATATTTTCTTCCCCAGTGGCGGTTTTTACGAAGGGAAAGTCGTTCGCGGTCACCCGTGCCGCTTGTACAAGAACCTCGGCCGGATGAAGTTCAAGGATGTCACCGTAGAGGTCGGGCTAACCGGAAACTGGCAGTATTCCCACGGGGCGGCGGCGTTCGACTACGACAACGACGGTTACCTCGATCTCCTCGTTACCGGCTATAACCGCTTGATTTTGTGGCACAACGAACCCGACGGCAACGGTTCGCGACGGTTCGTAGAAGTCACCAAGAAAGCAGGCCTGAACGATACGCTCTGGAGTACGAGTGCCGCATGGGGCGACCTCGATAGCGATGGCTACGCCGACATCTACGTTGCGCACTACGGCGACTGGGGGTTCGACACCAACAACCCCGAATGCAATTACGATGGCAAAACGCGAGACGTCTGCCAACCGCGAAAGTTCAAGCAATTACCGCACAGCGTCTATCACAACAATCGCGATGGCACGTTTACGGACATCAGCGCAAAGATCAAATTACGCACCGATGGTAAGGGAATCGGCGTGACCCTGTTCGACGCGAACGGGGACGGCAAGCCCGACATTTACGTTGCAAACGATACCGACGATAACTTCCTGTACATCAATCGCACCAAGCCGGGCGGGGAAATTATGCTCGAAGAACTCGGCATGAACGCCAGTGTGGCCCGCGACGATCGCGCGACGCCGAACGGCAGCATGGGGCTCGATATTGCCGACTACGACCGGGGTGGACGGCCTTCGATTTTCGTAACGAACTACGAGCAAGAACTGCCGGCACTCTACAAAAATCGCTGCGAAGGCGATCGGATCACGTTCAACTACGCGACGACATCGGCGGGCATCGGCGT
>Ga0105047_10014056_pt1 | contig 12730 bp, 14 predicted proteins | sample MAT04_FD_78384 | JGI IMG/M metagenome (GOLD analysis project Ga0105047, IMG submission 78384) | Freshwater microbial communities from Lake Fryxell liftoff mats and glacier meltwater in Antarctica - MAT-04 (megahit assembly) | ecosystem: Environmental > Aquatic > Freshwater > Ice > Liftoff... | reverse complement strand
TCGGCGTGAGTGACCTGAAGACGGCTCCGAACAAGCAAGAAGTCATCGGCAGATCTGAAAAGGACGTGCTCAAGCAGCAGAAACTGTTCGAACGCGGCGTGATCACAAACCAGGAGCGTTACAACAAGGTGCTCGACATCTGGACGCATGCTCGTGAAGAAATTACGAAGTCCATGATGGAACAGCTCAAGGAAGACGTGCGCGAATCCGGTGCCTATGTCAATCCGATTTATCTCATGGCCCATTCTGGTGCCCGAGGCGGTGTCGGGCAGATTCAGCAGTTAGCCGGGATGCGCGGTTTGATGGCGAAGCCAAGCGGCGAAATCATCGAAACGCCGATCAAGTCAAATTTCCGCGAGGGGCTGTCGGTGCTGGAGTATTTCAGCTCGACGCACGGTGCCCGCAAGGGTCTGGCGGATACGGCTCTGAAAACGGCGGACAGCGGTTACCTGACTCGTAAGCTGGCAGATGTCTGTCAGAATATGGTCATCACCATGCACGACTGCAAGACGACCAGAGGTCTGACCCGCGGCGTTGTGTACCGCGGCGAAAAAGTGGAAGTCGGTTTGGCCGATGCGATTCGTGGTCGTGTCAGTCGGACCAACATTGTCAATCTGATCACTGAGGAACCGATCGTCAAAGAGGGTGAGTTGATCACCGTTGAGAAGGCTCGAAAGATTGAGGAAATGGGACTGGAGCGAATTCAGGTGCGCAGCCCGATGACCTGTGAATGCACGCTGGGTTTGTGTCAGCAGTGTTACGGCATGGACTTGTCGATGGGCGACCTGGTCGAGCTCGGCATGGCGGTCGGCATCATTGCGGCACAGAGTATCGGTGAACCGGGAACTCAGTTGACAATGCGTACGTTCCATATCGGTGGCGTGGCCTCGAAGGACGTTGAAACGAGCGAATTGTTTGCAAAACGCGGTGGCGAGGTACGGTTCACTCGGATTCGCAGCGTCATCAACGCCGAAGGCGGTCAGGTTGTGCTCGGGAGAAACGGTGAGATCAGCATCGTGGATGATCGTGGTCGCGAAGTGGAAAAACAGCGAGTGCCAAACGGTGCTCTGTTGCAGGTGAGGGAAAACCAGGCGGTGAATTCAGGTGATGTGCTGTGTACCTGGGACCCGCACTCGATTCCTATTATCGCTCAGGTCGGTGGACGTGTGCGTCTGGACGATTGCGTCGAAGGCCAGTCGATTCGTACCGAGAAAGAACAGTCCGGTACAATGCGCCGTACGGTGATCGAACATAAAGCCGGTCTCCATCCACAGGTCGTTGTGGAAGACGGGGCTGGAAAAATTCTGGACTTCTATTACCTGCCTGAAGGTGCAAGTCTGGATGTCGAAGATGGCGGACAGATTACGGCTGGTATGGTCGTCGCCAAAACACCGCGTGAATCCACCGGCACGCAGGACATTACGGGCGGTCTGCCACGCGTAACGGAACTGTTTGAAGTTCGAAAACCAAGAGATCCGGCGGTTGTGGCGGAGATCGACGGCGAAATTGAATTTCCACCGGAGAAGAAGCGCGGCAAGCGAATTGTGCTTGTGAAGGGTGCGGACGGCACTGAAGTCGAGCATGTGATTCCGCACGGCAAGGATCTGCAGGTGCATCCGGGTGACATCGTCAAGGCTGGTGACGCGCTGGTACGCGGCCCCTTGGTTCCACAGGACATTTTGCGCGTCAGCGGTCCGGAAGAAGTGCAACAGTATCTACTGCATGAAATTCAGAACGTTTATCGTGCTCAGCGCGTGGAAATCGATGACAAGCACATTGAAATTGTGATTGCTCAGATGCTGCGCAAAGTCCGAGTGGACAGTGTGGGTGATACCGACCTGCTGCCAGGGCTGTTGATCGACAAGTTTGAACTGAAGAAGATCAACGACGGACTGGAATCCATGGGAAAGGTCACCGATGCGGGCGGATCCGACTTCGAGATCGGTGATCGAGTGCAGTTGACAGATATCGCAGCGGTCAACGCGGAAGTCAGCAAGCCGATTAAGCACACGACGCTGAAGAAGGCGAAGGCCAGTCCACAGTTGCTGGGGATTACAAAGGCGGCAGTATCGAGCGAAAGCTTTATCTCTGCAGCCAGCTTCCAGGAAACGACAAAGGTTCTGACAGAGGCTGCTCTGGGCGGCAAGGTCGATAACCTGGTCGGATTGAAGGAAAACGTAATTCTGGGGCATCTGATTCCAGCGGGAACTGGATTCCATCTGCACCAGGAAGCTCAGGTTCGAATTCATGATTCCGCTTTGCGAGAACAGGAAGAGCAGAAAACTCGAATGGCGGCTGCCCGCAAGGATCTGATGGGAAATTCCGAGCTGCAGGCACGGCGGGTTGATCCCGATCGTCCTTCGGCACCTTCACTTGCGGATTTGACCCCCGATGAATTGATGTGATGTGTGAATTTGAATGATCGTTGACATACAAGGTTGACGATCGAGGAAAACGCGGATAGAGTGCTGCGTTTTCCGCATTTCCAGGGACATTTTTTTGCGTCCTTTGTTCCGGCTTTCAGCACTTTGTCTGGCGAACTATGCCCACGATCAATCAACTTGTTCGGAAACCCCGAAAACAACAGCGCACCAAGTCAAAAACCCCCGTGCTTGAGGGATGTCCTCAGAAGCGTGGTGTGTGTTTGCAGGTGAAGACCGTCACCCCGAAAAAGCCAAATTCAGCTCTGCGAAAGGTAGCGCGTGTTCGCCTGTCGAACAGCAAGGAAGTGACGGCCTATATTCCGGGCGAAGGTCACAACCTTCAGGAACACTCGATCGTGCTGATTCGCGGTGGGCGTGTACGCGACCTTCCGGGTGTGCGCTACAAGATCGTACGCGGTGTACTCGATACGCTGGGCGTTTCCGATCGTCGTCAGGCCCGTAGCTGCTACGGAGCCAAACGTCCCAAAGGCGGCGCTGCTGCTGGCAAGAAATAATTTACCGCGTTCCAGCCGCTGTGTTGGCTGGGATTCGCGATTACTGTAGTTCAGTCGCTCAGGTGGCTGAGGTTTATGATTTAAGTGATTGAGAGTTTCCATCAATGGTTAAGAAGTTCACCGCCAGCCGCAAGCAATTGAAGCCGGACACACGTTTTGGCAGTTTGCTGGTTTCCAAGTTCGTCAACTGCCTGATGTACGACGGCAAAAAGAGCGTCGCGTCAGGTGCTTTCTATCGTGCCATGGAAATTGTACAGAAGCAACTGCCGAATGAAGATCCGCTCAACGTTTTTGTCACAGCCGTGGACAACGTGAAGCCTGCGATCGAAGTTCGATCCAAGCGCGTCGGTGGTGCTACCTATCAGGTACCAACCCCCGTCAGTTCACGCCGTCAGCAGGCACTGTCAATCCGCTGGCTTCTGGAAGCCGTGCGCGGTCGTAAAGGTCGCCCGGTTGACAAGTCATTGGCCGAAGAACTGCTCGCCGCGTTCCGCCGTGAAGGTGCGGCGATGAACAAACGCGAAAACGTACACCGCATGGCTGACGCAAATAAGGCATTCTCCCACTTCGCGTGGTAATGAACTACAACCTGAATTTCCCAGCCAGTTGGCGGGCGATTGCAGGGGAAGAGTTTTCAAAAGGGTATTTCCGGGAATTGCAGGCGTTCGTCGAGACTGAACGCCGGAGGCATTGTGTATTCCCCGCTGCCGACAACGTCTATCGAGCCTTCGAATTGACGCCGCTGCCGGATGTGCGTGTCGTGATTCTGGGGCAGGATCCGTATCACGATGACGACCAGGCGCATGGATTAAGTTTCTCGGTGAGACCCGGTGTGAAGGCACCACCCTCCCTGCGAAACATCTTCAAGGAACTTCATTCAGACCTTGGAATACGCCCGGCGATTCACGGTTGCCTTGAGTCATGGGCTCGGCAGGGTGTGTTGCTGCTGAACACGGTCCTCACCGTGCGCGCGCATGAAGCGCATTCGCATCGCGGCAAAGGGTGGGAAGAATTTACATCGCGCATGATTCAGGCGATCAACCAGCAGCCGCTTGTCGCGTTTGTACTCTGGGGCAAGCCAGCCCAGGAAATCGCAGGAACGCTTGCCGGCCGCCACCTGGTGATCGAGAGTCCTCATCCATCGCCGCTGTCAGCATATCGAGGCTTTTTCGGCAGTCGTCCGTTTTCACGGATCAACTCGTTTCTGAAGCAGACGGGTCAACCGGAGATTCACTGGGAGTTGCCTGCGGAAAGTAGTATCGCGGCTCCGCTGGACAACAGCTGTTCGGCGACCAGCACGCCAATCTGATCCGCACTGTCAGCCGGTCCCGACGCCGTCTGTTCCAGACGCGTCGTGCCATCAAAGCTCAACAGCACACCGGTCAGTGTGAGTCTGTCGCCTTCCACCGAAGTCCATGTGCCGAGTGGAGCATGGCAACCGGCGCGGAGTGTTCGGAGCAGAGAGCGTTCGGCAAGAATCTCGGCAAGAGATGTGTTGCACGTGATTTGCTGAAGCAGCGCGCGAGTGGTCTCATCGGAATTGCGGCATTCGATTCCCAATGCGCCTTGGCCGACGGCGGGATAGACGGCGGGCGGTTCGAGCATCAGTGAGATGCGATCCGCAAGTTCCAGCCTCCGCAGCCCGGCTTCTGCCAGGATGATCGCGTCGTACAGACCCTCGTCGAGCTTACGAATGCGTGTATCGACGTTGCCGCGGATCTCACACAACTTCAGATCCGGCCGCAGATACAGCAACTGAGCCTGGCGTCGAGGACTCCCCGTACCGATCTTAGCGCCTTTCGGTATGTCGTCGAGACTCTGAATGGCATCGACGTTCAGCGGCAGCAGCAAAGCGTCGCAGCGTTGTTCGCGTTCCGGCACAGCGGCAAGGACCAAACCGTCGGCCGATTGCGTGGGCAGATCCTTGAGACTATGGACGGCAAGATCTGCGCGCTCCTCAAGCACTGCAATCTGGACTTCGCGGGTAAAGACGCCCGTGCCGCCAAATTGCCGCAGGGCGTCGGACTGATTGGAGTCGCCTGCCGTGACGATCGGCACCAGTTCGACCTCAGGCGCTTCAGGCAGGCTTCGCAGCCGATCCGCCAGATAATGAGCCTGCCAGAGTGCAAGAGCACTTTTTCGTGTCGCGATTCTGATCATGGATCGCCAGATTTCCCTGCAAAGTGGCCAGCACATTGAATGGCCGCAGCGATTTTCTCAAAGCGCCCGTCGCTTTGGTGAAAACGGCATGATTTACCTCACGCGGTCATGAGAGTGACAATTGGCGAGCGGCAGATTTCTGGTTACCGTCGAAAACCGGGGGCTAGCGCCCTGCGGCTGATAAGATCAGCCGCCACGCGCTAGCGTCCGGTTGTTCGGCTTAGTAGTTCCTAATCTGCCGGTCGCTTAAGTGAGACAATTGGCGAGCGACCTGCGTCAGCTTGCCGGTACAAAGCCGAGATACCGGAGGGCTCACGCCGCTCCGCTCGCCGGTCTCATTTTCGACCGCGCGGAGTATAGCAGCCAGGTCGTTCAATGCGATGCTGCGGCAAGCGAACCCGAGTCCGGTCGGAGCTCGGCCTGCGATTCTACCCCTGCGTCGGCGCGGAAAATCGTCTCATCCTGACCGCACATCGTCAAGTCTTTAGATGTAGTTGGACATTCCTGTCCGACTGCGTTTTGACGGGCAAGAAAGCCCATCGTACCCCAAAATCAACCATTGCCAGGGCAAACATTTCCCGCACGGAAAATTCCAGCTTTTGCGTGCCGCTCCTGATGGATTGGCGAAGGCCACTCCCTAAGATGGCGTCTGTCGTTTTTCCCGTTCGGGATATCTGGACCTGTTCTCTCCATGTCAAACCCACTCTCCGTCAACTTCACCTTTCTGCAAAAGCATGATCCCACATTGCTTCAGGCAGCGGCGTTGGCGGAGAAGTACGTGTTTGACGACCCCAACACGGCGTTATTCAAGATCCGGCAACTCGCTGAGTTGCTGGCAAAGAGAGTCGCCGCAAAAGTTGGTCTTCCGTGCGGTCGAGAAGATTCGTTCGCCGATGTCGTGTACGCGCTGCGATCGATCAGGCCGAACGTTATTCCAAAGCTTTCACGCTGGAAGACGATCATCAGGAACCCGGCGGTCCGTGGTCGGAGTTCGTGATTCCGTTCCATTTCGCCACGAACGGTCGCGCGTTGCATCGCCAGTCTTTGCAGCAGACAGGAGTCTGGTTCCGAGATGCTCGGCGAGAGACCAATCATGCGAAGCCCCTCACGGGCAGGTATTCGCCGGAAGGTCTCATTGACCTGCTGAAGCTGGATGTCTATGCTGCGAACGAGAAACTGAAAACAGAGACCAGTGAATATCTTCCGCTGCACTACTACCAGCACGATGCGACGAAAGTCTGCGGGACTGGATGGAAAATAATGCTCGCCTGATCAAAGAACTCGACATTGTTCGACCGGGTAGCGAAGTGCTTGTCTCCGAGCACCCCGATTCTCTGGTTTCTGTCGAACGCGGCTATGGCAGCACTCGGCCAGAAGACTATCTTGAATCGTTCCGCAACTATCTATACGTAGCCGAACATCAGGACGAAATCCCCGCACTTCTGGCGGTGACTCAGCGGCCACGCGAAGACATTCTTGGCGGCCTGATCGACAGTATGTGGAAAATTACCCTAATAGCGCTGGAGCTTTGTGGCTTGGGCATTCCTGCCCGAGACAATCTTTTTTTTTGTTCACAACAATAACAAACACGACGGGCAGGAATGCCCATCCTACATCATCCTGCGGATGTGAAAATGACCGTTATCGCCGATGCATTTTCGCATGAACTTTGGTCCCTGGAAATTCGAGACCTGAATGTACCTTGGGCATTCTTGCCCGAGATCTGCGATTCCTAAAACCAAACAACCGAATAAAAAGTCAAGCGACGGGCAGGAATGCCCAACCTACGAATACCCTCCATGAACATCAACGACATCGTCTCCAAACTCTGGAACCTCTGCCACGTCCTGCGAGACGACGGCATCACCTAGCAGGAATATGTCAACGAACTCAGCTTCCTGCTGTTTCTGAAGATGATGAAAGAAACCAATCAGGAAAGCGACCTGCCGGAAGGCTATCGCTGGGCCGATCTGGAAGCCAAAGACGGCGTCGAACAGCTGAATTTCTATCGAGTGCTGCTCGTCCATCCGGGCAACAAGGGCAGTGAACGAGTCAAAGGGATCTTCGCCAACGCCAACACATCACTGCGAGTCCCCCGGAACCTGGCCAAGCTCGTTCAAAGCATTGACGAGATCGACTGTTACTGATGCACTGCATGTTGCACGGCGTGCATGGAAATCTGATCAGTGGCGACACGCTGGGCAGCATCGGACAGAAGCTGCCGAAAGCCGATGTCATCGTGTCCAATCCTCCATTCGGCACCAAGCGAGGCGGCGGCGGCGGACCGACGCGACATGATTTTACCTTCGAAACCGGCAACACGCAGCTCAATCTTCTGCAGCACATTTATCGAGCCCTCAAGCCGGGCGGGCGAGCGACCGTGGTTTTGCCGGACAACGTGCTGTTTGAGGAAGGGATAGGAAGTCGCATTCGAGCCGACCTGATGGACAAGTGCAATCTGCACACCATCCTGCGCCTTCCGACCGGTATCTTTTACGCACAGGGTGTGAAGACGAATGTCCTGTTCTTTACGCGAGGCTCTCTATCCGGCCGTCCGTCCACGCGACATTCGCAGCTTCGCCCTGCCGGTTCCCCCGCTTGCCGAGCAGCGTCGGATTGTGTCGAAGATCGAGTCACTTCAGGAGCGGAGTTCGCGGGTTCGGGTGGCGCTTTCGGAGGTGGGGCCGTTGTTGGAGCAGTTTCGTCAGAGTGTGCTGGCCGCCGCCTTCAGCGGTCGCCTGACGGCCGACTGGCGCGAACGCCGTAGGATGGGCATTCCTGCCCGTCGTCCTCCCGGTGTCGAAGACGAAAACAACTCGGGCAAGAATGCCCAAGCTACAGAATATGAACCCGCCTCTGAACTCCTCGCCCGCATCCGCACCACGCGCGATGCGAAGACCGCCGCAACCAGAAAGGCGTCACTTCACAAGTTTTTAAGGAGCCGCAGGCAAAACGGAAAGGAGACATTCGTTGTCTTTGAGTCCCGTGGAAAGAAAGAGGATGCAGAGCTGGAACTGGAATTCCGCCGTGTGTGTGACGGTCAAAACTTCCGTGGAGAACGAATGAACCTGAATTGTGTCATTGCCAGCAAGTTGACCAATTCGTCTGGTCTGCAACTCGCCGACCTTGTGGCTCGCCCGATCGGACGCAAATTGCTCAAACCCGATCAGCAAAACCGTGCCTTCGTTATTCTGGAAGCGAAGTTTGATCGCAGCCCACAAGGAGACATCAATGGATGGGGCTTGAGAGTCTACCCATGACAAATTCCGGCCAGCCCATAAAAGCGAAAAGCCTCCGCATTCGCAGAGGCTCTGACGCCGACCGGGCACTCCCAATCCACTTACCAACAGTATCGGTTCCGCCAGGTAAGTTGTCAACTTGTTTTCGCCTGGCTGCCATTCAGGACAAAGAATCCCAACAACGGTTCGTCAAAGCTCAGCCAATTGATACTCCCAAGGGTAAGTCGTCTCTTTTGACATTTGAATGTTCCGTTCGATTGCGAAACTGGTGGCTCGCCGAACAGATCAAAAGCCAAACTTCTCGACTCAGGCCAATTCAGGGCTGTTCCAAAGTTTCAAGAATGATTGTTGACAGAATGCCTGCGGTTGTATATCGTGTATCGACGATATACGTATTGGGGTATCAATGTCAGTCAGCAAAGCAAGAAAAAAGACAGCATGCCGTGGAGATGATTCTCCGGGTGCCCTGCCGCCGGATAAATCTGCGGAGCAGATTGCGGCTTTGGCATGGGCGATTGCTCATCCAGCGCGAGTGCGCATTGTGCGGCTGTTGATCAGTCGCAGGACTTGCGTTTGCGGCGAAATTGTGGATGAGATGCCGCTGGCTCAGTCGACAGTCTCTCAGCATCTGAAAATCCTGAAAGAATCGGGACTCGTGCAGGGCGAAGTCGATGGGCCAAAGGTGTGTTATTGCATCAACCCGGAGAAACTCGCTGCGTTAAAATTACTTGTAGCATCACTTTAGCTTTTTTGCAAACTAACATCGTCATTCGACGATTCACGATAGCCTGCAGGCGGATGTGGGCTGCATTGCGGGAGCGATGCTGATCTCAGAATAAAAACGGCTGCTGCAGGAAGCAGGTTTCAATGCGGTTGTTGTTTCTGAAACCGGTGCTGACCTGAATGTTTACGCTCAGGCTGGATCTGCAGGCGATGTTGCTTCTTTGGATACTCAACAGAAAGTTTCGACCATGAAGGCGATTCAGGTTTATGACAAACCAATGTGCTGTTCGACAGGAATCTGCGGCCCGAGCGTTGATCCGGTGCTGCCGCGGTTTGCTGCGGACCTTGATGCGTTGAAGCATGCAGGGCACACCGTGGAGCGGTACAACCTGTCGCAGCAGCCTCAGGCATTCATTCAGAACGCTGAGATTCATGCGTTGCTTTCGACGAAGGGCACAGACGTTCTGCCTGTTGTCATGGTGGACGGGCATGTGGTGAGTCGCGGTATTTATCCGTCGCGTGAAATGCTCGACATGTGGACCGGTGGCGTGGCTGCAAAATCTGTATCACTGCCGATCGCCGATCAGAGTTGTTGCAGTGGTTCGACGGGATGCTGCTGAACATGTCCAGAAAGGCGAGCGGCTGGGCGTCAGCCCTCCGAGGCTGCTTCGCCACCGTGCCCGCACGCTGCGGAATATCCCACGTAAGTTGGGTTGCTGCCGCGCATAGCAGAAATAAATGATTCATCGCAAGAATCTCGGAGGGCTCACACCCTGCCGCTCGCCAGAAAAGGAAATGGTCGATGGAGTTTCTAAAACATACGACGCGGAATCTTTTCTTTACCGGCAAGGGAGGAGTCGGCAAGACATCGGTGGCTTGTGCCACAGCGGTGCGACTGGCGGATGCTGGAAAACGAGTGCTGCTTATCTCAACCGATCCTGCATCGAATCTGGATGAAGTGCTCGGCACGATGCTGGAACATCATCCGACACCGGTGCCCTCCATTCCGAATCTGTACGCGATGAATCTGGATCCTGAGAAATCGGCAGCCGAATATCGCGAACGGATGGTGGGACCCTATCGAACACTGTTACCAGCCGCTGCAGTCGCCAGCATGGAAGAACAGTTCTCAGGATCCTGCACGCTGGAAATTGCGGCGTTCGATGAATTCTCTCGCCTTTTGGGAGATGCCACGGCCACGTCGCAGTTTGATCATGTGATCTTCGATACGGCTCCGACGGGTCATACTTTGCGGCTGCTGACGCTCCCCTCTGCATGGTCAGGGTTTATGGAATCCAGCACCACGGGAACTTCCTGTCTCGGACCGCTCGCCGGATTGCAGACTCAGCAGACTCTTTATCAGGATACGGTCCATGCACTGAGTGACCCCGCAATCACGACGATGGTCATGGTGACCCGAGCTGAAGCCACGGCTTTCCGCGAAGCCGCTCGGACCAGCGGCGAATTGAAGGCTCTGGGAGTCAACAATCAGCACCTCGTGATCAACGCTGTCTTTCAGGCCAACGGAAGCGGTGACCCGTTTGCCGTGGCGATGCAGCGGCGTGGTGAAAAGGCAGTTTCCGAAATGCCGGAAGTGCTCATAGATCTGCCTCGCACATTGATCCCGCTGACGGCCGGCGGAGTTCTTGGCGTCGCCGCATTGCGAGATCTGGGGCGAACTCCTGCGACAACTCCGCCATTGGCAGTCGCACGGGAAGATCTTCGTCCAGCGGCCCTTGATCACAACAAGTTACCGCTCTCCCTGGCTGCGATGATTGACGATCTCGCTGCACCGGGACATGGCGTGATACTGGCCATGGGCAAAGGAGGCGTTGGCAAAACCACGGTCGCTGCGGCTGTCGCTGTTGCTCTGGCGGATCGCGGCCTCGAAGTGCATTTATCGACCACAGACCCGGCCGCTCATATCGCCGCTGCAGTTGCCAGGCAGACAATGTCGAATCTCACGGTCAGTCGTATCGATCCCGTTGCGGAGACCGCTCGTTACTCCAGTGAAGTCATGCAGAGCGCAGGAGCTGGCCTGGATGAATCGGGGAAGGCACTGCTGGCAGAAGACCTTCGGTCGCCCTGCACCGAAGAAATCGCGGTATTCCGAGCGTTCGCCGATGCCGTGGCCGAAGGAACAAATCGCTTTGTCGTGCTGGATACGGCCCCTACCGGCCATACCGTGCTGCTGCTGGATTCAGCTCTCGCTTACCATCGCGAGGTGACTCGACAGACGAGCGGCATGCCGGAAGCCGTGAAGAATCTCCTGCCTCGACTGCGTGATCCGGAGTTCACGCGCGTCCTGATTGTCACACTGCCCGAAGCAACGCCGGTGCATGAAGCCGCTCAACTGCAGCGAGATCTGCGACGAGCAGAGATCGAACCGTATGCGTGGGTCATCAATCAGAGTCTGTCGCCCTTAAACGTGACGGATCCGCTGTTGATCGAACGCCAGCGAAACGAAGTTCGTTACATTCAGGAAGTTGTCTCTCAACAGGCTCGCCGAACGGCCCTGATCTCCTGGCAAATCGAACCTCCGGTTGGACGTGCAGCACTCAATCACGCGATTGCTGCGGACGCCATTGCCAGTTGATCGTGATTCAAAGATCCGTAACAGCTTTTTCAAAGGAATTCATTCATGGCCACGAATCAGATTCTGGGGACAGGCTGTTCGAAATGTGCTCACCAGCAGAAGAATGCATCAATCCCCAATAAAAACTGCGTCAGGATATCCACATGAACGGACAGAAAGTGTCGATAGCTTACTTCTCGATCGAGATGGCCCTCGAACCGTGCATGCCGACCTACTGCGGAGGATTGGGTATCCTGGCCGGTGACACCCTTCGTTCCGCCGCCGACCTTAAAGTGCCGATGGTCGCGGTCACGCTGCTGCACCGAAAGGGCTACTTCCGCCAGCGGCTTGATGAGAGCGGTTGGCAGCACGACGAGGCAGCCGAATGGCGCGTCGAGGAATTTCTCAAGGAGCTGCCGCCGCGTGTGACCGTCACCATCGAGGGACGCCCGGTCCATCTGCGCGCCTGGCAATATGAGATTACGGGCGTGACCGGTTCCGTTGTATCCGTCTTCCTGCTCGACGCCGACCTGCCGGAAAACGCCGAGCGGGACCGGACGCTGACGCACTATCTTTACGGCGGCGACACTTACTATCGCCTTTGCCAGGAAGTTATCCTGGGCATCGGCGGCGTGCGAATGCTTCGGTCAATCGTCGTCGTCTAATTTGATGGGACAACGGCATGGCAGACGAGCCGACCCCGATTGAGGATGATGAGATTTTGTACAGGCGGATTCCAGTCTCAAAGGAATGGTACGACGGCAAAACGGTTTACGCAGAAGCGTTCGAGCCACGTTCCAATGAACATTCGGGAATCTCTCTCTTTCGCGCCAAATTTCGCTCACTTGAAGAGGTCGCCAAGGGACCGGCCAAACAAGGCTATTACGTCGCCTCACTTTCCGTTGCCGATTTGCGACGTGTTGGAATTATCGTCGAACCTCGACCTGAAACCCCAGACGGCTAGGACGATGCGCATGTGGAACTTCCAGGACTAAGGATCGGCGCGGAAACAAATGTCGTGGTTCGCTCCGCGAACCAACGTTGGATCGCGGAGCGATCCACGACAATCTCGACAGTTATTCCCGCGCCGGTCCT
>Ga0105047_10014055_pt1 | contig 12731 bp, 7 predicted proteins | sample MAT04_FD_78384 | JGI IMG/M metagenome (GOLD analysis project Ga0105047, IMG submission 78384) | Freshwater microbial communities from Lake Fryxell liftoff mats and glacier meltwater in Antarctica - MAT-04 (megahit assembly) | ecosystem: Environmental > Aquatic > Freshwater > Ice > Liftoff... | reverse complement strand
TTGGGGCAAATTCCCGGCACAGACTTTGGTTTAGCTGAAATCGAGTTGGAAGCGGCCTCCCGTTCCACTGATACCGTGCTGATTACCGATTACGATTTCAGCACCTTAAAGCCGCCGCTTTCGACTATTCGCTCGGCGATTGCTGCGCCAATTGTGTATGTCGATCAAGTTGTTGGTGTGATTCACCTCTATCATCAGGATGCCAATCGCTTTGATGACCGCGCCGCTGCTTTCTTGACGACGTTAGCGAGTAAAGCTGCACTTGGTTATGGCGCATCCATTCGTTATCTTGACCAGCTTGAACGCAGTGAACGGCAGCGCCGCCGTTTGGAGCAGTTGAACCGTATTTTTGAAATTAGCCACATGGTCAGCAGTACCGACCCTGAAGAAATTCTGGAAGCAATTGCCTACAGCGTTCAGGTCAGCGTGGGTTACGACTCGGTTGTAATGACGATGGTGGATGAGGAAACGGGCTTGCTGCGGCGCGTGGCACAAGCGGGTCTGCCAGTTGAAGTGTTCGAGAAAACGAGATCGAGTGTGATGGCGCTCGATAAGCTGGAACTGCTGCTGCATGAAGAGTATCGCATGAGCGAATCGTATTTCTTCCCAGTGGAAGAGGTCGGGAACTGGTATGTTGAAAATGTCGGGTCGCTAAGTACGGCCTTCGATGGCAACCGCACGATTGAATTCACAGGTAAGCATGGCTGGAAAGACGGCGATATGCTGCTAGTGACGCTGCGCGGTGCGACGGGCAGCATCCTCGGCCTGATGAGTTTGGATCGTCCTCATGATAACCGCCGTCCAGATCGGCAGACAGTGGAAGTGCTGGAAATTTTCGCGCATCAAGCCGCCACCACTATCGAGAATATCCGCCTTTATCAAGCCAGCGTCCGCAATGCCGAACAAGAGACGCGGCTGAACGAAGTCGTGGAAAGCATTTCCCGCACACTCGATACATTTGAGATTATCGATACAGCGGCGCGAGGTGCGCTGCGTTTAATTCCGTATACGCGCATGACGGCAGTGCTGCTGGATGCCCAAGAACAAGGGTTTGAACTTTTCCGTGTCCAAGTCAAAGACGGCGAAGTCGCCGCTATTACCAAAGATCGTCGTCCCTCCTTGGGGGAAACCGCGCTCAACCGCACCTATGTAGATGGGAAAGATCATCTTTATCGCACGGGCGAACCCGCGATTGAAGCCTACGAGGATTTGCAATCGTGGCACAAGCAGGGCGAAAGAATCAGCCTAATTTTGCCGCTACAAACGGGCGGTGAAATTTTGGGGGCGCTGCATGTAGGCGGCGAGGCGGCTTCATTGATTGAAGTTCGTCCACTAATGAAGCGTCTGGCGCAGTTGATCGCCAGCGCTATCCAGAATGCGCGTTTGTTTAACCGCGCTGTCAACTTGCAAATTGAAAATGAAGCGGTGGTCGAGTCCATTCAGCAGGGCATCGTCGTGTTGGATAGCTCCGGGCGTATTCGTTCCGCCAATGAATTTATGTACCATCGCTATGGTTGGGATGAAGATGCCGCTATCGGGCAGGACTTGTTCGCTTACGATCCCTCCCTTGCAACCATCATCGGGGATGACTTGCGTACAGCTTTAACCGAAGGCACCCCGCGTGAACGGAACAATGAACGCATCGGCGTGGAAGTGTGGAACTTCTATACCTATCCGCTGCGCTCCGGTGAGGTCATTCGCGGTGTGGTGCTTCTGGTCGAAGATATGACAGACCGCGCTCAACTAGAGCAGGATATTGAAGTCCGCGCCAAGCAGCTAGAAGCACTGACGCAGGTATCCACCCACATTACCGCCTCGCTGGAACGCAGCGAAGTGGTATCGCTGGCGATGTCTGAGATGGAACAACTGCTCGGTTATGATGCCATGACGTTATGGCGGCGCAACGGCTCTTATATGGTGCTGGAAGGGCGCGGCAATAAAAACGGCCTCGCCATGCTCGATCTGAACGCAATCGGCAGCGATGAAGAAATTCGTGTGCGCTTTAGCGATTATGAGCAGGCGCGGCAAGTAGTAGAAACACAGCGTGTCGTCGCTTATGGCAGCGTAGCCCAATTTGAGAATGAACTGCCCGGTCATGAAAACGCCGAAAGCTGGTTAGGTGTGCCGCTGGTGAGCCAAGGGCATGTCGTAGGGATGATTGTGCTGACGAGCAGCCGGCCCAATAGCTACGGCAGCAAATCTGACCAGAACATCGCGTTTGCGTTTGCCAGCCAAGTGGCGATTGCCTTAGCGAATGCCGATCTGTTTGAGCAGACATTTGATCGCACCAACGAACTTGGTACGCTGTTAGAGGCAGCGCAGGCCACCTCCCTTACACAAGACTTGGACTCGGTGTTCCGCACCGTCGTGGAATTGATGTTTGGTGCGCTCGATATGGATGACTGCGCCATCATGTTGTGGGATGAAGTCGATAATCAGCTTGAAGTGCAGGTCGATATGAATCGCTACGGCGATGCAGATCGCATTACGCCGAAGGGAACACGCTACGACCTTAAGAAATATCCGGCGAAATTGCGAGCATTGCGTGAGCGTGATGTCGTCGTCGTAACGACAGACGATGTGGATAGCCCTTATCCCAATGAACAGCAAGAACTGATGACGAATGGTGATGCCGCTCGTATGCTGGTGCCGTTGGTCGTGCGCGAACAAACCATTGGGCTAATTCAGCTTGAGCAGAAATCCGCCGAAAAGCTGATGACTCAGCAGAAAGTCCGCTTGGCGAGGGCGCTCGGCGCACAAGTGGCAGTAGCGATTGAAAATGCCCGTCTCTCGGCAGAGATGAGTTCGCAGTTTAGCGAATTGATGATTATCAATGACCTCAGTCGCTCGATTTCCAGCACCCTCCAACTGGAGGATATGATCGAAATTGTGGCGAATCAAGTGCCTTCGGTGACGGACTCGAATGAACTCTATCTGGCACTTTATGACGAAAAGACCGAAGAAATCACCTTCCCGCTGGCGATCAACAACGGGGTGCGCTATAGCATTGCGTCGCGTAAGCTGAATACCGATGAAGTCTCCTTTGTCATCCGGCGGCAGCGTCCGCTGAGTTTGGGGGCGGATTATTATTCGCCGGACGAACTTCGCAAGAGTTTGGGGATCACTAACAATGAGGGTGATGCCAAGAGTTATATGGGGCATCCGATTCTCTCCGGCGGTAAGGTGCTGGGTGTCCTCGCGCTGCGCGATACCCAACGCACCCATGCCTTCACCGTGAATGACCAACGTATTTTGGAGACGGTCAGTTCGCAGCTTGGGGCGGCGATCCAAAATGCACGCTTGTTCGGTCAGATCACAAATTTCGCGGATGATCTGAATCGGCAGGTGGCGGAACGCACCCATGCGCTGGAATTGCAGAGCCAGGAACTCGAAGAAGAACGCGATCAACTGGATACGCTCTATCAAATTACGTCAGAATTGGCGCGATCTTTGGATATTGATCGCCTGCTCAACCGCGCTTTAGGCATGGTCAGCAAGGCTGTAAGCGCCCAAGACGGCGCGATTGTCATCATCGACCAGATCAACGACCAGCTTTATACCCGTGCGATGCTGAATCCGAATTCGATTGTGATGATCGAAGAGGGTCAGCGAGCCTTCCATCCAGCCGAAGTGTTGGCGCATCATTTGATCGAACAAGATGAAAACGTTATCGTCGAAAATGATCTACAAAATGCGCCTTATTGGGATAAAACCTTGGCAGGCGCGGAAGAATGGCGGAGTGCGCTGGCGGTGCTGCTGCAAACCAATGAAGACCCCATCGGTGTGATGGTGCTGTTCAGCCAAGAGAAAGATGTCTTCGGCGATTCGCAACTGCGCTTAATGGAAGCTGCCGCGAATCAAGTCGCCTCATCGTTTAACAACGCCGATTTGTACCATCTGATTAAAGATCAAGCCGAGCGCTTGGGGTCGTTCCTGAAGGCTGAACAAGAAGAAGCTGAAAAGAATACCGCTATTCTGGAAAGCATCGCAGACGGCGTAATTTTGGCGGATGCAGAAGGGCAAATTATCATCTTTAACCCGGCGGCGGAGCATATTCTTGGCATCCCGCGTGAAGATGCGCTGGCGCGTTCTATGATGGAGCTGATTGCCTCTTATGGCGGTACGGCGCTTAATTGGGCGCAAGCAATTGGAGACAGCATCGCCCATCACGATACCGACCTGCTCACCCAATCGTTTGAATATCGAGAAGAACGGCTTTCATTAGGCAGCAAAGTTCTGAACGTTGAGCTTTCGCCCCTGTATACGGCGGATAAGTTCTTAGGGACGGTTTCGGTCTTCCGCGACATCACCCGTGATGTTGAGCTTGACCGCAGCAAGAGCCAATTTATCTCTAACGTGTCGCATGAATTCCGTACCCCTCTGACCCCGATTAAGGGTTATACCGATTTGCTGTTAATGGGCGCGGCAGGCGAAGTGAGCGATGGGCAAAAGCGCATCCTGACGACAATTAAGGAAAATGTCGAGCGTCTGACGGTTTTAGTCGAGGATGTGTTGAATATCTCACAGATTGATTCCGGTAAAGACCGCTTGAAGGTCGAACCTGTGAATCTCAATGAAGTTGTAGACAGCGCCATTTCCACCATTCGCGGGCGGCAGCAGCATCAGCGTAAGAGCCTCAAGATCAGCTTTAACCCCGCGCCAGGCTTAGAACCCATTCAGGCTGATCGGGAAAAAGTCACGCGCATGGTGGCTAACCTGATTGATAACGCCTTTAACTACACCTTACCGGGTGGTACTATTGAAGTGGATATTGAGCCGGAATTAGAACGGAAACGCGTCCTGATTATCGTGAAAGATTCTGGCGTGGGTATTCCCGAAGAATTTCGCGATAACATTTGGAATCGCTTTGAACGACACGATCAAACAGCCCTAGCGCTCGAAGTTGCCGGCACAGGTTTGGGGCTGCCCATCGTCAAAGAATTGGTGGAAATGCACGGCGGTAAAGTGTGGTTCGAGTCGGAAGTGAACGTCGGCACGACCTTCACGATTGACCTCCCGACCACTCAGCCGGATTATCTCAGCAGCCGTGTCAGTGCTGTGGCAAGCTCAACCTAAGACCTAATAGGGGATTTTATGGCAAACATTCTGGTCGCGGAAGATGAGCGCGACATCCGAGAACTCATTAACTTTACCTTGTCCTTTGCTGGGCATAAAGTGACGCAGGCTGCTAATGGGGCAGAGGCGGTGGAATTGGCGCAGCAGCATGTCCCCGATCTGATTATGATGGACGTGCGGATGCCGAAGATGACGGGCTATGAAGCTTGCCGCCAAATGAAAATGATCGACAGCCTAAAGGATGTCCCGGTGGTTTTTCTCTCAGCTAAGGGGCAAGAGGACGAAGTACAAACCGGAATCGAAGCGGGGGCAGTTGCTTATATCTTAAAGCCCTTCGCCCCGGATGAACTTACCCGGCGCATCACAGAAATTTTGCAGCAAATTGGGGTTGGTTGATGATATGAAGGGTTGTAGGGGCAGAGAATTATACCTACCCCTACAATGTGCGATTACTTTGACGAGATTGGGTAGTGTATGAGCGCCATTACAGTCGGCGGGGATTTGGTTCATTATGAAGTCTTAGGGCGTGGACGACCCGTCATCCTGATTCATGGATGGCTCGGCTCGTGGCGTTACTGGATTCCAGCGATGCGCCAGTTACAACTGAAATACCGGGTTTATGCGGTTGATTTATTTGGCTTTGGCGATTCCGGCAAGAATCCAGATAAATACAGCATCAGCCAGCAGGTGGTCTTACTTGATGATTTTATGCGAGCGTTGGCGATCCCGAAAGCGGCGATGATCGGGCATGGGCTTGGCGCACAGGTGATTATGCAGTTCGCTAGCCAAAATCAAGAAAAAGTGGCACGGATGATGATTACGGGTGCGCCCCTGTTCGACCCCGGCGACCTCGCCACCCGTCCCATGCCGGGGCGACGTATTCCGCTGACTTCCAGCAACGACCCCAATCCGCTGGCGACGACACGCAAAATGATCGAAGCGGCAGAAAAAGCCGCTGCCAGCGAACCTTTTTCCAGCCATAACGCCGAGACGGTGTTGCGCCGTCCGAAGGAAATGGATGCCTTGCTCACGGCTAAATCAACTGCTGATCCAACTGTGCCTAGCAGCGGCAATCAAACAGTGACTGACCCCTCTAAAATGATTGACCGCGATAGACTGCGCGAGGCAGCCCTAGAAGCGGCTTTGGCACGAGGCGAGGCGGCGGTTGCAAGGGAAGAAAGCCGTTCAGTGATGCCTTCTAAAGAGGTGGCCTTTAACCCGCTTCGTGATGCGTTGGCGGGCTACAGCGTGGACGCGCTCTTGGCGAAATGCTTCCGCCGTTCTGAAGCGGAATATGAAAAACTCCAAGCGGATACCGCCAAGATGGATGATGTCGTTTTGCGCCGCGCCACGCTCAACTTCGACGCGGGGAAACTGCTGGAAACGATGCGGATGCTGACGATGCCGCTGGTGATCTTGCATGGGATGGATGACCAACTTATTCAGTCGCCGACGGATGAAGTCTGGCAATATCTGACGCAAGAGCGTGAAAATCTAGTGCTGCCGATTCCACTGCCGGGAGTGCGTCATTTTCCGATGCTGGAATACGAGCCGTTCATGCGTCTAGTGAATGATTTCCTCGAAGTCCCGGAGATTAGCAAGATTGAAGTGAAAGAACGCTGGCGGCGGCGGACGCGCTAATTTTTATGCGGGCATTAATTTTCGCAAACGGTGATCGCAACGACGGCATCATGGTGCGGCGAGCGCTGGAGATAGCGCATGAACCAACCTTTATTGTGGCGGCAGATGGGGGAGCGCAAGTGGCGCGCTCTTTTGGTTTACGGGTCGATGTCGTCGTTGGCGATATGGACTCGCTTCCTCACGCTGAGGTGGAACGATTAATCACGGCGGGAACCGAAATTGTGCGCCATCCACCCGAAAAAGATGCGACTGATCTTGAATTGGCGCTTCTCTTGGTAACAGAACGGGGCGCGGATTGGATTCGCATTATCGGCGGCATCGGGGATCGAATCGACCAGACCCTCGCCAATATTTATCTCTTGGCGCTGCCGATCTTAGAAAGGCGCGATGTGCGCCTTGTGGCGGGGGCGCAGGAAATGCGCTTGCTTAAGCCAGGTGAGCATCGCTTGGATGGCACGGCAGGCGATACCATTTCGCTGATTCCAGTCGGCGGCGCAGTAGAAGGCATTCGCACGACCAACCTCTATTATCCACTCAAAGATGAAACGCTTGATTTTGGCCCCGCACGCGGAATCAGCAACGTGATGGAAAACGCGCAGGCGCAGGTGACTTTCCGCACTGGTTCACTGCTGATGGTGCATACCATCGGGCGAGCATGAGAAGTTTGATAGTGTTGGTTGAACCATAAATTTGCGACTTAAATAAAATTCGGTTCTATAACTTAGCTCAAGATAATTTAAATGACTGAATCATGATTCAACAGGCCGAAATTAGGGAGTGGCTATTTGGGTGAGTAGGGAAGCAGCGATGTGTGCTTCCTCCCGGAGCGACACATAGGTCGCTCCCTACGTACCCATTTCTTTAGCCACTCCCCGAATTACCTTAAAATTGGCGATGATGCTGGAAGATTTAGAAGCATTGGCGCGGCGGCGCGGTTTTTAACGGATTGATGCTTATGTCACTTGATTGATTGAACAAGATGATGAAGCCATCTGGGATGAGCAGTTCGCAAAATCTCAAGATGTCCTTAAGCGTTTGGCAGACCAAGCAATGCGGGAACATGCTGTTGGCGAAACCGAAGATTTGAACTTAGGACTTTCGCTTACCTCACCCCCCGGACCCCTCTCCAATACTTGGAGAGGGGGAGAAAAATGCATCTTGAAGTCCCCTCTCCATGCAATGGGGAGGGGATTTAGGGGTGGGGTAAATGCGTGAGCGAAAGTCCTAGGACCCTGATAACGATTCTGATGCACCGTGAAATCAAAAATTACGAAGGAGTTTCGGAATTTACTTCGTGATTTGCCCCCTCATACGCGACGACAGGCTTATGAGGTATATCGACTGTTTAAGTCTGACCTCTATCACCCAGGCCTACATTTCAAGCGTGTTAATGAAAAAAAGTTGCTTTAGTCTGTTCGGATTTCGCTGAATTATCGCGCATTAGGAATACGTGACCCCAAAATCATATTGTGTGGTTTTGGATTGGCAAGCATGATGAATATGATGACCAACTTTAAGATAATAATCTCTCTATGATATACTATTTTAGATCATGTATAATCTTCAATATAGCACTTTTGTTCATGAAGGCTTGAATGACGATAACGTTGCCCGCTAAACCAACTTTAGAGGAATTTATTCAGACATGTACCCCACTGGCGATTATTGAACCATTGGAGGAAAGTATACGACTGCGCGTTGCAGACATCACCGCAGCTTTACTTCGTTTCAAATATGATACTAGCGAGAATGCCGAAAATAATCTAATACGTTTTTTGAGAGCTGATGAAAACTTTCTAGGGATTATTCTGGCATTGTCCAACCTATCCCAAGAAAAATTTCTGCGAATACTAAGTGCTGAACGTTTTGCAAAAGGTGATTTTAGTAGTGAGTGGGGCATCAATGCTATTCATGCCAAGCTCAGAAATGAACCTGAGTTTGCTGAAAGAATTGCAAAATTGTTTCTGGATGGACGCAACAGCCCTTTACTGGTGAATCACATCGCAGGATTTTACCTTGACGATCTTAGTTTACCTGAAGATTGGCCTATGAGTATTGTGGATACTAAAATTATCCAAAAACTTATCCGCCGCAAATTGGGTGGCGAATATACAGACAAAAAAGGCGATGCTGTTGAAGGCATTATTCGCTACGAATTAGATGTCATTTTATCTAAATATGGGTTAGGGCATGAAAAAGGTCAAGTGCAGCGTGGTATTGATAAAGAAATCGACCATGCTATTCCTTCTTTGACGGACCCTTATGTGATGATAATGACTTCCTACATGGAAACGACTTCAAGCAATCAAACAACACGAGCGAATGAGCAAAGTGAAATGTTTGGTATCGTTCAGCGAGAAAATCGGCGTTACAACACAAAACGTGTTTTCGTCAATTTTGTCGATGGCGCGGGCTGGTTGGCTCGACGTTCTGATTTAAGAAAATTACATGCAGGCTGTGATTATATTATTAATCTGAATACATTAGACCAATTGGAAGCGATTATTTGTAAGGTTGTACCAGAAAGTTATTTCACAAAACTTCCTAGACCAGAAGTGCAAGGATAAACTATGTTAGAAGTTGATCGTATTATTACTGGGGACTGCCTGGTTGGGTTGTCTTATATCCCCGATAACAGCGTGGATGTTTGCTTTGCCGACCCGCCTTTCAATCTCGATAAGAAATACAATACCTATGATGATCGCCTAGCTTTAGATGAATACTTAGCATGGTGTGACCACTGGTTGTTGGAACTGGTGCGTGTTACCAAGCCGACTGGCTCTATCCTTGTGCATAACATCCCTAAATGGCTAACCTATTATGCCGCGACATTAAATAAACACACCCATTTTCGTCATTGGATTTCGTGGGATGCGATGAGCGCTCCGTTGGGCAAAACGCTGCTGCCCGCTCATTATGGCATCCTCTTTTACAGCAAAGAAGCCAAAGGGACGAAATTCCACGAAATCCGTGCGCCCCATAAAAAATGTCGGGTTTGCGACGCTTATCTGAAAGATTATGGCGGCAAAAAAGATCAGATGCACCCCTTTGGCTATTTGGTCAGCGATGTATGGACTGATATTTACCGGATTCGCCATAATAAACGGCGCGATCCCCATCCCTGCCAACTACCTATCCATCTCCTAGAACGTCTCATCCTCATGACGACGGATGTGGGCGATGTCGTGTTGGATCCCTTCCTCGGCACTGGAACGAGCGCGATTGCCGCCAAAAATTTGCAGCGTCATTATATTGGCCTTGAGATTGACCCACATTATGCGGAAATTGCTGCTCAGAAATTAGCCGCGATCACCACACCTACAACTTATCAGGGCTATCCAGTGTCCATGTATCTCAATAAGATTCAGAGCATTCGTGATCGAGATGCAGCGGAACTCTTTCCCAAGCAGCTTACTTCAACCGAAAAGAAGCGCCGCAAAACCGAAAACGCAAAAATAACGGAAGCAGTTCAGCAGTTGGATTTGCCCTCAATGTTGGCGGGTGATTAGCCGTAACTTATTTTGGCGTTCAATCTTATCTCCGTTATAATCCAATCAAATTAAGATTAGATTTTGTTGCGGAGAAACCATTATGGCTGTCGCGGAAAGACCCCTTACGTCTGTCACCGAAAAAATAGAGGTGACAAATCCCGTCACTGGAGCCGTCATCGGCGCGATTCACAAATCCACCCGTGAGGAAGTACGGGCTGCTGTCGAGCGTGCGCGTAAAGCACAGCAAGGATGGGCGGCGATGAGCGTAAAAGAACGCGGCGCACTCATCCGGCGTTGGGGCGATCTTTTATGGGAAGATCAGCGTAACGCGATGAAGATCATCCGCGACGAAAGCGGCAAAAATGACACCGGCGCGTATGCCGAAATTATCTTTATCGACAACTATGTGAATTATTATGTCCAACACGCCCCCCGACTACTCGCGCCGAAACGCCGTCCACCCGCCTTTCCGCTGATTCAATGGGCAAAAGTCTATTACAAACCTTGGGGCGTGGTCGGGATGATTACGCCTTGGAATTACCCCCTCGGCCTCTCATTGTGCGATGCGATTCCGGCGCTCATCGCAGGGAACGCCGTCGTCTTTAAACCGAGCGAAATTACGCCGTTTAGCACCCTTTACGCGATTGATCTGATGCACAAAGCCGGGATCCCGCGTGATGTGGTGCAGGTCGTCACAGGTGATGGCAGCACCGGCGCGGCCTTAGTCGATCTTGTGGATTATGTCGGCTTTACAGGCAGCACCGCCGTTGGGCGTAAAGTGGCGGTAAACGCTGCCGAGCGCTTAATTCCCTACAGTCTCGAACTCGGCGGAAAAGATGCCATGATCGTGCTGCAAGACGCGAATGTTGATCTTGCTGCCAGCGGTGTTTTTATCGGCGGGACGGAAAACGCCGGACAAATGTGCATCAGTGTCGAGCGCGTCTATGTGGAAGACCCGATTTATGATCGCTTTGTGGAGCGTGTGCGCCATTTCGCCGGACAAGTCAACATCGGTTCGGGCGATGGCTATGATGTCCACGTCGGCAGCCTGACGAATGAGCGCGAGATGCTGCGTGTAGAACGCCATATTCAGGATGCGGTAGACAAAGGCGCACAACTGCTCTCTGGCGGAAAACGCCGCCCCGATTTGGGGCCGTTATTCTTCGAGCCTGCGGTGCTGGTGAATGTCGATCACAGCATGGACGTGATGCGGGAGGAGACATTTGGCCCCATCATCCCGATTATGAAGGTCAAAGATGCCGACGAAGCGATCCGCATGGCGAATGACAGCGAGTATGGACTTTCCGGCTCGATCTTCACCCGCGATTTGAAGCGCGGCGAACAACTTGCCACACGCATCGACACGGGCGACATCGGGGTCAATCGGGCGGCGGCAGTGGCGGCTTCGCCGAAACTCCCCTGGGGCGGACAGAAAAACAGCGGAGTCGGGCGGCGCGGCGGACCCGAGGGTCTACTGCGTTTTGTCTCCACACAGTCGGTATTGGTTGACCGTCAGATCGGCACGAAGCCCGCGCTGGCCTTGCTTGACCCGCTGACACTCAATTTCCTCAAGCTGATGCGTACCGTCCGCCGTGTGCTGCCGTTTGCTTAAATATGCGACAAACAGACTCATCCAAACGAGGGCGCGGGCGACTGCGCTTTTTTGTTACCCAACGTAGGGCAAGCGTCAGGTTAAAAAGCCAATTTCGTGTATAAATAGATAGCAGAGTATATTTTAGGAGCAGGTTATGAGCTGCACTTGGAGTCATTTGGACGATTTTTCGCAAGGTAAAGGCAGTTGGGTACAAACTTTAGGTACGTTCACAGCGCAGGGATTTCGAACTAGCGATTTCAAACCTTCGTCCTGCTGGTATCGTGGGATACGCATTCATTACTCGTTTCCCATCCCTATCCGATTAACAAAGATTAAAATTGCATACACTGTATCAAGGGGGAACGCAGGCTGTAATCCACCAAGCAGAGGCAGTCGCGTGTTTGATAATGTGAATGGGGTTTTTCAGAATGTAACATTTCCGGCACAGACGAACTTCATACATTCTTGGTCTGGAAACTATCTTTTGAGTTATTTGGGTATTGAGGCAATGACCTCATCAACGGGCAGCCAAGGAAGTCTAAATGGCAGTATCGTTTTGAGAAGTGTTGCACTCGAGGGAATAGATGACAATCCTTACGCCTATCCGATTATCACCCACCCAGATCAAGACGATTGTCGGCAACAGCTTCGACGGACGTTATCTCACGGTTGCTCGGCTTACGGCGATCCAATCCGCCTTGGCAACAGCAGCTTGCGCCACCACCGATTTCGACTGCCTTTTCACTGTCGCCGCCGCCTACCCCGAAATCGAGGAAGCGCTCCACAAACACAAATTGGATAAGACCTTCATCGCCATCCGCAGCGCTTTGCAGGCCGCACCCAGCACATATCCCCAAACGGAATTTAATAGCTATAAAACTGCTGTACAAAGTGCCTTCGGCGTGACCTTTACGCAGGAGCAAGATGCC
>Ga0105047_10014051_pt1 | contig 12733 bp, 11 predicted proteins | sample MAT04_FD_78384 | JGI IMG/M metagenome (GOLD analysis project Ga0105047, IMG submission 78384) | Freshwater microbial communities from Lake Fryxell liftoff mats and glacier meltwater in Antarctica - MAT-04 (megahit assembly) | ecosystem: Environmental > Aquatic > Freshwater > Ice > Liftoff... | reverse complement strand
GTCGACCGGCGCGCCGGCGCGCAAAAAATCGCGCCCCGCTTCGAGCAGGGCGCAGGCATTGGCGATCAACATGGGGCCGGTCACCGTCAGCACATTACCGTTTTGCGCGATCATTTCTTTCCCGGATCGAGCTGCTTGTTCTTGTTGGCAAGCATCTGGATCAGCCCGTCAACGCCGTTGGCGCGCACTTCCTGGTTGAAGGTGTCGCGATAGTTGCTGACCAGGCTGACGCCGGCGACAACAACGTCGTAGACCTTCCAGCCATCGCTGTGTTTTTCGAGAAAGTAGTCGAGCGCGATCGGCCTGTTGCCCGGCTGGACGATTTCGGTACGCACCAGCACGTCGGTATCGGTGCTCTGCATCTTGGTCGGCTTGTAGCGCACGGTCTGGTTTTTGTAGCTGGTCAGCGCATTCGAATAGGTGCGCACGAGGAGCGTCCGGAACTCGTCGGAGAGGCGTTTTTTCTGCTCGGCGCTCGCCTTGGTCCAGTCGCGCCCCATGGCCAGCGCCGTCATGTGCTGGAAATTGAAAAAGGGCAGCACCTTGGCCTCGACCAGTTCGATCGCCTTGGCGGTGTTGCCGCTCTGGATGTCCTTGTCCTGACGCACGATGATCAGGACGTCGTCGGTCACTTTCTTGATCAGCGCATCCGGCGACTCCTCCTGGGCCAGCGCCGGAGCGCACAACAGGAAAAGACCTAGAACAGCGGCGAAAAACGATTTCATAAGGATCTCTCGAAAATCGATGGCGGCGTCGTCAGAAACAACGACTCTGCTGGCATTCGCCGTCCTTGGCTGGAATGCCGTCACTGATTGCGCTGCGGCGATTCTGCAGATAGGCATCGCGAATGTAGTTGTACTTGTCGAAAGCCGCCTGCTCGACGATCTTGTCGGTTGGCAGCCGACTGGCGCGCAGGTCGATGAGACGTACGCCGGCGAGCGAATTGCGCGCGCCGATATCATTCATGCCCATCACCGGATCGGCAAAGCTGTCGACGACCCAGCCGAAGGTATCGCGCGTCGTGCGCGACCCGATCAGCGGCCAGAAGAAGTAAGGCCCGTCGGCGACGCCCCATTTGCCGAGCGTCTGGCCGAAATCCTCGGAATGCTTCTCGAGGCCCATTTCGCTCGCCACGTCAAAGATGCCGCCAATGCCGATCGTCGTATTGACGAGCACCCGGCCGACGTCGGACGCCCCCTGCTGCCCCTTGCCCTGCAGGAAGTTATTGACCGCCGTCCACACATCGTAGAGGTTGCCGAAGAAGTTACCGACTCCGGCCTTCACCGGCAGCGGCGCCGCGGCGTCGTAGCCTTGGGCGACCGGCTTGAGTACGACGTCAATGCCTTCGTTGACGGCGAACATCGCCCGGTTGAACGACTCGTAGGGATCTTTCGGGTTGTTCGCCGTCGTCGCGCAAGCGCTCATGACGGACACGGCCAACACCACGACGCCGATGCGCTTTGCCAGTTGATTATTCACGAGCGGGGCCTTTCGCTTATTTTTCGCCCGGTGTTTCGGACGCCTTGTTGAACATGAACTGACCGATCAGTTTTTCGAGCACCACGGCCGACTGCGTCTTGGCGACCACATCGCCCGATTTGAGCATCCGTTCGTCGCCGCCGGCGTCGAGCCCGATGTATTGTTCGCCGAGTATTCCCGAGGTCAGGATCGAAGCAAAGGTGTCCTTCGGAAACTGATAACGACCGTCGATGGTCAGCTTAACCACCGCTTCGTAGGCCTGCGCATCGAAACTGATCTCGCTCACTCGACCGACGACCACCCCTGAACTCTTCACTGGACCGCGCACCTTCAGGCCTCCGATGTTATCAAACTTGGCGGACAGCGTGTACGTCTCGGCAAAGCTCTCGCCCGAGAGATTGGCGACCCTGAGCGCCAAAAACAACAGGGCGGTAAAGCCGACGACAACAAAAAATCCCACCCACAGATCAAGCAACTTGCGACTCATTAAAGCCCCCGGAACATGAAGGAGGTCAAGACAAAATCCAGCGCCAGTATGGCCAGCGCCGAATATACCACCGTTCTTTTTATCGACGCGGACACGCCTTCGGCGGTCGGTACGGCGTCGTAGCCTTCAAAAACGGCAATCAGGGAAACGGCCACCCCAAAGACAAAACTCTTTATCACGCCATTCCAGACATCATAGCGAAAATCGACCGACCCCTGCATTTGTGACCAGAATGCGCCTTCGTCGACGCCGATCAGCACGACGCCGACGAGATAACCGCCGAAGACGCCGACGGCGGAGAACAGCGCGGCAAGCAAAGGCATCGAGATGACGCCGCCCCAGAACTTTGGCGCGACGACCCGGGCAATCGGGTTGACTGCCATCATGTCCATCGCCGTGAGTTGCTCGGTGGCCTTCATCAGGCCGATCTCGGCGGTAATTGACGATCCGGCCCGCGACGCGAAGAGCAGCGCGGCGACGACCGGGCCGAGTTCGCGGGTCAGCGAGAGCGCGACGAGAACCCCGAGTGCGTCGGCCGAACCGTAGCGCTGCAGCGTCTCGTAACCCTGCATGCCGAGCACCATGCCGATAAACAGTCCGGACACGACGATGATCAGCAGCGACTGGAAACCCGAGAAGTAGATTTCACGAATCGTCAGGTGCAGACGGCGAAACGACTGTCCCGAATAAAGCAGGACCATGGCGAAGAAGCGCGCGGCAAAACCCAGGCGCTGCAGCCAGTTGTTGAGAACATGGCCGATTGCGCGCATGAGGCCGAGCACAGCAACGAGTTCCTTGTCAGCCACCGGCAGCCTCCCCGATCAATTCCTTGGCGAATGGCTGGGCCGGATAATGAAAATGCACCGGTCCGTCGGCTTCGCCAAAAACGAACTGATGGACGAAAGGATCGGCCGAGGCGCGAATTTCGTCGGGCGTGCCCCGCGCCACGATTTTCCCGGCGGACACGAAATAAACATAGTCGGCGATCGACATCGCCTCCTGGACGTCGTGCGTAACGAGCAGCGTCGTCGCGCCGAGCGCGTCGCCGAGCTTGCGGATCAACTGACCGATGACGCCCATCGAGATGGGATCGAGCCCGGCGAACGGCTCGTCGTACATGATCAGCATCGGGTCGAGCGCAATCGCCCGCGCCAGGGAGACGCGGCGCGCCATGCCGCCGGAGAGCTCTGAAGGCATCAGCTCGTGCGCACCACGCAAGCCGACCGCGTTGAGCTTCATCAACACCATGTAGCGGATCATTTCTTCCGACAGTTTGGTGTGTTCGCGCATCAGGTAAGCGACGTTGTCGAACACCGACATGTCGGTAAACAGGGCGCCGAACTGGAACAGCATGCCCATGCGCCGGCGCAGCGCATAGAGCTCGCCGTGATTCATGTCGGGAACCGATTGTCCGTCGACCAGCAACTCGCCGGCGCTTGGCTTGAGCTGGCCGCCGATCAGGCGCAGCAGCGTCGTCTTGCCGCAACCCGAATTGCCCATGATCGCGACGAGCTGGCCGCGCGGAATCTCCATGGTGATTCCATTGAGGATGACGCGCTCGTCGTAAGCAAAATTGAGGTCGCTAATGCGAATCAGTTGATCGGCTGGCACAACACGGTCCGGTGAGAAAAGTAGACGCAATTATACCCGAGCGGCGGGCCGGAATCGGCCAAGTACAAGGCCAACCAATTGTGGAATAATAGGGCGGGCCTTGTTCTGCAAACGGTAGCGCCACGCCATGATCGAACGCTCACAAACGAACTTGTTGGAAAAGCCGCTGCTGCTCATCGTCGACGACGACCCGCTTATTTCCGACACGCTAAGTCTTTCGCTGAGCCCGGCGTTCGAAGTCATCACCAGCCATTCGCGCGCCCATTGCACGCAATTGCTCCGGCAGCTGCGCCGCACGCCGCAATTGGCCTTGATCGACCTCGGCCTGCCGCCCTTGCCGCACCGTCCCGACGAAGGTTTTGCGCTCATCGCCGACCTGCTCAACGCGTCGCCGGAGATGCGTATCGTCGTGCTCTCGGGGCAAAGCGATGAAGGTAACGCGCGTCACGCGCGCACACTCGGCGCTAGCGATTTTGTCGCCAAACCGTGCCACCCCGGCGAACTGCTCAGGCGTTTGCAGCACAGCGTGGCCTACCCGCCGCTCGACGAACGACGGGCGCCCGAATTACCGGTCTCGCCGCTGCTCGGCAACAGCGCGGCAATACAAAAACTCAAGGTTCAGTTGCAGCAGTACGCTGACTCGCCGTTCCCGGTGCTGATCGAAGGCGAATCGGGCAGCGGCAAGGAGATCGTCGCCAGCCGTTGCCTGCATTACGACACGCGGCGCGGCAGCAAGCCTTTTTTCGCCCTTAACTGTGCGGCGATTTCGCCGAGTCTTGTCGAGCCGACGTTGTTCGGCCATGCGCGCGGCGCGTTTACCGGCGCGAACGCGGCGCGGGCGGGCTATTTCGAAGACGCCGGCGACGGTACGCTGTTCCTCGACGAGATCGGCGAACTGCCACTCGAGCTCCAGGCCAAGCTGTTGCGCGTACTCGAAAACGGCGAATACCAGCGCGTCGGCGAAACGCAAAAACGGATCAGCCGGGCGCGCATTGTTGCCGCGACTAACCGCGACTTGCGCAAGGGAATCCGTAACGGTAATTTCCGCGCCGACCTCTATCACCGGCTGTCGGTCTTTTCGATTAGCGTTCCGCCGCTGCGCGAAATGGACGACGACAAGCTGCTGCTCCTCGATCACTTTCGCGAGCGCTACGCCGGGCAGGCCCGACAAGCACCGTTTTCCTTGTCCGCCGACGCGCGTGCGCTGTGGTCGCGGTACAGTTTTCCCGGCAATGTCCGCGAACTGCGCAACATCGTCATCCGCCTGACGGCGAAATTCGCCGGGCAGACCGTCGGCAGCGGCGAACTCGAAGCCGAACTCGACCTGCTGGATGAAGCGCCGGCGCCTCTCGCCACGCCGCCGCTGGCCGGCGCCGAGAGCGACGCGATCCTCGCCGAGGCGTGTCGCCGCCTGCAGCAGCCCGAGCCCTTCAGCCTTGACCGCCTACTCGCCGAAACCGAGCGCAATTACATCGAATCGGCGTTGCGCCTGACGCATAACAACGTCAGTCAGGGCGCCCGTCGGCTCGGGATCAACCGGACAACGCTCTACAATCGCATGGAATCCTTAAGCAAGGGGAATTGATGTACCTCGAACATTTCGGACTCCGCGAAGCACCCTTTCGCATCACCCCGCATACCGAATTTTTCTTTGCCGGCGCCAATCGGGGAGCGACGCTTGAAGCACTGATCTACGCCATCACACATGACGAAGGAATCGTCAAGGTGAGTGGCGAGGTCGGCAGCGGCAAGACCATGCTGTGCCGGATGCTGCTCGAGAAGCTTCCGGACAACGTCGAGACTGCCTGCCTCGCCAACCCCTCGCTGTCGCGCGACGAAATCCTGCGCGCCATCGCCGACGAACTGCGGATAGCCATTCCCGAAAGCCAGGGCCATCAGCTCCAGCGCGCGCTGCAGGACCGGCTGCTCGATCTTCATGGCCGCGGCCGCCAGGTTGTTGTCATGATCGACGAGGCACACGCCATGCCGGCCGAGACGCTCGAAGAAATCCGGCTGCTCTCCAACCTCGAATCGGACCGCCACAAGCTGCTGCATATCGTTCTTTTTGGCCAGCCCGAGCTCGACGTCCACCTCGCCGCAACGAGCATGCGCCCGCTCAAGGAGCGCATAACGCACAACTTCGCCCTCGGGCCCCTGCAGCGCGCCGACATCGGCAATTACCTGATGTTTCGCCTGCGCGCCGCCGGCTACCATGGGCCAGATCTTTTTACGCCGGGCGCCATACAGTTGATCTGCGACGCTTCGCAAGGGCTGACGCGACGGATCAACATTCTCGCCGACAAGGCCTTGCTCGCGGCTTTTTCCGAAAACCGCCACCTGATCGATCGTCAACAAGTCAAGGCAGCGATCCGCGACGCCCAGTTCAACCCGCTGCCCAGTCGACGAAGCGCAGCGAACATCTGGCTCGCCACCGCGGCGATTGGCGCCGCGATCGCCGGCGCCGCCTACCTGTTGGCGAGTAACGGCGCGCCTCGCCAAGCAGCGGCGATCGCCGCGTCACCCGAGCCAAGGCCTGCAGCGCCGCCGGCGATCCCTGAAAAATTCGCTGGAAACCGCGCCGACAAACCTGTGGCCGAACTTCCCGTGCCGGAGACCGGCACCGGCCAGCCGGGAAGCTTTGACGAGCGCCTCGCGGCGAGTGAAGAATGGTTGAAGAAGGCGCCCGACATGCACTATTTCATCCAGTTACTGAGCACCGAAGCGAACAATCAGCGCGACGTCGAACGCTTTCTCGCAAACAACACCGGAACACTTGACGCGCAGCAGGTCCACGTTTATCGCTCGGCGCTGAGTGGGCGCGACCGGCTTGGCGTCATCTACGGCGACTACCCGTCGCGCGAAGCAGCCGACGCCGCTTTGGCCAAACTGGCCCGGATCAGCCCGGCGAGCAGCCCGTATATTCGAACATTCAGCAAGCTGCGCTGAATGATATGATCGGCGCAGGTTAAACAATAATCGGAGGGGAGACCGAGCATGCTGAGAATCCTTGGCGCCATCGTGGCTGCGCAGCTTCTCGCAGCCTGCGCACCAACCACCCTGAGCGGTGGGCCTTCGGCGGGACATCTGCGTGCCGACAGCGTGCCCAGGACGCAAGGGACGATTCCCCAGCCGGTGCAAACGATTGCCTCGCTGCCGCGGCCGAAAACCGCGGCCAGGACCGAGACCTACAGCGTCGTCGTCAATAACGTCAAAGTCCAGGACCTGCTCTTCGCGCTCGCCCGCGACGCCAGGATCAACGTCGACATCCATCCGGGAATCGCCGGCACGGTGACGCTCAACGCCATCGACCAGACGCTGCCACAGTTGCTCAGCCGGATCTCGAAGCAGGTCGACATGCGCTTTGAACTCGACGGCCCGAACCTCGCCGTGATGCCCGATTCGCCCTACCTTAAGTCCTACCAGGTGGACTACATCAACATCTCGCGCGACGTCACCGGAACGGTGTCGACCAACACCCAGATCTCGACCAGCGCGCTCGCTGGAACTGCCGGCGGAGCGGGCGCTGCCGGCGGCAATACCTCGCGCATCCAGATCGAGAACAAATCGAAGAACCACTTCTGGGAATCGCTCGAGAAGAACATCAAGGACCTGCTGCACGAAACCGACAAGATCTTCCCCGAAGGCTCGACCGAAACGGTGACCGAACAAAACGCGTCGCAGACGACCACCGGCACCGGCGCACAGCCCCCCGCCGGCGTTCCCGGGCGCGCCTACCCGCTCGCACCGACGCTGGCCAACAGCCCGAATCCGGCGACGCTGCTAAACAGCGGCGCGACGACGATCCGGCGCATGACCTTCCGCGAAGCTGCATCGGTGATCGCCAGCCCCGAATCGGGCGTCATCACCGTGCGCGCAACGTCGCGCCAACACGAGAAAGTGCAGGAATTCGTCGATCGCGTCATGCGCAGCGCCAAGCGCCAGGTGCTGATCGAGGCGACGATCATCGAGGTCAACCTGTCCGACGCTTATCAGCAGGGCATCGACTGGACCAAGGCAGCGACGCAAACCGGCTTTTCGCTGACGCGCGCGACAAATACGCAGGCGGTCGGCGCGACCGTCGACCCCTTCGGGCTGGTTTATCGCAACGTGTCTAGCGGCCTCACGGTACTCGTCGACATGCTCAAGGGTTTTGGCACGACGAAAGTGCTGTCGAGCCCGAAACTGACGGTTCTCAACAACCAGACGGCAACGCTCAAAGTCTCGGAAGATTTCGTCTACTTCAACGTCAAGCAGGAAGTCGGCGCGACGTTGGCTGGCGGCGGGCAGGCGCCGAAAGCGACGACGACGACGCCGCAATCGGTGTCGATCGGCTTTTTCATGAGCCTTACGGCGCAGATCAGCGACGACGGCATGGTCACGCTCAACGTTCGCCCGTCGATTTCGAGCATCTCCGATCTCAAGCAGGATCCGAATCCTGATCTGGCTGGCATCAAGAACGAAGTGCCTCAGATCCGCACGCGCGAGATCGAGTCGATGCTGCGCATCCAGAGCGGCGACATCGCCGTCCTCGGCGGCCTGATGGAAGACCGGATGGACAACAAGAGCGGTCGCTTCCCGGTAATCGGCGACATTCCGCTGTTCGGCGAAATTTTCACGACGCGCAACAACGCGTCGACCAAGACCGAACTGGTCGTCATCCTGCGCCCGACGATCATCAAGGACGCGTCGTTTACCGGCGATTTCGGCCATCTCGCGACCAGCCTGCCGGGTAGCGATTTCTTCAAGACCGACACGGTCTACAAGCCGTTTTCCGGACCGACGCCGCAGGAGCCGCTCAAATGAGCCTGCTCATGGACGCGCTGAGGAAGGCCGAAGAGTCCAAACGGCTAGCCAGCGAAGCCAAGGCGCCGATCGTGGCGTCCGAACTCTCGCTCGAAGGGATCGGCGAACCACCGACCGCCTCAGTGCCGCCGAGCGCCGGGCGCTCGCGCCTGCCGGACCTCTCGCTACACAGCGAGGCGCTCGACGCCGACCTCGGCGCCGTCTCGGGAAGGGCGTCAAGCCCGTGGCAAGCACGCGCCGACCGGCCGTTCGCTGACGGGCAGGGCGAGGCGCAAGAGCGTGGCGCGGCGCGCAACGTTTTTGCCGCCAAACAGCCGCCCGCTGCGCGTTCCAGCCTGTGGCTGATCATCGGACTCGGAGCGCTCGCCGCGCTGGCTATCGGCGGCTATTTCTGGTGGCAGTTGCAAGCGGTGTCGGGCGGACTGGTCGCTCGTCCGCAATCGGCGCCGCCGCTCGCCGCCGCACCAACCGCAGCCCGCGCCTTGTCGCCCGCCCAGCCCGTGCTGCGCCGCGACGCCGCGACGCCGGCGGCCGAAACGCCATTTGCGGCGCCTGAGCACAAGGCGAGTCCGCCACCGCCGCCGCCAGCGTCCTACGCGCCGCGTGCCGTACGTACGCCGCAGACGGCGACGAACGCCGCGCCGCCGGTGGACGGCCAGCTTCGGCTCAGCCGGAGCGCACCGAAAGCGACCGAGACGATAGAGCGCGCCTACGCCGGCCTGCACGCTGGCCGACTCGACGAAGCGCGCCGCGACTACGCGTCGGTGCTCGGCAGCGATCCGAAAAATACCGACGCGCTGCTCGGTCTGGCGACCATCGCCGCGCGTCAGGGGCACAGCGAGTCGGCGCAGGCGCTCTATCTGCGCGCGCTCGAAGCCGACCCGAACGACGCTACGGCGCAGGCCGGTCTGCTCAACACACGCGGGCAGGCCGATCCGGCGGCCGCTGAAAGCCGTCTGAAGAGCGCACTGGCCAGCCAGCCCGACTCGTCGGCACTGCATTTTGCGCTCGGCAACGTGTATGCGCGCCAGCAGCGCTGGAGCGAGGCGCAGCAAGCCTACTTCAAAGCCTACGCGGGCGAGCCTGAAAATGCCGACGTAATTTTCAACCTCGCCGTCAGCCTCGATCACCTGCGCCAGAACAAGCTCGCCGCGCAATACTATCGGATGGCGCTCGACGCCGTCGCGGCCAGCGGACGGGTCGCCTCGTTCGAGCCGCAAGAGGTCAGCAACCGCATTAGCGCGCTATGGCCGTAGTCCAGCGCCAGCTCGGCCAGGTTCTCATTGCCCGGGGAATCCTCAGCGAAGACCAGCTGCGCATCGCCCTGCTCGAGCAGATGAAATGCAACCAGCCGGTCGGCAAGTTGCTCGTGTCGCTCGGCTTCGTTTCCGAAACGACGCTGCGCGACGCACTCTCGGAGAGCCTCGGCAAGAAAAGCATCGACCTCTCCAACGCCATTGTTGACCCGTCGGCGCTGCGTCTGATTCCGCGCGATCTGGCCAAGCGCCTGCACCTCTTGCCGCTCGACTACGACGCCGAGAACCAGCGCCTGACGGTTGCCCTCGCGGACGTCAACGACATCGTTGCACTCGACAAGCTGCGCGGCCTGCTCGAGAGCGCCGTCGAGATCGAAACGCTGCTCGCCGGCGAGACCGAAATCGATCGCGCCATCGACCAGGCCTACGGCCACGAGTTGTCGATCGACGGCATCCTGCACGAGATCGAGACCGGCGAGATCGATTTCCGCGGCCTGCAATCGTCGTCCGACGAATACAGCCAGCCGGTCGTCAGGCTGATCGATTCCCTGCTCACCGACGCCGTCAAGCGCGAGTCGTCGGATATCCACTTCGAGCCCGAAATCGGCTTCCTGCGCATTCGCTACCGCATCGACGGCATCCTGCGTCAGGTGCGCTCGCTGCACCAGTCGTACTGGCCGGCGATGGCCGTACGCATCAAGGTGATGAGCGGCATGAACATTGCCGAGACGCGCGCGCCGCAGGACGGCCGCATCACGCTCAATATGCGCGGCCGGCAGATCGATTTTCGCGCCTCGGCACAACCGACGATTCACGGCGAGAACATCGTCCTGCGCATCCTCGACCGGCAAAAAGGCCTGGTTCCGCTCGAAGGTCTCGGGCTCGCCGAAAAGCAGCTCGATCAGCTCAAGTTGATGATCGCCCGCCCGGAAGGCATCATCCTGGTCACCGGCCCGACTGGTAGCGGCAAGACGACGACGCTGTATTCGGTGCTCAACCACATCAACTCGGAGGGTCTGAACATCATGACCCTCGAAGATCCGGTCGAGTATCCGATGACGATGGTCCGCCAGACCTCGGTCTCCGAGTCGACCAAGCTCGATTTTGCCAACGGCATCCGCTCGATGATGCGCCAGGACCCCGACGTCATCCTGGTCGGCGAAATCCGCGACGCCGAAACCGCCGATATGGCGCTGCGCGCGGCAATGACCGGGCACCAGGTCTATTCAACGCTGCATACGAATTCGGCGATCGGCGCGATTCCCCGCCTGCTCGACATTGGCATCCTGCCCGACATCATGGCCGGCAACATCATCGGCATCGTCGCCCAGCGTCTCGTGCGCCGGCTCTGCGTGCATTGCAAGACCTCGTATCAGGCCGAAGCGCACGAAGCGCGGCTGCTGGCGCGCGGCGCCGAAGTCCACGCCGACTCGCCGCGACCGGTGATTTTCCGGCCCTGTGGCTGCGAACGCTGCGAATTCCAGGGTTACCGCGGACGCCTGGCGATCATGGAAATCCTGCGCATGAACGGCGACCTCGACGAGCTCGTCGCGCGCCGCTGCACGGTGCGCGAGATCCGCCATCTGGCCGACCGCCAGGGCTTCGTCGCGCTCGCCGACGATGGCCTGCGCCGCGTTCTCGACGGCTCGACGTCGCTCGAGGAACTCGGCCGCATCGTCGACCTGACCGAGCGGATGTAAGGGGCCGGCGCCCGTGTCGCTGTACACCTACAAGGCGGTCGATCCCGACGGGCGTTCGGTTCTCGGACGCATCGACGCGCTCAACCTCGTCGACCTCGAGATGCGGCTGCGGCGCATGGAACTCGACCTCGTCACCGGCGCACCGATCACCAGCCGCAGCGTTTTCGGCAACAGCGGCGTTCCGCGCCGCGAGATGATCCACTTCTGCTTCCACCTCGAGCTGCTGGTGCGCGCCGGCGTGCCGATCATCGAAGGCCTGTCGGACCTGCGCGACAGCCTCGAACATCCGCGCTTTCGCGAAGTCGTCGCCGGCCTCATCGAGTCGATCGAGGGCGGCCAGAAGCTGTCGCAGGCGATGGCCGAGCAGAGCAAGGTGTTCGACAAGGTCTTCGTCAGCCTGATCGGCGCCGGCGAAAAAACCGGCCGCCTGCCCGAGGTCCTGCACAGCCTGAGTGAATCCTTGAAATGGGAAGACGAACTCGCCTCGCAGACCAAAAAGCTGATCATGTACCCGGCCTTCGTCGGCACCATCGTCATCGCCGCGACCTTCTTCCTGATGGTCTACATGGTGCCGCAACTCAAGCAGTTCGTGAAAAACATGGGCCAGGTGCTGCCGTTGCAGACGCAGCTGCTGTTCTACGTTTCCGACCTGCTCGTCGCCTACTGGTATCTCGCGCTGTTGCTGCCGGCTCTGACCTTCCTCGGACTCAAGATTGCGCTCGAGCGCAACCCGCTGGTGCGCGTTCGCTACGACGCCATCAAGCTGCGGCTGCCGCTGGTCGGGCCCATCCTGCGCAAGATCATCCTTTCGCGCTTTGCCAATACCTTTGCCCTGCTCTATTCGTCGGGAATCCCGATTCTCGAATCGATCCGCACGACGCAGGACGTCGTCGGCAATCTCATCGTGCGGCGCGGCCTGCAGCGCGTCGAACAACTGATCAGCGAAGGTCAGAATGTCACCGCGGCGTTTCACAGCATCGGCTTCTTCCCGCCGCTCGTCATCCGCATGCTGCGCGTCGGCGAAAGCACCGGGGCACTCGATACCGCGCTGATCAACGTCAGTTACTTCTATAATCGGGACGTCAAGGAGTCGGTCGAAAAGGTCCAGCAACTGATCGAACCGATGCTCACCGTCGTCCTCGGCTGCCTGCTTGTATGGATCATGCTCTCCGTCCTCGGGCCGGTCTATGATGTCATCAGCAAGATAAAAGCCTGACACGCACTCTGCCCAAGCCAATGAAAACCAGCCGCCTGCTCTACCTCAGCGCCCACCAGATGACGGCTGAGCGCTGGCATTCGGGCGAGCTGGCGGCTGAAGGTCTGTTCGCTGCGACAGCGGAGGGCCACCTCGAATTTGCCGCTTACCTCGCGCAGCATCGCGACAGCATTTTCTCGCT
>Ga0105047_10014049_pt1 | contig 12734 bp, 16 predicted proteins | sample MAT04_FD_78384 | JGI IMG/M metagenome (GOLD analysis project Ga0105047, IMG submission 78384) | Freshwater microbial communities from Lake Fryxell liftoff mats and glacier meltwater in Antarctica - MAT-04 (megahit assembly) | ecosystem: Environmental > Aquatic > Freshwater > Ice > Liftoff... | reverse complement strand
CGGACCAATCTGTGGGGTGATTGCTCAAGGGTTACACGGATTTCGCCAGCGAAAGAAAGAGAAAGTCGAGTTATTCGAGTCAAAAGATTTTTGGCACCACCCGAAATTCTCAGACCCACACGACACCGCTTACAACCTAGAGGTATTCATGTTGAGTCGGCCAGTCGCTAACAGGTCTCGCATAGTTGACGGAAATCAGATCGCAACATTGAGATTGCCGTTCTACTCCCCAATTTACTTTGAGTTCGATATTCGAATTATTGAACTGCCCCATCGTCCGTACGTATTGGGAGCAATCTTGAGTCGAATGACTACTGATGACTCATTGGATTCTGGGTATTAACTCGCAGGTCCGGGCTGTGGCGACCCAGTGGGTGGCGTGAAAAAAAGTATTAGTGCTCAGTATCCCCGGCCTTCGTGGGCCGACATTGTGGAATGCACATCGTTGGACTACTCCCCCGAAGAGTCAAAGGAGCATCGGGCCACATGAAACTTTTCTACATTCTGATCCCGCTGTTAATGATGACTTCGTTCGTATCCGCTGATGAACCTGTGCGAGAACGTATCGAATGGATTGATATTTGGGTCACGGACGCTGACAAGACCGATCTTCCACGAGTTCTGTTGGTTGGCGATTCGATCACAAGGGGCTACTTCGGCGGTGTGGAAAAGCATCTAGCAGGGAAAGCCTATTGTGCCCGGCTGACGACATCGAAGTGCGTGTCCGATCCGACGTTCAACGACGATCTGAAACTGATACTGAACCAGTACAAGTTTTCAGTGATACACTTCAACAACCGTCGAACTGCGGGTAACTCGCTGGATTTTAGGGCGAAGACCATTTATTCTTTTGCCGCAGAAGTTGCAGGGTTCATTCATCATCTGGTTAAGCCCTTCGCATTCGCAAAGGTATGCGAAATCTTTGCGGCGGTTTCTGAGGAGTTGAAGTAATGAAGCCACTTCGGGTTCTCATTGTGGATGATCACCGTGACGGTGCAGACTCTCTGGGTTTGCTCGTTGAAGAGCTTGGTCACATTGCACATGTAACCTACGGTGGGAGGCAGGCACTCGACGTTGGAATGTTCTTTCGGCCCGATCTAATGTTCGTTGATATGGCGATGCCTGACGTTGGCGGCGGTTCGCTCGTAAGACAGTTTCGCCAGTTGCCAGATTTCACTCATAAAAGAATCGTTGCCATCACCGGGCATACGGGCGAAGAACAAAGAAATTTGGCAATGCGATCCGGGTGTGATTCGGTCATCTTCAAGCCCTTTACTCTGACACACATCAGGGAAGCCTTGGCGAGTGGCGATCCCGTGGTTGCTGAAGCGGACCAACCCCCAAGAGTTCCAGAGCGGAGCAGCCATGACGCAGGGCGAAGTTTGCAAATTGGCGAAGCATGAACGAGCGTCAATCAAAAACGCAAACAGAATTCGAAAGCGAAGCCTCCGTCTGCGAGCTGGGCGTTCGCTTTCAGGAGGAATATCTGGGGTGGAGGTTGATGTAGGAAGATTCATCTGAATGTGGCGTGAACGCTCGAATGCGTGCATGATTGCGTTGAAATCATTCTCGACATCACGACCGCCGAACTGCGTGTAACTCGCTGGCTTTTTGGGCGAAGACAATTTATCCTATGCAGCAGTAATGGTGGAAGACTGATTGAACAGCAACTGCGATCTGGCGGGGGCTTGTTGAAGAGTAGGCCGACCGGGAAAAACACAGGAAAGGTGTTTTTCCCGGTCGGCTTTTTTCGTTTGTTCCCCGTATTTTGGGCGAGTCTCCTCGCCAACGGACACCAAGACAAGGAAGTTGAAATGCCTGCACAATTAGACGCACTAATGCTTAATCCACAGCAAGCCTTGGCTTATGCTGAAAACATCATTGCAACCTTACGAGAGCCATTCGTGGTCCTCGATCAGAGCTTGCGAGTCCGCACGGCGAATGCCTCCTTCTACCGGAACTTTCACGTCTCAAAAGAGGAGACAGAAGGCCATTTCGTCTATGACTTGGGCAACGGACAATGGAACATCCCCCTACTGCGAACGCTACTTAGCGAAGTCTTGAACAACACTCCCACCGTTGAAGACTTCGAGGTTGAACACAAGTTCCCGACAATCGGTCAACGGCACATGTTACTGAATGCTCGCAGGTTTCCTCCAGAGAGCAACGACCCACAATTGGTCCTGCTCGCCATTGAGGACAATACCGACCACAGGCGGGCGGAAGAGAAGCTGAGGAACACCGAGCAACGCCAGCGGTTCGTTTTGGATTTGATGCCCCAGAAAATCTTTACTGCCACGCCGAATGGTGACGTGGACTACATCAATCCTCAGTGGATCGAATTCACCGGCATGTCCTTCGAGGAAATCAAAGGTTGGGGCTGGAAGCAACTCATTCATCCCGATAATCTTGAGGAAACCGTCAGAGTCTGGAAGCACTCCGTCGCCACCGGCGAGTCATTTGTTCAAGAGCATCGCTTGCAGCGTGCCGACGGCGAGTACCTCTGGCACGTCAGCCGGGCTTTGCCGATGCTGGATGGGGCCGACAGTATCTTAATGTGGGTCGGCTCGAACACTGACATTCATGACATCAAGCTAACCGAAGTGGCGATGCGGGACTCAGAAATTCGCTATCGTCGGCTCTTCGAGAGTGCCAAGGATGGTATCCTGATTCTCGACGCTGGGACGGGTAAGGTGATTGACGCCAATCCATTCATGACGGCCTTGTTGGGATACTCACATGAAGAATTTCTGGGCAAGGAATTGTGGGAGATCGGTCTGTTTCGAGATATTGAGGATAGTAGGGCCGTTTACCGGCAATTGCAGGAGAAAGGCTACGTTCGCTACGAGGATTTGCCGCTCGAAACTCGCAGTGGAAAGAAGGTCGAAGTTGAGTTCGTCAGCAACGTCTATGCGGAAGATCATCACCATGTCGTTCAATGCAACATCCGTGACATCACGGAACGCCACAACTTGCTGCAACAGACGCAGGAGCAAGCAGCAGAACTGACAATCATGGACCGTCGAAAAGATGAATTTCTGGCGATGCTCGGACATGAACTTCGCAACCCGCTCGCCCCCATCGTCAATGCCGCACTACTGCTTCGTTTGCACATCAACAAGGATCGTCAGAAAGGAATCGAGAATCCTGTTTTGGACCAATCTGCCGGAATCATTGAGCGTCAGGCGGGCCAATTGTCACTCCTTGTTGATGAGTTACTCGAAGTCTCTCGCATTACGACCGGAAGGATTCAGCTTCATACTGAAACGATTTCCTTGAATACCGTCGTGGAACATTCAGTCGTAACAGTGCGTTCGTTGGTCGAACAGAAGCAGCATGAACTCACCGTGTCCCTGCCGAAGCAAGACATTTGGCTCCACGCTGATGCAGCCCGCATGGAACAAGTGATTGTAAATCTGCTGACCAATGCGGCCAAATATACTGATCCCGGTGGTCACGTGTGGTTGACTCTCCGAAAAGAAAACAATGAAGCCGTGTTGAGTGTGAAGGATAACGGTGTTGGAATCGATCACGACATTCTGCCTCGTATCTTCGACCTGTTCGCACAGGCGAAACAATCCCTGGACCGCTCACAAGGTGGACTGGGCATCGGTCTGGCGTTAGTGCAAAGGCTTTTGGAAATGCACGGAGGAACTGTTGAAGCGACCAGCACCGTGGGAAAAGGGAGCGAGTTCGTCGTGCGACTGCCCGTGGTGTCGCCTCCCGAACATCAGTCTATGTCACCGCCCACCGATGAGGCCCACCATCCGCCACGACCATCCTTGCGAGTGTTGGTCGTGGATGACAACGTGGACGCAGTGACGACTTTGGCGATGCTGTTGCGAGAATCCGGCTATGACGTGCGGACAGCATACGATGGCTTGACAGTCCTCGAAACCGCACTCGATTACCGGCCCGGCGTGGTGTTGCTGGACATCGGACTACCCGGAATGAATGGTTACGAGGTGGCGAAGCAGATTCGTCGGCAACCAGCACTCAGGAACACGATCCTCATCGCCATGACCGGCTACGGAAAGGAAAGTGACCGCCAGACATCCAAGGCAGCCGGATTCGATTACCATTTGGTCAAACCGGGCGATTTCGACAAGCTGCTGAAAATCCTGGAGACCATCTCAGAGTCGCTGGCAACATGAATTCTCAAGAACAAATCGAGTCTGCCGTTTGCCAAGAGAAAATGGTCTTATCCTGTTCAAGAACAACAATCTAAACCCACCACTTTTTATGGAGATACGTTTATGTTAGTCAACACGAGCCAAAAGACATTGCGAGTCTTGGTTGTCGATGACAACCAAGATCAGGCAAATAGCTTGTCCATGTTACTGAACGATGCAGGCCACGATTCCCATGTCTGCGTTGACGCTCAGGATTGCATGGCATCGGTTGACCGCTTGCTGCCAGATGTCGTACTGCTCGATTTAGGGATGCCGGGTGTGTCAGGCTACGAGGTCGCCGAGGTAATCAAGAGAGAGGCGGACCTGCGGCATATTCGATTGATTGCAATTACCGGCCACGGAATGCCGCTCGACAGGCTACAGACAAAGCTGCGTGGCTTCGATCAGCACCTTCTGAAGCCGATTGATTTTGAGGAATTGAAGATGATTCTTGCAGATGTGAACCCCACTCATAATTCCAGTGAGGGTTACTGAAGATGTTCTGCTAATCTTTGGAGTAGGCAGTTGAGATCAAGGGCATTGCATGAGCAAGCATCGGAGAACAGCAGAAGGTGTGGGAAGCCAGACTGGACCGCCTTGATCACTACCTTCGAAGTCTCAAAGAAAAGGAAGCAAACGCATGAGCCAACCTTTTAAGATTAACCCGAAACTGGACCTCGTTCTGGAACGAGTGATCGATGTACCCCGGCATCTCGTGTGGGAGGCGTGGACGAAGCCGGAACAACTCAAGGTTTGGTTCTGCCCGAGGCCGTGGAGTGTCTCGGAATGTGAAATTGACCTGCGACCCGGTGGCATCTTCCGCTCTGTCATGCGGTCGCCAGAAGGGCAGGAGTTTCCAAATGTCGGATGCTACTTAGAAGTCGTACCGATAGAACGGTTGGTTTGGACTTCCGTATTGCTTCCCGGCTATCGTCCCGCTCCTGCTGGTGACCTGTCATCCACGGCCATCATTACTATGGAATCACATGGTGATGGAACTCGCTACATCGCCACGGCGTTGCATCAGGATGAAGCAGGGTGTGAACAGCACAAAGCAATGGGTTTCCATGAAGGCTGGGGCAAGGCACTCGATCAACTTGTGGAACTCGTCAAGTCTCGGATGCAATCTTGAAATAAACTTTTGGCAAGCTCACACAGGAACAAATTAGTGCCAATCGAAGCCAACCTGCTGACATATTGGGTATCAGGGTTTGAGATGTGGACGATGCGAGAAACACTGAAAGAGACCGGAGTACGGCCTTGGCAGAACAGACGAACGATAAACAGAACACCGTACCACTTCCTCGCAACGTCAAGTTGTTGGGGGTAGCCAGCCTGTTGAACGATGTCGCCAGCGAGATGATCTTTCCGCTGATGCCACAGTTTCTCATTACGGTATTGGGAGGCAATCGCTTTCATCTCGGCATCATTGAAGGCGTTGCTGAATCGATTTCAAGCTTGCTAAAGCTGTGGGCGGGTGCGTGGTCAGATCGGGCCGGTCAACGGAAATGCTTTGTCGTCTTCGGGTATGCAATGGCGGCAGTGGCTCGACCGTTGATTGGCGTGGTTACTGCCCCGTGGCATTTGTTTGCTACACGAACGGCGGATCGGATTGGCAAAGGACTGCGAACTGCTCCCAGAGACGCATTGATTGCCGATTCTACAGACGAAGCCGTGCGAGGCCGTGCCTTTGGATTTCATCGGGCAATGGATCATCTCGGGGCAGCAATCGGCCCAATTCTCGCCACGCTGTTTCTGCTCGCATGGCCGGGACAATTGCGAACACTCTTTCTTTTGACGCTCATTCCCGGTCTCGCCGTGGTGGTCTTGCTCATTTTCGGACTGCGAGAGAAGTTCGTCGAGAAGCCACCAGAAGAACGATTGCGGCTGACCCTCAAACCATTCGACCGCAACTTCCGAATCTACTTACTGACCCTCGTGATATTCACTCTGGGCAACTCCAGCGATGCGTTCCTGTTGGTGCGGGCAGGTGAACTTGGTGTGCCGACCGCTTTTTTGCCGCTTTTGTGGTGTGCCTTCCATCTCGTGAAAAGTGGTGGGAGTCTGCTGGCCGGAAGAGCCGTTGACAAGTTCGGGCCACGACCACTGATCCTGATGGGCTGGCTGATTTATGCCTGCATCTACATCGCCTTCGCTCTGATTGATGCGGCGTGGCAGGTCTGGGTTGCGTTCTTGGTGTATGGCATGTTCTACGCCTTGACCGAACCTGCGGAAAAGACGCTGGTAGCGAAGTTGGTGGGTGCAGAACGGAAGGGACTCGCATTCGGCTGGTTCAATTTTGCCATAGGCATCGCCGCCCTGCCGTCGAGTCTGATCTTCGGTTGGCTCTACGAACAACATGGGCCACTGGTTGCCTTTGGCTGGGGGGCTGGACTCTCGGCACTTGCTGCTATCCTGCTGCTGTTTGTGTCAACGAAGCCTGTGGATTCGTTAGACGAAGAGTGAGTTCGCATTGCAAAAGTTGATGACACGGTTCAACCGAGCGTGATAAAGGAATCCCCAGATGTACTACGCAATCAAAATCTTGTTGACGGCTGGCATTGTGGTCGCCGTTTCAGAAGCCTCGAAGCGAAGCTCGATCTTGGGAGGACTGCTGGCTTCACTTCCGCTCATCTCATTCCTCGGGATGATCTGGCTCTACATCGACACGGGCAGCACTGAAAAGGTCGCCGAGTTATCAAGCAGCATCTTTTGGCTGGTACTTCCGTCGCTACCGCCCATCAGTAATTCTACCCAGCCAAATGCGAATAAGCCGTGGCAATCACGGATAGTCACCCTGACACTCCGTTGCCCCACCTGCATTCGGCGACCACACAGAATGACACCACGCCCCACTTCGAGAGTAGGACGTGGTGTTGCTGGCTGATAAATCGCTTGCACGACTGGGAACTACTTGGCAATTGCCTTGCACGCCTTCTCACACTTGCGGCATTCGGCAGCACATGCCTTGCAGTGTGCATCATCAGGAAAAGCTTCGCACGCCTTGGCACAATGGTCGCAGCACTTCACACAACATTCAGCCATCACAGCCGAAAGAGGCCCATCACTCGCACAGACTTGGGAACAGGCGGCGCAGCAGGTCGCACAATCCCGACAGTGCATCAGGCACGACAAGTGTTCCTTCTTGCCATCGGCCAACAAGTTCGCACAGTGCGTGGCACAGTGGTCGCACGCACGCTGACAGTCCGAACACGCGTTGGCACACTCCTGCAACATTGGGTCGGCCTTCTTTTCCGCCGCCTGTGCCTGACCAGAGAACGCATCCCCACCGACGATGGCGAGGGTGAACGCCAACGCCATCGCACCGATTCCACTGAATATTGGATTCTTCATGGCAAACGACCTTTCCTGAGAGACTGCCATCCCGATGCCAGCGACAGAAATTGTCGTTCGACACAGGTGACAGAAACGAAAAAAGCCGATGTGAACGACCTCTTTCGAGTGTCGATCCACATCGGCTTATTCTGTAGCGAGCCTCCCGACGCAACCGGGCTGCTCTTTATTGAATCTTCCAGCCAGTGTTGTATCAGGTCCAACCGGAAATAAACAGGATCATCGAATTATACTGTTCACTAACAGCGGGACGAGAGCCACGAATGTGGTTTCAGCAAGCGTAAATGCAGATTGAAAATGATAACTCTCGGCGGAAAAAATGCTTCCGCCGAGAGTCGAGACGACCGTAAATTCAGATGATCTTACTTCGCCTTATGAGGCGATCCGCAGCACGCTTTCGCAGCGTCACAGCAGTTCGCTCCTTCGGTGCAACACTTCTGAACGGCGTCACAGCAGCCGTTGTTATCAGTGCAGCACTTCAGGCCCTTGTCACAGCAACCAAGTTTGAGATCAGTCACGCAGCAGGCAGATTGATCTGCACAGCACTTCAGACCTTTGTCGCAGCAGTCGAGCTTGGCGTCTGCCACGCAACAGGCACTCATTTCATTACAACAGGCGAGCTTGGCAGAGCAACAGTCCTGGGACTTGTCGGCATCGACTCCAGCGATCAGTAGACCCAAGGCGAGGAACGAACCGGCAAACAGTTTGGTAAACATGGAAATTCTCCAGTGAGTTTTGTGTGGATAGATCAGCAATCACTGCGCAGATGAAGAGCGCAGCAACGGGGCCATTAGGCCGAGACACTATTGATTGACGAATGAGGATCGCATTCGGTCAATCAACAACGCCACACACACTGAAGAATTTGCAGGCGGGGACCAGAGCGGACGGGGGCGAACCCCTTAACGCCGCATACGAGAGATTCGATGTCCAGAGTGGCATGATCGGCAACGACGGCAAAAGCCAAGTGGTTGTCGGTCGGTTGAACCGACTTCTCAGGCAGTGCCGAATCTCGCACGCAGCAGCACTTGACACTTGGTTTGGCCGGACAGTTTCCCGACTCGCAAGGAGACGTGGGAGCCTCGTCGTGGCAGCAAGACCTCTTCGCTGGGGCTGAATCGCCTCTTTCATGCTGCACCAAGACACAGCACGATCCCAGCGGTAAGGCCAGAATCAAGCTCGTGGAGACAGCGATCAGGTGGTGAAGGAGGACGCTCATACTTTGATCATACGCAGCAGCAGCCCAAAAGGTTGGGCGAAAATCGACGATCTTTAACTATTTGCCGGGAGAGGGTTCAGTCTTCAAACTGTTTCCAGCGAACCTTTCTGAACTGCAAGTGTCCGTGGCCGCAACTCAAACCATATCGGAGGTGTACCATGCGACAAACAAACCACGAACAATTCGACGAGCAGCCATTTTTTTGAGACGATGAGTAAACGTCGTAAAGCCCCCAAAAGAATTGAACAAGGGCCTTCTGAGACGCAGGTTAAACGTGGCGAACGGATTGTCCACGGCGACAAGTTGCTGGAGGAAAAGCTCGGCAGAAACGATCTCTGCCCCTGCGGTTCAGGCCAACGCTTCAAAAAGTGCTGTCTCACGAAAGGCTGCTTTTGACGGCGTGAACCGGGATCACTTTTTTCAGGGACTGACATTCCTCAGAATAAATCGAAGGCTCGCTCGGTTCGAAGCAACTGAGTGGGCCTTTGTGTTTGATAGACTTTGTTTCAGGAGGCATGTCAATGACAACACTACTCATGTCTTCTCGACACACTGAAGACGATCAAGCTCTCTGGAGGGCTGCGATTGGACGAGGATGGTCTGTTGATCGTGCCCGTGGCATCCGACTACGCTTCGGTGGTTCTGTGACTGCTTTGGAAAGGACAGATGAGACATGACAACCGTTAGTCGCCTCGAATTGAGCGAAATTGAGCAGCGTGTCTGTGATATTGCGTCCGAGCAACTCTGTATTCCACGAGATGAGGTTCTGCCATCAAGCCGGTTGATCGAAGACCTACGATGCGACAGCCTTGACTTGGTGGAACTTATCATGGCATTGGAGGATGAATTCCTCGTAACAGTTCCAAACGTACCCACAAATTCGTTTGGAAAGTCCATCTTTACCCGACAACCGTTTCGCCTCAGTGACCTTGCGGAAATTGTGTACATTCAACAGGGCAGCGGCAAACCGGAACGGAAAAGATGGCGGCGAACGAAAGTGCCTGATTCTGCCTCCTCAACAATTCGCTTCAGCCAACTCAGTGGCCGTTGGGAGGTAGATTCGTCCCGCCACACGCAATCAATGTTCGAGGCGATGGGATCAGAAAAAGGAACTCGCCAGTTTCGCCGACGCTCCGATGGAATGCGATGCTTCCTACTTCCTTCCGCTGAGACGATAATTGGGAGCGACAGTCCTGATGCTCATTCTGATGAACGACCGATCCACACGGTTCAACTCGATTCGTTCTTGATAGATGGAGAACCCGTATCAACAACAGCGTATTGCCGGTTCCTGAATTCTGTGGAGGCCACGCAGACAAACTTGCTCGATTGGTTTCGGCTCGATTTAGCTGACGACCGACTTGCTCAGATGCCCATTGTCTTGTCAGCAGATGAATGGCGTCCGGTGGTCGGTGCCGAGACGATACCAATGGTGCTGGTTTCATGGTTCGGAGCCAACGCCTATTCGCTTTGGGCCAATGGATCACAATGGAACCGTTACGACTCTCAAGATGGGTTTCTTCCCTCGGAAGCTCAGTGGGAGTATGCGGCTCAGGGAGCTTTCCACGAACCATCGTCAATTGAGTCGGAGGATGCAACACTCGTCTTTGGTCAACATGAACGAGGTGCCCATTACGAAGCCAGCACGATGCCGATGGCACCAGTTCACATTCCATGCGGGCTTTCAACTTTTGGCTTGCATCACATGGCAGGAAACGTCTGGCAGTGGTGCCGGGATTGGTTTGCTGACGACTTCTATCAACGACCTGAATCAGGAGGAGTCAATCCCGTCAACCAGTCAAAAACGGGCGTTCGCAGCGAACGTGGTGGTAGTTGGGTCGGGCCAATCGAATTGTGCCGCACCACATACCGACGTGGACGAGTCCCCAACGCCCGTGGTCGTTGCTTAGGGTTTCGTTGCATCAGTCCGGTCGAGTTGTTGCCAAAATGAAGATCACAATCCCAAAACTCTCCCACGTCGTTCTTGTCGTCCCCAGTGGGTCTGGCAAAAGTGCGTTCGCACACAACCACTTTCTGCCGACCGGCGTACTGGCAATGGAGAGCGAACCAGTCGATCCGAGGCTGTAGAACAAGGAAATCGATTGTTCGACGACAAAAACACCAAACTCTTTGACCGGCACAAAATCGCATGTATATGCCCTCGCAGTTTGCTGAAGATGATATTCAACGCCTTCACGACTTTATTGAAAGTCACAGCTTCGCCACTGTCATCACCACCGATGAAGCCGAACCGAATGCCTCACACCTCCCGCTTCTGCTGGACCGATCCGTTGGCAAGCATGGTGGGATACCCGATGAGTCTGGGGTAGCTGTCACCCCTGTTGGAGACGGCGATGAGTAAGACCGACTGGAACGCTGATTTGTACGATGGCAAGCACTCGTTCGTGTGGAAATTGGGAGCATCCGTGATTGAGTTGCTTGCTCCGCAACTCGGTGAACGAATACTCGATGTTGGTTGCGGTACTGGACAACTGACATCCCAGATTGCTGAATCGGGAGCAACCGTCATCGGTCTGGATAGCTCACCAGCAATGATCGATGAGGCTCGCCGTCTTTACCCTCAGATTGAATTCCTGCTGGCTGACGCCCACGACTTCGAAATAGACCAGCCCTTCGACGGTGTATTCTCCAACGCTGCTCTGCATTGGATCAAAGACCCGGACAAGGTTGTAGCCTGCATCTCTCGGTCACTGATACAGAAAGGGCGCATGGCTGTTGAATTCGGCGGACAGGGGAATGTTCGTCATCTCTCGACAGCCATTGAAACGGTGGCCCAATCGTTTCTTGGCGAGACCGTTCCGCATCCGTGGTATTATCCAGGCATCGCCGAGTTCGCATCGATCCTTGAGCGGCACGGACTGGAAGTGATACAAGCAGCAATGATCGACCGACCAACGCCACTCGAAGGCGATGACGGTCTGAGAAACTGGGTGCGGATGTTCGGCCAGCACTGGCTGAGTCGAATTCCATCAGCACAACATGACGCATTCTTCCAGCAGATTGAGGAAATTGCTCATCCGAATCTTCATAGGGATTCGGTCTGGTTCGCTGATTATCGCCGGATTCGTATGTTGGCTCGTAAATCATGAATCCTGCGTTTCTTGAATCCTCGGAGATTATTGATTGGCAGACACTCTCCATTCGCCAACTTGCTGATGAATTGGGTCAGCAGTCCGATGGTGAATTGGATGTTGCTCGGCGTACTTTCGAGTGGGTTCGAGACAACATTCAGCACAGCGTAGACTTTGGACGAACCGAGTTGACGTGTCGAGCCTCCGACGTACTCTTGAAACTTACCGGCTACTGCTACGCCAATAACCACCTGCTGGCGGCATTGCTGAGAGCCAACGGAATTCCAGCCGGATTCTGTTACCAGCGACTTACGATTGATGGTGACAGGCCACCACACTGCCTACATGGTCTGAATGCGGTCTATCTGTCAGATCATGGCTGGTATCGGATCGATGCTCGTGGAAACAAAGATGGCGTGAATGCTGAGTTTACACCACCAACTGAACGACTGGCTTTTTCGACCTTGCACGATGGAGAATATGACTTCCCAGAGATTTGGCCGGAGCCAATGCCAATAATTGTCCAGTCACTTCAGAACGCATCATCTGTGCAGGCTCTTGCCACATGCTTACCGGACATGCCGATCAATGAAATGCTGGAAATCGGCAATTCATCAGTCACCACGCCAATTATTCGTTGCAGTTGAGAATAATGATGAACCACAGAGCAGATACCGCATCATGCCCTCCAGCATTTATTTAAATAAATCGGATTGCCTCCCCTGATCACAAAGGTGGTTTGAAAGATTTGATTTCGTTCTGGGGCATCCTGGAGGCTCTGGTGTGGTTATGCTGGATTTCCATTGGCACAACCTCACTTGCCATTGTCCAAAGCATGAAGTCGCCAGACCAGTTCGCAACGGTGTGGACATCGACACCGCCACACGCCAGCTTTGG
>Ga0105047_10014048_pt1 | contig 12734 bp, 9 predicted proteins | sample MAT04_FD_78384 | JGI IMG/M metagenome (GOLD analysis project Ga0105047, IMG submission 78384) | Freshwater microbial communities from Lake Fryxell liftoff mats and glacier meltwater in Antarctica - MAT-04 (megahit assembly) | ecosystem: Environmental > Aquatic > Freshwater > Ice > Liftoff... | reverse complement strand
GGCTACCCCCCGGTACCGCCGGTCGCAGGGTTTGCCCGGCGCCCGCGCCGTAAGCGGCTAAGGTGGAGCCGTTGGCATCGGTGGGAAGTAGGTACGGCCATCGGCAGAGACGGTCAGTGCGTCGGCGCGTGCCCCGGTAAAGGCGAGGCTCCCGGGGTTAGTCCTATTAGACCGGGATGTCTGGGGCTCGCAACGAGAGGAAGGATACTAGCCCGTTGGGTGACTTGACCTAAGTACTTCCGATTAGTCCGGGGCGAACGCCACGCGAGGTTCGTTTTTCCAGCGATATTGCTTGTAATGGAGCTGCGTTAGGCTTTACGATTAGCCATCAGCTGTACACTCTCGGGGAATTCTGCTGTCGACTAAGAAGGGGGAGGCAACATGCTTCGCATTCATTTCGCATTGTTTTTCATGGTCGCGATGAGGATCGACGGGGCGGCCATCCTCGTGCCCCTGGGCACCGTAGGCCCGTTTGCCGTTCTGGCCGGATCCACGGTCACCAACACCGGCTCCAGCGTCGTGAACGGAAATCTCGGCGTATCGCCTGGGTCGGCGGCGCCGGGGTTTCCTCCTGGCGTTGTCACGCTGCCTAGCGTCATGCACCTAGCCAATGCCGTGGCTCTGCAAGCACAAAGTGACCTCACCACCGCCTATAACCAAGCCGCCGGGCAACCGTGCGGAACGACACTCACCGGACAGGATCTGGGCGGACTCACCCTCGTCTCCGGCGTCTACTGCTTCTCTAGCTCGGCCCAATTGACCGGTGCCCTCACCCTGGACGCCCAAGGCAGTCCGAATCCGGTTTTCGTCTTCCAGATCGGAACGACGCTCACCACCGCCAGCAATTCCTCCGTGGGCTTTGTGAATGGAGGGCAGGGCCTGAGTGTCTTCTGGCAAGTGGGCACTTCGGCCACGCTCGGCACCACCACGTCGTTCCTGGGCAACATTCTGGCCCTCAGCAGTATCACCCTGAACACCGGCGCCAATATCGTTTGCGGTAGGGCCCTGGCCCGTAACGAGGCCGTCACGATGGACACTAACACCATCGACCCTACCGGTTGCGCCGCGGCCAGCAGCAGTTCGAGCAGCAGTAGTTCTGGCGGCGGCGAAATTCCTGAACCGGGAACATCGGCCATGCTCGGCCTAGGCTTACTCCTCGCGATGTTCGGACACCGGCGCGCGCAGCTTTCGCGCTAGCCTGCCGCGCCAGCGGCGGAGCACATTCTCGAACCCGCAATACGTTGCAACTTCCAGACGACTAGCACAAACACGGGAAAGGCAGCTATTTGGGACTTTAAGACATGTTACGAACTGGAGATTGGGCGCCGGCGCTGGCGCGGCAGGCTAGCTAGGCGGGACGCGTCCCACAGCTACCGCGGTCAGTTCGCTAATGTGCCGCGCAATAGTTGCTGCTGAATTCGCTCGAAGACCGGCAGGCAGTCGGGCAGGGTATTCACCACAAAGTGCGCCCCCGCCGACTTCAGCCGGGTGCGGGCGTTGGCGATACGGAGCTTGCGTTCGGATTCGGGCAAGATCGAGAGCTCGGTTAAGTCCAGGCCGACTTCGTTGCCGGTTTCGGCGATGCCGATGGTCCACATACCGGCGCTGCGGCCCTCTTCGATGTCGGCGACTGTGTCACCCACCTTCACGCACGCGCCGAGCGGATGCAGCCGCAACTGGGTGGCGAGTAGGTAGCACATATAAGGTGCGGGGCGCCCGACGCCGGTGTCGTCGGGGCAGACGCTGGCGACGGGGCAAAAGCCTTGACGCCGGGCAGAGGTGAGCATTCGTTCGAGCAGCGGCCGCGGTTGGCTGGTGTTGGTGGCGATGCGGATGCCGAGTTGGCGCAGGAATTCGTGCAGGGGCATCACTCCCGGCAGTAAGTCACCAGACGCAGCGGCGAGGGCAATCTCGATGTAGCGCGTTTGGAGCCGAACGAGGTCTGATTCCTCGGCCGGCGCGCCATGGCGGGCGACCCAGGCTTCGCGAACGCGTTCGCATTCGAATAAGCCCCGCAACTGTTCGAGCTTGGCTAGGCCGAGCTTGCGCCGGAGGTCGCCTTCAGTGGTTTCGACGCCGGCTTCGCGCATGGTTTCGCGCATGGCGGCGACGGCGGCGTGGCAGCCGTGGTCGGTGACGGTGCCGCCCCAGTCAAGGATGACGGCTTGGATGGGTCCGCGATAGATTCTTGCGCTCAACCCTCGGTCTATCGGTCAAATGGCTCAGACCGGAGATGGGGATATCTACTTAGCTACATAGCCAGGACCCCGGAGGGCCTTACCGGGTTTCGCCCCAGTATGCTTACCGCCGGCCCATACCTCGACGCCATTCACGAAGACGTGCTCAATGCCGGCGGAGACTTGATGCGGGTTCTCGTAGGTGGCGCGTTCGGCGACAGTGCCTTCGTTGAAGAGCACCAGGTCGGCGGCCATCCCTTCGCGGAGCAGGCCGCGGTCGCGCAGCGAAAGGCGGGTGGCGACGGCGGAGGTGACCTTCCGAATGGCGTCTTCGAGCGGCAGTACTTTCTCGTCGCGCACGTACTTACCGAGGATGCGCGTATAGGTGCCGTAGGAGCGCGGGTGGACTCGGCCGGTGGCACCATCGGGGTTGGGCCCGCCGGCATCGGTGCCGATCTTGATCCACGGCAGGCGCAACTGCCGCTGGACGTTCTCCTCGCTCATCATGAAGTAGACCGTGCCGATGCGCTGGCGTTCGCTGAGGACGAGGTCCATGGCGGTGTCGACCCAGTGCTTGTTCATCGCCGCGGCAATCTCAGTGAGGCGCTGGCCGACGTATTTCTGGTTCTCCGGCTTGTTCAGCCCGAGGATGAGCACATTCTCCGGGCCGGATTGCAGGCACAGATTCTCGTAGTTCACCTTGCCCGTCATAATCTCGGCCTTGATCCGCTGCCGGATGGCGGTGTTGTCGAGGTTGGCGAAGAGCTGGCCGTTGGCGGCGACATCGTCCGGAAAGCAGGAGGTGAGGCCGGTGGAGCCGGCGGTGTAGGGGTACATGTTGGCTTGGACATCCAGCCCACCGGCACGCGCCTGCTCAATCTTGGCAATGGCTGCGTCGAGCTTGCCGTAGTTCGCCTTCCCGGCCGCTTTCAGATGATAGATCTCCACCGGCACACCGCCGCGCCGGCCGATGTCGATGGCTTCGTCGATCGCTTCCAAAAGATGATCGGCTTCGGAGCGCAGGTGGGTGATGTAGACGCCGCCGTAGGGCGCCATGGCCTTAGCCATTTCGACAAGTTCGCCGGTATTGGAGTAGCTATCGGGCGGATAGATAAGCGCGGAGGCGATGCCAAAGGCGCCGTCCTCCATACCGAGGCGGATGACGCGCTGGAGCTCCTTGGTTTCGGCTTCAGTGAGGCGGCCGGGAGCCATGGCCTTCATGTACTGGCGCAGCGTGCCGGCGCCCATAAACGAGCCCATGTTCACGCTGCCACCGTGGGCCTCCATGGCGCGCAGCCATTCATCGAAGCCATGGTCGCCGGCAAATCGGACGGTGCCGGATTTGGCCATCGCGCTGCCGGGCATTTGCGTGGAGGTGCGCGCATTGGCGGGCGCATTGCTACTGCCCTCGCCCATAATCTCGGTGGTGACGCCTTGCGAGACCTTGCCGATCACGCGTCCGTCGCCATTCAGCAGGTACTCGCGCGAGTGGCCCTGGATGTCGATGAAGCCGGGCGAGAGCACGAGTGCTTTGGCGTCGATGCGCCGCTTGGCCGGGGCATCTTTCAGCAAGCCGGCGGGCGTAATTTTGGCGATCCGGTCGCCTATCACCGCCAAGTCGCCGCGGAACCAGGCTGAGCCGGTGCCGTCGACGATTTTGGCTCCGGAAATGACCAGGTCGTAGCCTTGGCCCCACAGCCAACAAGTTGACAAAAATCCTAGGAAAGTGATGCGCCGCATACGTTGCAAGGTAGCATAATGAAGCTATGTCGACCGTCCCCTCCGACGTTGCCCCCGCGGCGTTAACGCAGCTTAGTGAAGAAGAGCAGATGTTCCGCGCCAGTGTGCGGAAGTTTGCCCGCGAACGCATTCGCCCTCTAGTGCGCGAAATGGACGACCACGGGCGGCTAGCGCCGGGCCTGGTGCGCGACCTCTTTAGCCTGGGCCTAATGGGGATCGACATTCCCGAAGAGTACGGCGGGCAAGGCGGTAGCTTCTTCCAGGCCGTGCTGGCGGTGGAAGAGCTCGCCGCGGTTGACCCGGCCGTGGCGGTGGTGGTGGACGTGCAGAATACGCTCGTCAATAACGCCATTGTCCGTTGGGCCAACGACGCGCAGAAGAAGCAATACCTGCCCCGACTCGCCACGCGCACTGTGGGCGCCTATGCGCTGTCGGAGGCGTCGTCCGGCTCCGATGCCTTTGCTTTGGCGACGCGCGCGGAAGAAAAGCACGACCACTGGGTGTTGAACGGCCGCAAGCTGTGGATCACCAACGCCCACGAAGCCGAGCTCTTTCTCATCTTCGCCAATGCCAACCCTTCGGCCGGCTACAAGGGCATCACGGCCTTTCTGGTGGAGCGCGGCTTCCGTGGCTTCGCCGTCGGCAAGAAGGAGGACAAGCTCGGCATTCGGGCTTCGTCGACTTGCGAGCTGTTGCTCGATGGGTGCCGGGTGCCCAAAGAGAATATGATGGGCGGCGTGGGCGTGGGCTACAAGATCGCGATTGAGACTTTGAACGAAGGCCGCATCGCGATCGGCGGGCAGATGCTGGGCCTGGCCTCCGGGGCGCTGGAGCACGCGGTGGCTTATGCCAAAGAGCGGCAGCAATTCGGGAAGTCCATTGGCGAGTTTCAAGGCGTGCAATTCAACCTAGCCGAAATGGCGGTAAAGGTGGAAGCGGCGCGTTTACTGGTCTACAACGCCGCCCGCTTGCGCGACGCCGGCCAGCCGTTTCAGACCGAGGCGGCGATGGCCAAGTATTACGCGAGTATCATCGGGGAGGAAGTGGCCTCGTCAGCGGTGGAGGTCTTTGGCGGAGCTGGCTTCACGAAGGATTATCCAGTGGAGAAGCTCTACCGCGATGCCAAAATCGGACGCATTTACGAAGGCACGAGTAATATGCAACGTGTCGTAATTGCCAAAGCGTTGTTGGGAAAGTAACGTCGTGACTGACTCCGAGGTCTACCGGCGTCGGGAAGCCCATTCGTCCGGCGCAGGTTTCGGACTGGACTTCCGCTCCCTTACGGTCGCGGTTCTGTTTTCAGGTACTTTGCCCCAGACAGAACTTCGACCATGAGGGAGGGGGAAAATCGTGGATTTGGCCCTTAGGCCGCGATGGGGATCAGTCCGCGCTTGGCGATTCCGGGAATCGCCGCGCGCAAAACTTCGTGGACGTGGCTCGCGAAGATGAATTCCATCTCCTGCCGGGCATCGTCCGGCAAGTCCCGCAGGTCCTTCTCATTCTGCTTGGGCAGGATCACCCGTTTGATGCCCAACCGGCGCGCGGCCAGGACCTTTTCTTTGACGCCGCCCACCGGCAGCACCAAGCCCGACAACGTCACCTCGCCCGTCATCGCCGTATCGCTGCGGACCGGCAGGCCCGTGTAGAGCGAAGCCAGCGCCGTCGTCATCGTCACGCCAGCCGAAGGGCCGTCCTTGGGGATCGCGCCGGCGGGGACATGCAGGTGGACCCCATAGCGGCGGAACAGCTGCTGATCGATCTTGAAGTCGTCTGAATGCGACCAGACGTAGCTTTGCGCCGTCTTGGCGGACTCCTGCATCACCGAACCCAGTTGGCCGGTAAGGGACAAACCTTTGCCGTCTTTGAGCAGGGCCGCTTCGATGTAGAGAACGTCGCCACCGGCTTCGGTCCAGGCAAGACCCGTCGCCACCCCGGGGGGCACGTTCTGGCGGGCCGCGGAGGGCGAAAAGTGCTCAGGGCCGAGCAGATCGGTCAACTGATCCGGCCCGATGGTGACAGCGCCGGAAGCGCCTTCGGCCGTCTTGAGCGCGACCTTGCGCAGCACCCGACCGATGGCGCGCTCGAGTTGGCGCACCCCGGCTTCCCGGGTGTAGCGCGCGATGATCAGCCTCAGAGCATCGTCAGTCACGGTGCAGACTTCGGCCGACAGGCCAGTCTCTTTCAACTGCTTCGGCAACTGGTAGCGGCGCGCGATTTCGAGCTTCTCCTCTTCGCTATAGCCGGCGAGGCGCACGATCTCCATCCGGTCGAGCAAGGGCTGCGGAATCGTGTCGAGCGTGTTCGCCGTCATGACGAAGAAGACCTTCGAGATGTCGAACGGCAAGTCAAGGTAGTTGTCGCGGAAGGTGCGGTTTTGCTCGGGATCGAGGATTTCGAGCAGAGCGGCGGCCGGGTCGCCCCGGAAGTCGCGGCCCAGCTTGTCCACCTCGTCGAGCATCAGCACGGGGTCGTTGACGCCGGCGCGGCGAATCGACTGGATGATGCGGCCGGCCATGGCGCCGATGTAAGTACGGCGATGGCCGCGGAGCTCGGACTCGTCATGCAAACCGCCCAGGCTGAGTCGCTCAAACTTGCGACCCAACGCGCGGGCGATCGATTGCCCCAGCGAGGTCTTGCCGACTCCGGGGGGGCCGACAAAGCAAAGAATCGGGGACTTGGCCTCGGGGTTGAGCTTCAGCACCCCGAGGTGCTCAAGGATATGCTCCTTCACCTTTTCGAGGCCGTAATGATCGTCGGCCAGGATCTTCCGCGCGCCCGCGATGTCGATGGCGGACTGGCTGGAGTTGGTCCAGGGCAGTTCGAGAATCAGTTCAAGCCAAGTGCGGCCCACGTTGTAGTCGGGAGCCTGGGGCGAAAGCCGGTCGAGCCGCGTCAGCTCCCGGTCTGCCTCTTTGCGAACCTCCTCGGGTAGGCTCGCGGACTTCAGCCGTTCGCGAAGCAATTGGAGTTCGGATTCGCCATCCTTCCCGCCGAGTTCCTGCTGAATGGCGCGGAGTTGCTGGCGCAGTACATAGTCGCGCTGCTCTTTGCCCATTTCATTCTGGGCCTTCGAGGCGATTTTGCCGCGGATTTCGAGAATTTCCAGTTCGTGCGAGAGATGGGAGTGGATGATGCGCAGGGCTTCCAGCCGGCTGACGGTGGCGAGTAGGGCTTGCTCGCGCTCCACGTCCAGACTCAGGACGCTCGCCAAAAGCCAGCACATCTGCAACGGGTCGGCTTGGCCGATGATCAGGCGGGTGAACTCGACCGGGAGTTCGACGCTAGCGTGCTTCAGCACGTCGGTGGCCAGCTCGACCACTTCGCGGTGCAGGGCCTCGGTCTCCACACTCTCGGGCGCGTCGCCAGCGGGGAAGGGAAGGATCTGGAATGCTGCGCGAAGGTACTCCTCCGAGCCTTCAAAGTTCAGCGCATCGACGCGCTCCACGCCCATCACCAGCAATTCGTACTTGCCGTTCGAGCGGTGGGCACGCTTGATGACGGCTTTGGTGGCGGTGGCGAAAAGGTCAGCCGGGCTGGGGGTCTCGACGGAGGAGTCGCGCTGGGTGACGACCAAAATCTCTTTCCCTTCCATCGACATAGCGGCATCGATGGCGGCGATGGACTTGGGCCGTCCCACCGAAAGGGGCATCAGGAGATTGGGGAATAGGACGGTGTTCTTGATCGGAAGGACGGGAAGGGACCGGATAAGTTCTGACATGTGATTAGCCTCTTTGCATGAAAGATGAGTCTTTCACGCTAAAGGTTTCATGAAAAGAGAATCGGCCGTACTCTGACCGCTTGATGTTCACTTTCACGGATGATCTCTCATAAGAGAAATTGAAAGTGAGTTTAAGACTTTTATTTACAATGGTTTACAAGGAAACCCAGGCATGCGCGTGGATGCCCCCGATTGTGGTAAAGTGCTTTATTTTGTTTAGCTTACGGGTAGCGTGTGAAAATGGGCCGAAGAAGGCAGGGCTTCTCCGGTGGAGAGCCGCTGAGCGTCGAGGCGCAGGTGGGAGAATTCCTTCATCAGGCCGAAGGCTTTGGCGTAGGAGGCGAGCGTCTCGCCGCGTTGCTCGATGTGGGTGGCGGCGGAGTAGCCGAGGTGGGCGGCACCTTTTAGGTGGCCGATCTTGGCCGGGTCAATCCGCATCAGGCGACAACAGGTGGAGTCGACCGCCACCAGGTCGTTGCCCATCACGATGACGCCCGCGTGGATGCCGGTGCCTTGGATGGGTCCGTTGCCTTCCATACCCACGATTCCGTCCACCATAGCAAAGGAGTGCGGGAAGAGGCGGTTGAGCTCAAGAATCGAATAGTCGATGATTTTATAGTGCAGGATGTTCTTCGGCCAACCGTAGACGCAGCCGGGGACGAGGCCGAAGAAGTTCTTCATCGACAGCGTCACGCCAGCCCAATGATGCGTCTTCATCTTGGCGAGGGACACCACGAGGTCAGCGGACATGAGGGTTTTGGAGAAAAAGAATTCGGGCTCATCGAAACCTTTGACGGCAACGACATCGTCGCGGTTGAGGTCGACGAAGATCTTATCGAAGTTCGGGATCAGCTCGCGGTAGCCGGCCTCTTCGGCGACGCCCCAACTGTCGCGCCGATGGCCGGGGCCTTCGCCAATGAGGACCTCGGCCGCGCCCAATTTATGGAAGAGCTCGACGGCGGCGGCGACGAAGCGCGGGTCGGTGTTGATGGGGGTTTGCGGGTTATACTCGACGAGATTGGGCTTGAGCAGCACGCGTTTGCCGGTGACGTTCAGGCCACAGGTCATCACGCCGCGGTACATGATGTCGAGCAGGTCGGCCGAATAGTCCTTGGCACCCATCACCGAAACCGGCGACAGGATGGTGGGGATGGGATCGGGCTTCGCGTTATAGCCGACCACGCCGGACATGACACCTAAACCGATCAATGGGATGGTGGAACGGCGATCTAACGTGAGGCTCATGAGGGTTGTTTCTCCACGCGGAAGGCGTTGCCGGCTTTGTCGTGGGCCAGTAGTTCGAGGGCGGTAGTGGCTAAGTCGCCGCCGGGGGCCAGACCGCCGAGGGGCGGCGGATCGAAGGGGACGGCGTGGGCGCGCAGGGCAATCATGAGCCAAGCCTTGGAGAGTCCACTGCGGGCGGTCTTCACTTGCAGAATCGCGCGGTCAAAGGAGGGCTTCAGTTCGGCCGGCTGGCGGCCTTGCAGGCCCAAGATCGCGAGCGCGGTGGTCTCCGGGTACGACGTCATATCGGTGGAGTAGACGCGTTTATTGCCGTAATTCCAACCGCCATCCGGGCAGCGGCGATCGAAGAGATACCCTTCGCCCTCGGCGATACGATCGGCGTAGGCGCGGGCGCGGCCACTTTGCTTTAAGGCCACCAAGGCGTGCGCGGTGGGCTCCACCCAGGATGAGTTGCCCGGTCGCCAGGGCCAGCCGTGAAGGCTCTCATCCTGATCGGTGGGGCTGGCCAGAAAGCGCTGCACAATGCGGACCGGCAAGCTGCCTTCGGCACCGGCAAGTTTCGACAACCATTCGAGGCCCCGCGAATAGGCGTCATCCTGACGGTTCATGGCGCGATAGAGCACCAGCATTAGAGCCGTGCCCCAATGGGCATCCGGCACTTTGGCTCCTGCGCGCCAAGCGCCATCGGGACGCTGCCACCGGGCCAAAAGCGCCAACGCCTTCTGGCCGGCCGGTTCTCCCTTCAGCGCCAACGCGGAGTAGGCCGTGGGCTCCAACCAGGACTCTTTACCCGGGAAGTACCCCCAGCCGCCGTCGGGATTCTGCGAGCGCAGCAGATGATCGCGCCGGAGGGCGAGTGCGGTGGGAAGGTCCATCTGCGGTGTGTCCGTAGTCATAACCCGATAAAGGTCCCATCGACACGAACCAACCTTTTCGATAGAGAAAGCCCTAGGTGGAGAGGCGCCGGATACGAATTTCCTTGTACTCGATCCACTTACCGGTCTGGTGCGCCTGGATGGCGATGGGTCCGGTGGCCAGGTTCTTGAGGCCCCGGTGGTCGACCACGGTTTCGCCATCCACGCGGACCACGCAATGGTCGCCTTGGACGTGCATTTGCAACAGGAACCACGTCTCGGGCTGCATCGGCCACCAGCGCGCGCGGCGGATGCCGTACAGGGAGCCCGTGGGGTAGACCGCCCCTTCCACGTCGTGGACCTGGATCTCATAATGGTCGCTCTTCACTCCGCCGGGGCAGCGAAAATAGACGCCGCCATTCGAATGCCGGCTGGGGCGGACGTACATCTCGAGGTCAAAGTCGGCGAAGTGCTCGCGGGTGGCAAGATACCCTAGTCCTTCGCCGCGAAGGGTACTGCCCAGAGTCTCCCATTGGCTCTTCTCCATCCACTCAGGCTCATTGGTCCGCCAAAGCTTCAGGTCGGCGGGTGCGGCGTAAAGGGCGGTCTGGGTATCGGTATTGGGCAGGGCCTTGATGGCCAGGCTGCGGTAACGCACGGGATAGCTGAGGCTTTCGAGGCCAATGTACCCGCGGCGGAGACGATGGCGCAGTTCTGGGTGTTCGTCGAGCTTCAAGTTCTGCACGAGCTCGCCATTCATCCACAACTTGAACTCCGGCCAGTTAACTCGCACTAGAAATTGGTTCCACTCGCCTTTGTTGCGCACGTTCACTTTGCTGGGTGCGACCACCGGAAAGATGGCACCCATACTTTCGGCCAGTGGCGTCGCGTCCTGTTTTTGAAAGATGTTGATCTTCATCCCACAGCCCGTGGGTCGGCCGTGTTTGGGCGCGTGGATGAAGAGGCCGGAGTTGGCCCAGCCCTGGATGAATACCTCGCCCCGGAGCTCGAAGTTCTCATACTCGCGCTCGCTGCGCAGCCAAGTGGGGAAGTTTGAACCCGGGTGGACGACGATGGCCCTGTCAACCACGTGGAAGGCGCTTTCAGGGCCGTTTTCGATATGCCAGCCGGCTAGACTCTGGCCGTCGAAAAGGGGGGTAAAGCCGGTTTCATCGGCGGCAAACGCGCGGGCGGCGAGGGGCAGGGCAAAAAATTGGCGTCGATCTAACATGTTGGCCATTATAGCGGCCTATAATCAGGAGGCGTTCATCCAATGGAACCCACCGTCTCTCATCTGCATACGTTCTTCCTCTTCCCGTTCTCGATCGACCGGGACGCGGTGTTACAGCGCCATGGCGACCTCTGGCAGGGTCGCCGCTGGATCGACGGTTTGGACGGCTGGATCCGCGACCACGACGCCGAGGCAGTTGGCGGTATTGGCCGCTGGCAACGCTCCGCCTACACCAGCTTCACGCTCGATTCGCAAGCCTATCAGGACATGGTCTTTTTCCATCCCTTCATCCGGCGGATTTACTTTGACTCGTTAGGGATGCAGGCCGGCGAGTGGCAAGGCGAGGAGATGGGCGGCGAGGGCGAAAGTCAACTGCGCTTCTACCGCATCCCGATTGAGCCGCGCCACCGCTTGCGGCTCTTCGCTTCCGACGAGCGCGGGCGCTCCGAAGAGGTGGCGATTACCGAACTGCGGCTCATCCTCTTTGCCAACGGCATCGGCATCCTATCCATCGGCCTGCAGGCCTTCCACCTGCCCGCCTCGCGCGCATTATGGATTAACGAAATGATGCGCAAGCTGTACCCTTCGAGCGGCCGGCAGAAGCGCGAAGGGCGCACGCCTAGCTTGGTCCGGCTGTTGGTGGGCGACGAAGTGGTGATCGAAGAGGACTTCAACTCCTGCGGCATCCGCAACTATCTGCCGCCTCTTTCGGCTCTATTGACGCGCCTCCTCTATTTTTCGGACTACGACAACCAGGAGTACGAAGCCGTGCTCGACGAGCGCATGATCGTCTACACCTACTTCGCGCTCGACCAGAAGAGCCTGCCGCCGGGCTACGCCGAAAGCGAGGACTACCGCAAGCTGATCTCCCGCGTGCTCTACGTCGACCACTACGGCGAAAACTACCGCTACAACCCGGACTTCATGCAAGAGCAAATGCGCAATCAGCTCTACAAACGCTGGGCGCACCAAGGCACCTACTACGGCTTCACGAGTTACTCGGCCGTCACCGTTTGCTTTGGCGAGCGCGACTGCGACGACCACTTGCTGCAGGAAGGCTTCCTGATCCACCGCATGTTTCAGTCGCGCTATCACCTGATGGCGCTGATCGCCCTGTTCTACCGCGCCACCTTGCTCGACTTCGCCGAACGCACCGCCCTCGTCTCCCGCCGGCTCGACCAGGACTTCGGCGACGGCAAGCTCTCGCCCGAAAACATCGAGCTCATGGACGGCCTCCGCAGCGAATTCGTCATCTTCTCGAATTACTGGCACTTCGACGAGTTAGCCAATAAGGACGAAGAGGCCGAGCATTTTGCCCTTTTTAACCGCTTCTTCCGCATCGGGCCGATGAAGGACGAGACCGGGCAAGAGGTGGAGCGGCTCAATAGCGTCCTGAACGAGTACTATCAGCGGCGCAATACGATGGCCGTCAACCGTCTGGCGATGCTCAGCATGATTCTGGGCGGTGGCGCCGTCCTCACCGGTTTCTTCGGGATGAACTTCGGCGCCGAGTTCTCCGCATTATTCTTCCAGCCGCCGCCCTACGCGGCCCAGGTGCACTGGGTGGCGATGGGCCTGGTGACGGCCGTCACGTTCGGCGCGCTGCTATTCGGCCTGGTGCTGATCATCATGAACTGGGAAGACTATAAGGACGTGCTTTTGCCCCGGCAAGCCATGAAGGCCCGCGCTTCCATTCGCCGAGTAGACTAAGGGCGCGGACTTCAGCCATCTGGACCCAGTTAGTGCGGGAGGTCGGCGAGGGTTAGTCC
>Ga0105047_10014046_pt1 | contig 12735 bp, 12 predicted proteins | sample MAT04_FD_78384 | JGI IMG/M metagenome (GOLD analysis project Ga0105047, IMG submission 78384) | Freshwater microbial communities from Lake Fryxell liftoff mats and glacier meltwater in Antarctica - MAT-04 (megahit assembly) | ecosystem: Environmental > Aquatic > Freshwater > Ice > Liftoff... | reverse complement strand
TGCCGGTCAGCCGCGCCTACGTGCACCTCTTCAAGGCCATGTAGACGCTGCGCTGACCGCATGGCGGTCCGAGGGTGCGGGCGTCCTTCACCCGTGCCGGCACGTCATGCCGCTGAGGCACCACCGAGGCGCTCGGGTCTTTGGCCTTCGGATGCCACCGTTGTGTCGGGGACGAGGCCAAAGACAACGACGGGCCCCAAACAGCAGTCACCCCCGGCCGAAACGCACCGCAATCGCGTCCAGCAAGTCCATCAGGTCGGCCTGCAAGCGCCCGAAGCCGGCGTGTTTTTCCAAGGTGGCCTGGTCCATGTAGAGGCGTTTGTTCACCTCCAGCTGCAGGCTGTGGAAGCCGGCGGCCGGGTTGGCAAAGGCGCGCACCAGCTCCACGCCCTTGAATGGGTCGTTCACCGCCACGCGGTAACCCTGCGCTTGCAGATGTTGGTGCACGAAGGCGGTGAATGCAGGCGCACAGGTGGTGCCGTCGCGGTCGCCCAGCACCATGTCGGCGCGTGGCGGGGCTGTTCCGTCGGCGCCCACGCCTTCACCCATCTTGCCGCCCACCGCGTTCATCGAATGGCAGTTCAGGTGGTAGACCACCCCATGGCGGGCATGGGCTGCCTGCAGCAGGCTGCGCAGGGCCGCGTGGTACGGCGTGTGGCAGCGCGCGATGCGCTGGCGCAGTTCCTGCACTGTCAGCTTGCGGTCGTAGATCGGCCGCCCGTCGTCCAGCGTGCGCCAGACCAGCGCCTTGCCGATGCGCGCCTTGCCGCTGGGCACCAGTGCCTCGGGCCAGGGCGCATCGAGCAGGTCGGTGTCGACGTCGCCGGCGTGGCGGTTGGGGTCGAGGTAGGTGCGTGGAAATTGCGCCGCCAGCAGCGGGATGCCCCGCGTGGTGGCCGGAAGGTACAGCTCGTCGATGAAACAGTCTTCACCGTCGCGCAGGTCGGATTCGGCCAGCGCGGCTGCAAAGTCAGCAGGCATGCGCCTGCCCGAATGCGGGGAATCCAGCACCAGCGGCAGCGCCGCCTGCAGCGGCCCGTGGATGCACAGCACGTCATCGGCGGTCATGGCCTGCAGTATCTGCCCAGGCACCGCACCGACGCGCACCTGTTCGGGGCGACCCGGATAGCGTGGCCCCGTTCAACCGATAGCATGTCGCACCCGGCGGGCCGCAGGCCTGCCTCCGAGACCGTCGCACCTTTTCTTTGGAGCCCTGCATGGACAAGCATGAACGCGAACTTCGCCACCTGATCAACGAAGTGCGTGACGGCAAGCTGCCGCGCCGCAACTTCATCTCGCAGATGGTGGGCCTGGGCCTGACCGCGCCGATGGCCGGCATGCTGCTGATGCACGCCGGCGTGGCGCAGTCACAGACGGCGATCCCGTACAGCGGCACCAAGCGCGGCGGCGGCGGTGCGCTCAAGCTGATCTACTGGCAGGCGCCGGTGCACCTGAACCCGCACTTCGCCGGCGGCACCAAAGACCAGGACGCCAGCCGCATCTTCTACGAGCCGCTGGCCGGCTGGGACTCCGAAGGCAACCTGATACCGGCGCTGGCCGCAGAGATCCCGTCCAGGGAGAACGGCGGCGTCGCCACCGACGGCAAGACCGTCACCTGGAAGCTGAAGCGGGGCGTCACCTGGCATGACGGCAAGCCTTTCACAGCCGACGACGTGGTGTTCACCGCCGCCTACGCCGGCGACCCGACCACCAGCACCGTGACCGTGGCCACCTACAAAGACCTGAAGATCGAAAAGGTCGATTCACACACCGTCAGGATCACCTACCCGAAGGCCACGCCGTTCTGGGCCGAGGCGCTGACCGGCATCTTCGGCTGCATCCTGCCCAAGCATGTGTTCGAGCCGTTCATCGGCGCCAAGTCACGCGAGGCGGCGGCCAACACCAAGCCGGTGGGCACCGGCCCGTACAAGATCGTCGACTTCAAGCCCGGTGACAGCCTGGCAGCCGAAGCCAACATGGCCTACCACGTGCCGAACCAGCCGTTCTTCGACCGGCTGGAGCTCAAGGGCGGCGGCGACGCGCTGAGCGCGGCCCGCGCGGTGCTGCAGACCAGCGAATACGACGTGGCCTGGAACCTGGCTGTCGAAGACGAACTGCTCAAGCGCCTGGAGGCCGCCGGCAAGGGCCGCATGGAGTTCTATGCCGGCAGCGACGTCGAGTTCGTCAGCCTGAACGTGACCGACCCCTGGAAAGAAGTGGACGGTGAACGCGCCAGTGCCAAGAGCAAGCACCCGGCCTTCACCGACAAGGCGGTGCGCGAGGCCATGTCGTTGTTGATCGACCGCAAGAACATCGGCGAGCAGATCTACGGCCGCGGCGCGGTAGTGACCGCCAACTTCCTGAACAACCCGGCGCGCTTCCGCAGTCCGAACACCAGGTACGAGTTCAACATCGACAAGGCCAACCAGGTGCTGGAGGCCGCCGGCTGGAAGAAGGGCACCGACGGCATCCGCGCCAAGGGCGACGTGAAGCTGAAGTTCGTGTTCCAGACCTCGGTCAGCGGCCCGCGCCAGAAGTGCCAGGCCATCATCAAGGACGCCTGCACCAAGGCCGGCATCGACCTGGAACTGAAGAGCGTGGTGGCGGCGGTGTTCTTCGGCAGCGATGCGGCCAACCCGGACACCTACCAGAAGTTCTGGTCGGACATCCAGATGTTCACCACCACCATGGGCAACCCGGACCCGCAGATCTTCATGGAGCAGTTCGTCACCGACCAGCTCTCACAGAAGGCCAACAAGTGGAGCAGCCGCAACCTGGCGCGCTGGACCAATGCCGAGTTCGACGCCGCGCACAAGGCCGCGCAGGGGGAGTTCGACCCGGTCAAGCGGGCGGCGCTGTTCATCAGGATGAACGACCTGGTGGTCAACGACAAGTACATCATCCCGCTGTTCGCCCGCCCGCGCCCCTATGGCGTGCTGAACAAGATGAAGCCGGTGTTCTCGGCCTGGGACAACAGCACCTGGGCCCTGGGCTACTGGACGCGGGACGCGTAAGCCCACCCCCGTAGCGCCTGCGGCGCTCCAGTGACAGACCTACCCCCGTAGCGCCTGCGGCGCTCCAGTGACAGACCCACCCCCGTAGCGCCTGCGGCGCTCCCCCTCAAGGGGGCGCCGCCGACGGCCCGGCAGAGCCGGTTCCGTGGCGGCCGCTTGGTCAGACCGTGCCCCGTTGCCAAACAGTGCCATCGCGCATTCATCGACGTCCGCCCCCTTGCTCAACTACATCATCCGCCGCCTGCTGATCGCGCTGCCCAGCCTGCTGGGCATCAGCCTGGTGCTGTTCACCGTGCTGGCGCTGGCACCGGGCGACCCGTTCGAAGACCTGGCCAACAACCCCAACGTGCCGCCTGAAGTGCGCATGGCGCTGCGGGCACAGTTCGGCCTGGACGACCCGATCTGGGAGCGCTACCTGCGCTGGCTGGGCAGCATGCTGCAGGGCGACTGGGGCTTCTCGTTCGTCAGCCGCATCGACGTCGACACCCTGATCGGCCAGCGCATCGGCGTCACCATCGCGGTGATCGGCATGTCGCAGCTGGTGGCGCTGCTGGTGGCGCTGCCGGTGGGCGTGCTGGCCGCCGTCAAGCCCTACAGCTGGTTCGACCGCATCGCCAGCACGCTGGCCTTCGTCGGCTTCTCGCTGCCCACCTTCTTCACCGGGGTGCTGTTCATCCTGCTGTTCTCGGTGCAACTGGGCTGGTTCCCGTTCGTCTACCGGGCTGACCTGTCGTCCACCGGCTGGCAGTGGTGGGTCGACCAGTTCAAGCAGTCGATCATGCCGATCATGGTGCTGGGGCTGTTCCAGGCGGCCAGCTGGATGCGCTATGTGCGCTCGGCCGTGCTCGACGTGATCCGGCTCGACTACGTGACCACCGCGCGCAGCAAGGGCCTGGCCGAGCGCACGGTGATCAACAAGCATGTGGTGCGCAACGCGCTGATCCCGGTCGTCACCCTGGTGGCGCTGCAGATGCCGGCAGTGTTCGGTGGCGCCATCGTCACCGAGCAGATCTTCCGCATCCCCGGCATCGGCAGCCTGCTGATCGACGCCATCCTGCGCAACGACACACCGGTGATCATGGCGGTCACCTTCGTCTTCAGTTGTCTCGTGATCTTCTTCAACCTGGTTGCCGACGTGCTCTATGGCTGGCTCGACCCCCGCATCAGCTACCGCTAGCCCCGCCGGTGCCCCCCCCGGGGGGCCGGGCGGCGCACCCGCCGCCAGGGCGGCACAGAGCGTGTCGCCGTGGACCGAGGCCTGGCGCCGCTTCAAGCGCCACCGGCTCGCCTTCTGGAGCCTGTGGCTGCTGGGCACGCTGGTGGCCGCCGTGCTGCTGGGCCCGCTGTTCTACAAGGTGGGCATCAACGAGGTCGATTTCAGCGCCAAGCTGTCCACGCCGTCGTGGAAGCACCCGATGGGCACCGACGACCTGGGCCGCGACATCCTGGCCCGGGTGCTCTATGGCGGGCGCATCTCGCTGGCGGTGGGGCTGGCGGCGATGCTGATGGCCGTCACCGTGGGCGTGTTCATCGGCGCGGTGGCCGGCATGGCGCGCGGCTGGGTGGATGCGGCGCTGATGTGGGTGACCGACCTGTTCCTCAGCCTGCCGCAGCTGCCGCTGCTGCTGCTGCTGATCTTCCTGTTCCGCGAGCCGCTGAAGGCGGCCTTCGGTCTGGAGATGGGCATCTTCATCCTGATCGTGGTGGTGATCGGCGGCTTTCGCTGGATGCCGGTGGCGCGGCTGGTGCGGGCGCAGTTCTTCAGCCTGCGCGAGAAAGAGTTTGTCGAGGCGGCGCGCGCGCTGGGCGCCAGCGTGCCACGCCAGGTGGTGCGCCACATCCTGCCCAACAGCCTGGGGCCGGTGATCGTGGCCGCCACCATCGACATCGCGGCGGCCATCATCGCCGAGAGCACGCTCAGCTTCCTGGGGCTGGGCTTCCCGCCTGACATCCCCACCTGGGGCCGCATCCTCTACGACGGCCGCGACTACATGGACCTGGCCATGCACTGGGCACTGTTCCCCGGCATCGCGATCTTTCTCACCGTGCTGACCATCAACTTCATCGGCGACGGGCTGCGCGACGCGCTCGATCCGCGCAGAGTCCTCTGATGCCCTTGCTCGACATCCGGGGCCTGAAAACCCACTTCAAGACCGAAGACGGCTGGCTGCATGCGGTCGATGGCGTGGACATCGCCATCGACGCCGGCCAGACGGTGTGCGTGGTCGGCGAGAGCGGCTGCGGCAAGAGCGTCACCGCCAAGACGGTGATGAAGCTCATCGACATGCCGCCGGGCAAGATCGTCGCCGGCCAGGTGCTGTGGCAGGGGCGTGACCTGGTGCCGCTGGGCCCGCAGGAGATGCAGAAGATCCGCGCCAAGGAGATCGCCATCATCTTCCAGGAGCCGATGACCAGCCTGAACCCGGTCTACACCGTGGGCGCGCAGATCGCCGAATCGATCCGCCTGCACGAGGGCCTGAGCAAGCGCGAGGCGCTGAACCGCGCGGTGGAGATGCTCAGGCTGGTGAACATCCCCACGCCCGAGCGGCGCGTGTACGACTACCCGCACCAGTTCAGCGGTGGCATGCGCCAGCGGGTGATGATCGCCATCGCCCTGGCCTGCAGCCCCAAGCTGCTGATCGCCGACGAGCCCACCACCGCGCTCGACGTCACGATCCAGGCCCAGATCCTGGAATTGATGGTCGAGCTGAAAGAGCGCATGGGCATGGCCATCCTGCTGATCACCCATGCCATGGGCGTGGTGGCCGAGACAGCGCAGCGGGTGGTGGTGATGTATGCCGGCAAGGTGGTCGAAGAAGCCAGCGTCGAAGACCTGTTCGCCCGGCCGCGCCACCCCTACACCCAGGGCCTGATCCGCAGCATTCCGCGCATCGACACCGCTGCCACCCACAAGGTGCGGCTCGAAGCCATCGCCGGCACCGTGCCCAAGCTGATCAACCCGGCCGAAGGCTGCCGTTTTGCCGACCGCTGCAAGCACGCCATGCCGGCCTGCCGCAGCGCCACGCCGCCGCTGGTGGAGGCCACGCCCGGCCACAAGGTGGCCTGCATCCTGGAAGCGGCCCTGGCATGAGCCCGCCGGGCCGTCCCGAGGGCGAATTCCGCAGTGCGCAGCGCGAAGGCACCCCAATGAGCAACGCACCACTCCTGAAAGTGGAAGGGCTGGTCAAGCACTTCCCGGTCAAGGGCGGCATCCTGGGCCGCGTGGTCGACAAGGTGCATGCGGTCGACGGTGTCAGCTTCGACCTGCAGGCCGGCGAGACGCTGGGCGTGGTCGGTGAATCGGGCTGCGGCAAGAGCACCACCGGACGCTGCATCCTGCGCCTGATCGAGCCGACCGCCGGCACCGTGTGGTTCGAGGGCAAGAACGTCACCGCCATGGGCACGACCGAACTGCGCGGCATGGCGCGCGACATGCAGATCATCTTCCAGGACCCGTACGCCAGCCTGAACCCGCGCATGACGGTGCAGGCCATCGTCGGCGAGGCGCTGACCATCCACAAGCTGGCGCCCGACCCGGCAGCCTACGAGGCGCGCATCGTCGAGCTGCTGCAGGTGGTGGGCCTGTCGGCCGACCATCTGCGGCGCTATCCGCATGAGTTCTCGGGCGGCCAGCGCCAGCGCATCGGCATTGCCCGGGCGCTGGCGGTCAGCCCCAAGCTGATCGTCTGCGACGAGGCGGTGAGCGCGCTCGACGTGTCGATCCAGGCCCAGGTGATCAACCTGCTGGAAGACCTGCAGAGCCAGTTCGGCCTCACCTACCTGTTCATCGCGCACGACCTCAGCGTGGTCGAGCACATCAGCGACCGGGTGGCGGTGATGTACCTGGGCCGCATCGTCGAGATCGCCACGTCGCGCGACCTGTACACCCAGCCCCGGCACCCCTACACCGAGGCCCTGCTGTCGGCGGTGCCGATCCCCGACCCGCTGGTCAAGCGCAAGCGCATCCCGCTGCAGGGCGACGTGCCCAACCCGATCCGCCCGCCGCCGGGCTGCCACTTCCACACCCGCTGTCCGATCGCGCAGAAGGGGCTGTGCGATGTGCAGTCGCCGGTGTTGAAGGTGGTGGGCGACGGGCACCAGGTGGCCTGTCACCTGCGCAGCTGAGCGACGGGCCGAGCGGGGGCGCTGCGCAGAGCCGCTGCTCAGGCAGCCGCTCTCTTCGCTCTGCCTGCGGCGATCTCTGCGTTCCGGTCTTGCACCACCACGCCGAGCAGGCTTTGCAGCGCCGCGTCCAGGCCACCACCATCGGCGGCGGCCACCCGCAACACGACACCCATGTCGTTTGGCAGGGTGGACGCGGCCACCGACAGGCCGGTGCCGGCCGCATGCAGCGCCTGCACCGCTGCACGCCAGCGCGGCCAGGCGCCGTTCGGCAGGCCACCGATCCACCACAGCGCACCAAACGCCCGGTGGCTGCCGGTCACACCGGGCACGGCCGCGCTCAGCTTGGCCTCGTCGATGCAGAAGCGGTCGATCACCCGAGGCCGGCCTGCCGCATCGGTGATGGTCAGGCGGCTGTCGATGCTGCGTGCAGCGGTGGGCCCGGGTGGCGGCGCTACCCGCTGGGTTGCCGGGCTGGCGGGGTCGTGCAGGGTGACGCCCTCGCACCACAGCAGATGCGCAGCCGGCGCCATGCTGGCGTGCAGGCGCTGCACCAGCCGGGCGCCTGGCAGCAAGATCAGCGGGCGCTGCAGATGGCACAAGGCGGCGCCCTCGCCCACCTGCAACACCACGCTCTGCTGCACCGCTGGCTGCTGCCGGACCGCATGCACCACGGTGGCGGACGGAAAGCGCAGCTCCACCTGTGCGCCTGCACCCAGCAGCACCTGCTGCTGCAGCTGCTCGCCACCGTACAAGCCCCCCGAGGCTGACTGCACCACCAGCACCGCATCGTGCCGGCCCGCCAGCGGCGCGGTGATGTGGTGCGGGTAGCGCACAACGCGCTGTGCCAGCACCGTGCGGCCGCCGGCCGCACGCACAAAGTGCAGGTGCAGCTGCGCCGTGCCGGCGGCCCTGTTGTCTGGCGTCACCGGCGCAGCACGGCTGCGCACAGGGCGTCGGCCACCCGATCGACACCCTCGTCTGCACGGCAGTTGGTGCACTGCACCGGCCGACCGCCGCGCACCGCCGAGGCCTCGGCCACCATGCGCGGCAAGTCCACGCCCACATACGGGTGCAGGTCGGTCTTGTTGATCACCAGCAGATCGGCCTGCACCACACCCGGGCCACGCTTGCGCGGGATGTCGTCGCCGCCGGCCACGTCGATGACGAAGATCCACCAGTCGACCAGGTCGAGCGAGAAGGTAGACGCCAGGTTGTCGCCGCCACTCTCGATGAGGATCATCTCCAGACCGGGGAAGGCGCGGTCCAGGCTGTCGGCGGCCTCGATGTTGAGCGACGGATCCTCGCGGATCACGGTGTGCGGGCAGGCGCCAGCCTCCACCCCCAGGATGCGCTCGGCCGGCAGCAGGCTGGTGCGGCGCAGGCGCTCGGCGTCTTCCTGGGTGACCAGGTCGTTGGTGATCACCGCCAGGTCCACACCACGGGCCTGCAGGTGTGGAATCAGCCGCTCCAGCAGCGAAGTCTTGCCACTGCCCACCGGCCCGCCGATGCCGATGCGGGCGGCGCCGTGCGGGCGCAGCGCCATTGGCAAACCCGTGGCCAGATTCATCGGTGTGCTCATCGCAGCATGTACTTTCGGTTGAGCGGCACCAGCTCGGCGGGTGCGCAGCTGAGCAAAACACCATCGGCCCGCACCTCGAAGGTGGCCGGGTCGACCTCGATGTGCGGCAGCGCGCTGTTGTGCAACATGTCGCGCTTGCCCAGCGCACGCACCGAGCGGATGGCCACGCAGGCCTTGCCCAGGCCCAGGCGGCTGCCCACGCCGTTGGCAATGGCCAGTTGCGACATGAAGTTGACGCCCAGGTGTTGCGGCGACAAGCCAAAGCTGCCGAACATCGGCCGCTGGATCTGCGGCTCGCTGCCGCTCTGGCTGGCGTTGCCGTCGCCCATCACCGACCAGGCGATGAAGCCTGACTTCATCACCATCCACGGCTTGATGCCAAACGAGGCCCGCGGCCAGAACACCAGGTCGGCCAGCCGGCCCGGCTGAAGAGAGCCCACCTCGGTATCGATGCCGGCGGCGATTGCCGGGTTGATGGTGGTCTTGGCCAGGTAGCGCAGGATGCGTGCGTTGTCGGCCCGCGCCGTGGTTTCTTCGGGCAGGCGGCCTACACGCTGCTTCATCACGCTGGCCAGTTGGAAGGCCTTGGCCTGGTTCTCGGCCAGCCGGCCCATGCCCTGTGAATCGGTGGCGAAGATCGAGATGGCGCCCATGTCGTGCAGAAAGTCTTCAGCCACCATGGTCTGCGGCCGCACGCGGCTCTCGGCGAAGGCCAAGTCTTCTGCCAGGCGCCAGTTCATCATATGCGCCAGCATGGTCATGGGCACACCCTCTTCCAGCGCATAAGGTGTGAACGGGTTGGTGGGGTTGGTCGAAGAAGGCAGCACATGCGCCATGCCGTTGACCCGCAGCAAATCGGGCGCATGGCCACCGCCGGCGCCTTCGGTGTGGAACATGTGGATGGTGCGGCCGTTGACCGCCCGCAACGTGTCCTCGCAGAAGCCGAACTCGTTGATCGTGTCGGTGTGCAGGCAGACCGAAAAGTCATGCCGGTCGGCGGCGATCAGCGACCCATCGATCACGGCGCCCGACGCGCCGAAGTCTTCGTGGATCTTGACCCCCAGCGCACCGCCGGCCACCGACTCTTCCACCGCGCCGGGGTCAGAGCAGCCGCGGCCCAGAAAGCCAAAGTTCAGCGGGCTGCGGTCGAGCGACTGGATCAGCTGGCCCAGCACGTTCGGCCCTGAGCAGCTGACGTCGAAATGCGGCCCTGGCGACATGCCGATCATGGTGGTGGTACCGCCGGCCAACGCATGCTCACACTGCTGCGGCGACAAGAAATGCGCATGCGCCTCTACCGCACCCGCGGTGATGATGTAGGCCTCGCCGTGGTAGACCGTGGTGTTGGGGCCGGTGCGCAAACGCGGGTCGACGCCGTTCATGGTGTCGGGGTTGCCGGCCTTGCCGATGGCCACGATGCGGCCTTCGCGGATGCCGATGTCGCCCTTCACGATGCCCAGCACCGCGTCGAAGATGGTCGCGTTCTGGATCACCGAGTCAAGCGCACCTGATGCCTGTGTGCCGGTGGTCTGGAAGCCCTCGCCATCGCGCATGGCCTTGCCGGCACCGGTGCTCAGCTCGTCGCCGTAATGTGTGAAGTCACGTTCGATCTCGGCCAGCAGGTCGGTGTCGCCCAGGCGCACCAGGTCACCCGCGGTGGGCCCGTAGGTGGCCGCGTAGTCACGGCGGGACATCGTGGCCATGGCTCAGGCCCCCAGGTAGCCGGCGCTGCGGGCAGCGGCCATTGCGGCCTGGGCCCGCCCCGGATCATCCAGCCGCCCCTGCGCCAGACCGGCCTGACCGCAGACGATGCGGTCCCCGCCGATGGGCACCAGGGTGATGCGCCGCCGCAGCCCCGGCTCGAAACGAACACCACCGCCTGAGCCCACATCCAGCCGCATGCCCCAGGCCTGGGCGCGGTCGAAGTTCAGCGCGCGGTTGGTCTCGAAGAAATGGGTGTGGCTGCGCACCTGGATGTCGCGGTCACCCGTGTTGGTCACGTCCAGCTCGATCTTCGGCCGGCCGGCGTTGAGCTGGATATCGCCATCTGGCGTGATCACCTCACCGGGCTGCGGGCTGTCGTCTGCCACCTGGCCCGGCAGGATCGGCCGGAACACGATCACCATCTTCGTGCCCTGCTCGAAGTTGGCTTCGACCGACACGAACTCGATCATCGAGGCCACGCCTGGCTCCACGTCATCACTGCTCAGCAGGCGCGTGGCCTGGTCGACGATGTCGCTGTAGCCCACGCCCTTGCGCGCAGCCAGCAGCATCTCGTCGGCAATCAGCGCCACCGCCTCGGGGTGTGACAGGCGCACACCGTTGCGGCGCAGCCGGCGGGCATGTTCGGCTGCGTTGAAAATGACGAGGCGGTCGACTTCGGTCGGGCTGAGATTCATGGCGGGCCTGTCGGTGGTGGCCGGGCAGCGGCCGGGTCAGTTGGAAAAGAGCCGCCGTGGCAGGTCGGCGTGGCGCATCATGGCCAGGTCGGCCTCGGGCACCAGGTTGCAGATGTCTTCCAGCGCAGGCACCGGCGCGTCGGCCAGCGCCGCCAGCAGCGGACGCACCTGCCGCACCGCCGCTTGGGCATCCAGGTGGCCGATGAAACCCAGGCGGATGCCGGCGGTGGCCACTGCGCTGGCGGCGGTGTAGCCGCTGACCGCCAGCGCGGCCGCCTGGTCCAGCCCGGTGCCGGCCAGCACCACACCCTGCACCACCGACAAATGGCCGTGCGCAGCCTGGCGGTCGACCAGGGCACGCAGCGCGGCGGCGCCGGGCGTGCCCAGCCGCACATGCGTGCCCAGCAAGGCCAGACCCGCGCGGCGCGAGCCTGTGCGTGCGGCCTCCACCGTGGCCAGCGCCTCGGCCAAGTCGTCAAGCGCCTGGCAGCTTGACGCATCGCCTGCCGCAGCATGGGCATGGGCCACCAGCACCCGGTCGCAACCACCCCAGCGGTGGGCCAGCTGGCCCGCCAGGTACGCGGCAAAGTCGGCGCGCTGCAGGCGTCCCTCGGCCACCATGGATTCCAGGCCCCACGAGAAGGCAAAGCCTCCACCGGGAAATTGCCCGTCGCCGTATTGCAGCGCGGTGAGCAGCGCGGCAGCACCGGCTCCTGCTGCTGCTGCAGCCGCAGACTCAGCCATGCACCCGCACCCGGCCACTGTCGAGCAAGGCGCGCACACGGGCCAGGTAGATCTCGTCCGGGGCGTCGGCGGCCACCAGCAGGGCGTCACCGTCAAAGCGGATGCGCCAGTGCAAGTTGCCGGCGTGGTAGCCCAGCTCCAGCGCCGCAGCCGCGTCAGTGGCTTGCAGGCGCAGCCAACGCTGCGCACCCACCCGCACCACCACGGCGCGTTGCCCATCCAGGTGCAAGACCGCACCGTCGAACAACGGCTCACTGCGCGCCAGGGACACGAAGCAGGCGGTGCCGTGGTCGGTTACTGCGCGAAAGCGCCGCCGCGGCAGATCGTGCGGCAAGATCTGCAGCGTCTCGACCACGCCCCGGTGCGACAGCTGGTGCAGCTGTTCGGCCAGCTGCGGATCGGTCCGCGGGCCGTGGATGGCATCGATCACCAGTTCTTGCTGCATGCAGCTGATCGTCGGTGCATTTGTTTTCCAAGTCAAGCAATCTGGGTGGCTGCGGCGCTGGCAGCACCAGGAGCCTGTCGGACTTGGGGAGCGTCGGCTGCGAATCGACCGCAGCAGTCCATTTCTCACCGTCTTTTTGCCCCATAGCAGGGCTATGGGGCTGCAAATCCGGCAAGAACTGTCCTCGCTGGGGCCGATTCTCGCTGTCGACGCCCCAATTCCGACAGGCTCATAGGGGCGAGAATCGGGCGATGGCCAAAGACTTCGACACGATGGAAGACAGCAACCGCAGCGCCAATCTGCCGTTGCAGGCAGTGTCGCACCCGGCGCGGCGGGTGTGGCTGCAGGGCGGGCTGGGCGCCGCGCTGGCGGCGGCCTTCGGCCCCTTGTCGACGGGGGTCGCCGGGGGGCTGGCGGCTGGGCTGGCGG
>Ga0105047_10014045_pt1 | contig 12735 bp, 10 predicted proteins | sample MAT04_FD_78384 | JGI IMG/M metagenome (GOLD analysis project Ga0105047, IMG submission 78384) | Freshwater microbial communities from Lake Fryxell liftoff mats and glacier meltwater in Antarctica - MAT-04 (megahit assembly) | ecosystem: Environmental > Aquatic > Freshwater > Ice > Liftoff... | reverse complement strand
TTTCCGGCTGGTGGCACTGTTTTTAAAAATGGTGCCACTGGTACGCGTCCGAGGGCCGTATCGAGGACGCTTACCAGTGCGGACGCGGGATGGCGCGTCACCTGTCCTATTGTCGTCTCCGTCAGTGCCCACTCTGACTGTAGTAAATTTCGGATCATACCCACCGTTGTTCCGCGACCGCACTGGCTAAGCCGCGATACGGCCGCGGCTGAGCCAGTGGCACCATTTTGCATTTTGCATTTTGCATTTCCGCCTCCTTCCATTCACCATGATGCGCACACTCAATGAAATTGGAGGACGCGTGGAAAACCAGCACGGCGACGATTTGAAAGCGCATCAGTATGAGCTGGCGGTGCTGCAGCCGCTGGCGCGGCAGTTTCCAAATATCGATGCCGCCGTCGCCGAGATCGCGCGCCTCTCGGCGCAACTCACGCTGCCCAAGGGCACCATTCACGTCATCAGCGACGTTCACGGCGAAGACAAAAAGTTGCGCCACATCATCAACAATGCGTCTGGCACTCTGCGCCCGCTCGTTGAGCGGCTCTTCAAAGACAAGATGGAGCCCAAGCAGCTTCAGGATTTTCTCACCCTGATTTTTTATCCGGCTGAAGTCGTCGAACGGCTCGAAGCATCGCTAAGCGATCCGCAGGATCTGCGTACCTTCGCGCAGCGCGTACTGCACGACCTCTTTGAAATCGTTCGCGTGCAGGCGTCGCACTTCAGCCTGCGTCAGGCGATCAGCGTCTTCCCCGCGGAGTACCGCGACCTGCTGATGGAAATCCTGCATGAGCCCGAGGCCGGGCACGGCGCCGAATACGTCAGCACCATCGTCGACGAACTCGTCCGCCGCGGCCGCGTTCTGCATCTGATTCATCTGACCGTGCGCGTGATCCGCAATCTGGCCGTCGAAGAATTGATCCTGGATGGCGACTGCTGGGACCGCGGACCGCGCGGCGACCGTGTCGTCGATTACCTTCTGCATCAGCCCAACGTCGCGTTCGTCTGGGGCAACCACGACGCCGCGTGGATGGGCGCGTGCCGGGGGCACGAGGCGCTGATCGCGCACGTGCTGCGCATCTCCCTGCGCTACCGCCGCCTCTCGCAGCTCGAAGAAGGCTACGGCATCACGCTGCAACCGCTGGAACATCTGGTGCGCACGCTCTACGCCGACGATCCGGCGGAGTGCTTCGGCGTCAAAGGCTCGGGCCTGCGCGAGACCGCGACGATGGTGCGCATGCAGAAGGCGGCCGCGGTGATGCAGTTCAAACTGGAAGGACAGATGATTCTGCGCCATCCCGAATGGCAGATGGATCACCGCCGCCTGCTCCATCACCTGGACCTGAAAGCCGGGACGATTCTGCTCGACGGCAAGACGTACAAACTGAAGGACTCGCGCTTTCCGACGATCGATCCCGCCAATCCATACGAATTGTCCGACGACGAAAAGAAGTGCATGGAGCGCCTGAAAGCATCCTTCACGCGCAGCCAGAAACTCTGGGATCACATCAATCATATTGTCAAACAGGGCTCGATGTATCTGCGCCGCGACGATCATTTGATTTTTCACGCCTGCGTGCCGTGCGACGACAAAGGCGATTTCCTGATGATGAATGTGGACGGCAAACCGTACTCCGGAAAAGCACTCTTCGATGCCATTGAGCAGGTCGTCGTTCGAACGATAGAACATCCCGTGCAGCTCGACCTGGATCTGCTTTGGTACCTTTGGAGCGGCCCGCGCTCGCCGCTCTTCGGCAAGGACCGCATCACCACGCTTGAGAGTTATTTAATCGCCGAAAAAGAGACGCATCACGAAACGAAGAATCCATACTTCGCTCTGATCCACGAAAAACCGTTCTGCGAAAAAGTACTCGCCGAATTCGGCGTTGATCCCGAACACGGACTGATCGTCAACGGCCACGTCCCGGTGAAAGTCGAGCAGGGCGAAGACCCGCTCAAACGCAGCGGCAAGGCCATCACCATCGACGGCGCCTTCTCCGAAGCCTACGGCGACCACGGGTTCACGCTGATCATCGAGGCCGACAAGACGGTGCTGGCGCGGCACTATCATTTCGAATCCGTCGACGCAGCCATTCGCGATGGCGTGGACATTATTCCGACCACGACGCAGATTCGAAAATGGGACCGCTCGCGCAAAGTCGGCGACACCGAACGCGGAATACGCATCCGCTGCGAAATCGAACTGCTCGAAAAATTAATCGAGGCATACCGGCATAACCGTTTTCGCGTGATCTGATCAGATGGGTGGAGCAGACATTCCTGTCTGCCTGGTCCAAGCAGACAGGAATGTCTGCTCCACCTTATTGAGTCCAGTGTTGTTAAAGAAGGAAAGAAGATTTGACTCATTAGCAAGAATGGCTGACACCATAGAACCTACGGCATGAAAGCACCGCTGCTGCCATATTCAATGGCCTCAGTCAGGAACGGAACTTTCCTCGCTGGGGCAGGCGCCGCAACGGGCCGCGCCGCAACGGGGCGTGCGGCGATGGCTCGAGCGGGCGGCGCTTCATCCTCTCGCGAACAGACGCTTTCAGCCGACTCGAAGAAGCCGCGCGCGACAGGCTTGCCCTGCTTTGTGGTGACAACGATGCGCGCCGTGCCGCTCTCTTTTTCGCGCGGGATCAGCACCGCGATCGGTTCTTTCACGCGTGGCATGTGGATCGGCGGAAGCTCTTCAGGCGTGGTCTGCAAAACGAGGCGCCCATCCGGCAGGCCCGGAGCGCGCACGACCACGTGTGAGGCCGCGGGAATTTTTAATACTGCGCTGGCGACAAAACGACGCACGTACGAAAGCGGCACGAAGAGGCCGACGTCGCGAGCCATGTCGCCATTGCGCGGAATTCCGGCCACCGCGACGCCGATCAGCTTCTCACTGCGCGCGTCGAACATCGGCCCGCCGCTATCACCGTGATAGAACGAGGACATCTGCGCCTTGGAAAGATGATCGGTATAATTCTTGTCTGTCAACTGGCCGGGATACGGATGCGGCGGCGTGTTGGCCTTGCAACCGATCAGCATCAGCGGCGCGCCCTCGGCTACGTCTTCGTCGGCGAATGGCGCAAGCTGCAGCAGATCAACCTCGGATTCCAGCAGACAAATATCCAGATCTGTATCGATGGCCAGCACCTTGCAACTGTGCCACGCGGTTCCGGTGATTCCCGGAATTTCAATACTTAACGATCGTTCCACCTGGCCGCGCTCGTCGAGCACCACGTGGCCCGCGGAAAGCATGTAGCGCGGTGCCAGATGACCGTATTTCGCGAGGTCAATCCCGAAAGCGGTGCCGTGCCCGGTGATGATGTCGCCGCCAATGCGGCGCTGCGAACGGATGCGCATCGCCGTGCGCAGCGTTTCGATACTGCAGGTCTTTCCGAAATCGCGGTATTCGGCCGGGAGAAAACTTTCGCCCTCAACATCCGCCCCGGCGTGGCATGCGAAGACGAACAAAACTGGAAAAAACGCCCACGAACGCGTCATAGATCGCCTTCCTGTCGCTGGTTCGATTGGAGACGTGCCACCCCACCTGCAGCAAAAGTATTTGTTTAGGTATCGGCTCAAGATGGGGCGGAGTGGAATTAAATCTGAATCTCGAATCTAGAATTCAGAACGTCCGAGGCGACCGCAGCGCCTCGCCCAGCAGCGTCATGTATTCCAGATGAGGAACTTCGATCACACCAAATTGAGCCAGGTGCGGCGTCAAATACTGGACTTCGAGCAGCTTAAAATCGCGCTCGCGCAAATGCGTCACAAGGTTGGCCAGCGCGATTTTTGACGCGTCGGTCACCGTGTGAAATTTGGACTCCGCGAAGAACGCGCCGCCCAGATGAACGCCATACGTGCCGCCGACCAGATTCCCGTCCTGCCAGACCTCAACCGAATGCGCCTTGCCCATGGCGTGAAGCTGTCCGTAGGCGTCGATAAAATCGCGGTTGATCCACGTCGGCTTGCGGTTGGCACAGCCGCACATCACGCCCGTGAAATTTTTATCAAAGGTGACAGTAAAAAGTTCGCTCTTCAATTTGCGCGTCAGCGATCGCGACGCATGAAATTTATCCAGCGGCAGAACGGCGCGCGGGTCCGGCCGATACCACTGGATCAGCCCGAAAAAATCCGGCATGGGAAAAATGCCGCCCCGATAAGCGCGCTCCAGAAGCGCAGGCGTAAGTTGCATAATGGTTGAACGGTAAGATGGAAGACGCGGCGAGTAAAACGTAAAACGTGAAACGTAAGGAGCAACGCTACAGACCGCGTCAAAAGAAAAGCGGCACGATGAACTCGTGCCGCCCTTGCTTCTTACGTTTTATGTTTCATTCCGTTCACAGATCCGTCGACACCCATGCGCGTTTCGCCGATGATTCCAGCGCGGCGTCGAGCACCGCTTGCGTCTTGGCGGCGTTGGCGAAGTCCGGCTGCAGTAATGCGCCCTTGTCCGCGGCCACGGCGGCCAGAATGTCCGAGCACTGATTGATGAACGTATGCTCGTAGCCGATGATGTGTCCGGCGGGCCAGTAATTGCCGAAGTACGGGTGCACGCCGCCGCCTTCAGTGACCAGGATATCCGTCCAGCCCTGCAGCTTCTGCGGAGCTGTCGCATCGTAAAACTTCAGGCGGTTCATGTCTTCGAACTCGAATTCGATCGCGCCTTTTTCACCGTTGATCTCGATGCGGTTTCCATTCTTGCGGCCCTGCGCAAAGCGCGTGGCTTCGAACGTGGCCACTGCGCCGCCCTTGAACTTAGCAAGAATCACGACGGCGTCGTCGACCGTGACCTTCGACATCTCCTGCTTGGCCGCGCCGCCCCCGCTCGCCGAAAGTCCGCCGGCCATCGCGCCGCTGGGGCGCTCCTTAATGAATGTTTCGGCGTGAGCCACGACTTCGGTGATCTCATCGCCCGTGATGAAGCGGCAGGCGTCGATGATGTGCGCGTTCAAATCGCCGTGCGCGCCGCTGCCGGCGGTCTTGGCATCCAGGCGCCAGACGGCCGGGAAATTGGGATCGATAATCCAGCTCTGCAAGTACACCGCGCGCACGTGAAAGATGCGGCCGAGGCGACCTTCGTCGCAGAGCTGCTTGGCCAGCGCCAGCGCCGGGACGCGGCGGTAGTTGTACCAGACGGTGTTGACTTTATTCTTGGCACCCTGAGCGGCCTTGACCATCTCGGCCGCTTCTTTTTTGTCCATACTGAGCGGCTTTTCGCAGGCGACGTGCTTGCCGGCCTTCAACGCGGCGATGGCGATTTCGGCGTGGCTGTTGTTGGGCGTGCAGATGTCGATCAGGTCGATGTCATCGCGCGCGATGAGTTTCTTCCAATCGGTCTCGATGCTCTTCCAGCCCCAGGTATTCGCCATATCCTGAGCGCGTTCCGGGTTCCGTCCGCAGATCGCCTGCTTGACCGCTTTGACCGGCCCCGGGAAGAAATGGTTGACCTGGCTCCACGCGTTCGAATGCGCCTTGCCCATAAACTGTGTGCCGATCAGTCCGATCCGCAACTCGCCACTTGCCATGCGTGAAATCCCCCATTTGAAATGAATGAAGCCTACAAAAAGCGGCCGGCTCCGCGGCTACGCCTGCCCATCAAATTGTGGGACAAAACGTCTTCGATTTCAGCCGCCGCGTCAAGTGCCTCTTTTGCGCAGGCCAGGTTTTCTGGATTCATGGGGAGATATAGATACTTGTTGAATAGTTGAATAGTGTTTTCAATTTTGCATTGCCGTTCACACCGTCCGCATCCGCCGCGAAATCAGCCATACTCCCGAAACCAATCCCACCGCGATCAGCATCCGTCCGAGCGCCAACAACGTCGAGTGGCTCGGCGGTTCATCCATGCGACCGGTCGCCAGGGTCGTTGCGGGCATCGTTCGCGGATTCTCCTGAAGCGCCGGTGCGGTTTGAGCGGGCTGCGCCGATGCCTGCGTTTCCACGACCGGCTTGCCGGTTGAGAGCACGGCGTCCAAAAGCGCATCAAACATCTCGCGGCTGAGCGCGCGTTCGGAGTAGTGCGCGTATCCGGTGAGGCTGCGCGCATCGCGCTGATAGAAATCGAACGAACCCGCGGCGCGGCGGACCAGCGGCGTTCCCTGAATATCCGCCGCGATGATCAAGTGTCCGGCGTCGCCGCCAAGGATCCGCCAGTTTGATTGCGCTGGATCTGTTTTCGTGAGCAACAGAATGGCGCGGTCGCCAACTTGAAAATTCACCTGTCCCGGAACGACGACGCGCTGCTCGCCGTCCGCTCCGCCCAGCGCCTCGGCAGTGATCTCGGCCACGCTCAGTTCGCCTTTGAAAAGTTGATTCACCTTCAAAGTGTAGAGTGTGCGGGGAATGCCAGCGTGCGGCTTGCCCGGCGCAGCGGCGGTCACTTCCACTTCGGCAACCCATTGCGCCATGCCGATCAACGCGGTGAAATCTTCGGTCAGAAGCGTCGCCGCGCTCATTCCAATTTCGCGTGCGCCAACCAAAAAGAGAATCAGACCCAGACTCAGAGCGCGAATATTCAGCATATACGATTGAATCTCCTTAGCCGCCGTATCCCCTTTTGCACGCGGCTTGCCGCTTCTGATAATTTTCGACATGCTCTTTTAAAGAGCGCGGAGGAATGGACTTGCAATATGAGAATGCGTGCCAAACGTGAGGTCACCGATCCTGGAAATTGTCCAGAATCCGGGAAACGCGTACGGTGTTTGTTGTTGTTTTTGGACTGCGGCGACTTAGGTGGGGTAGACATTCCTGTCTGCCCGATTCGAGCAGACAGAAATGTCTGATCCACTTTTACTCCGTCGGTGCGTCGTGCGTATGCTGCCCGAATGTCATCTGGTAACCGTCGGGGTCCTGAAAATCGAACTCTTTCATTTCATAAAACGTGACGCGCAAATCTGAGATCTCGAGCTCGCGCGACTTCAGTACGAAATGCAACTCGACCACGTTCTCCGGATAAAAATAGAGCAGCACGTCCTTCTCTTTTTGCCCCGGCTCGGAGAGCGAGAGCATGACGCGCACGTCGCCGCATTTCAGCAGCGCCCAGCAGAGCTTGCCGCCCGGCTCGTAGGTGTTCATCACCTCAAAGCCCAGCGTCTCACGATAAAATTCGATGCTGCGCTGAACGTCAGCCACGCCAAGCACGGGAACGAGGTAGTTAAGTTTCATGATGTTCTGAAGGTAAAGCGTAAAACGTAAAGCGTAAGGGGCGCCGAGCCCGCGCCGTTGCCCCTTACGTTTTACGCTTTACGTTTTAATCTTCACTCCTCCTCTTCCTTATTGTTCTTCGGCGCTTCAGGAATGAACGACTGATTCGCCTTCAAGTTGATCGCCACCTGCGCCAGCAGCTCCGACGAATTCTCCACGTCCTGCAGGCTGATCATTTCAATCGGTGAATGCATGTAGCGGTTGGGGATCGAGACCAGCGCCGCCGCAACGCCGCGCTTGTTGATCTGGATCGCGCCCGCATCCGTGCCCATGATCCCGCCATCGCCGGAGATCTGATAGGGAATGTTGTGCTTGTCGCAGAGCGATTCCATCATCTCCGAGAGGGGTGGATTGATGTTGGCGCCACGGTGCAGAATCGGCCCGGCGCCCAGCTTGTAATCGCCGATCGTCTTCTTGTTCTCCGACGGATAGTCGGTGGCGAAGCCCACGTCGACGGCGATGCCTACATGCGGATCGATGCTGTACGCCGCCGTCGTCGCGCCGCGCAGTCCGACCTCTTCCTGTACTGAACAGACCGCGTAAAAAGCGCAGTCCAGCGCATGCGATTTCTTCTTTCGCACGTACGTCGACACTTTTTTCAGCGCTTCCAAAACCACGAACGCTCCGATGCGGTCGTCCATCGCTCGCGCGATTGCCAGGTCATTGGGCATCCGTTCAAATCCCACCGTCATGGTGATCGGATCGCCGATACGCACGCGCTTGAGCGCCTCGGCCTTGTCTTTGGCGCCAATGTCAATATAGAGGTCTTCGAACTTCGCGCCTTTGTGCCGGTCTTCGGGAGCCGTATTGTGAATCGGCTTCTTTCCAATCACGCCCAGCACCGGGCCGTTCTTGGTATGAATATTGACGCGGTGTCCCCAATGCTGCACCGGGTCCGGCCCGCCGATGCGCGTGACCCAGATGAAACCCTGGTCGTCGACATACCGCACCATCAACCCGATTTCATCCACGTGCCCCGAAAGCATCAATCGCACGGAGCCCTTCGGATTTACCACGAACCACTGGTTGCCATGAACATCGCGATGCACCTCATCCGCGTACTCGCTGACGTGCTCGCGAATCACCGCTTGAATGCGCGCCTCGAAGCCGGACGGTGAGGGCGTCGCCAGCATGTTCTGCAGCAGTTGCATCGAATCTTTTGATGGAAGTGGCATGGCATCGAGCTCCAGGGTTTTCAAAACGGCGCATCTTAGTCAATGCTGCGTAATCAGCAAGGTGTTCTATATTAGCTGCGACCTTTTGTGCACACCCTTTGCCTGCCTGAAGCGCGGCTTACTCTGCCAATCAATCAATGCAATGCGGCGGCATGGATGTTGCAATCTTCCGACGCGAGGGAAGGGACTTATGACTGCAAAATTGATCGAGCGTAAACCCGCGGCTTAAAGTTTGTATCGGGAGAGAAATCGGGAAGCGCTTTGTCAGCCTCAATATCTTCGGCGTTCGGAGACAGGGTAATATGGCTGGGGCAACTGGCGGCATTAAGAGGTTCGAATTTTCCCGCTCCGAAATACTCTTGCACTCTTGAAAACTATTCGCGCGAACTCCGGCGCATTATCAAACGCGAAGGACAATCAAATGAATGACGGAATAACTGTTGTTATCCCAGCGTATAACGCATCCTTGTACCTGGACGAGACAATTCAATCGATCCTGGACCAGACCGTCCAGCCCGCCGAAATTATTGTCGTCGATGACTGCTCGACCGACGACACGGCCGCACACGCAGCGGCATTCGGTGCGCCGGTGAGGGTGCTTCGGAGTGCAAAGAACCGAGCAAGTAGCGGCGGCCCGCGCAATATGGGAATCGACGCCGCACGCACGCGCTACGTCCAGGTCTTCGATGCCGATGACCTGATGTACCCTCGCATGCTGGAACGTCTTGGCGATGCTATGCGTGCCTGCCCGCAAGCAGGCGCTGCGTTCTGCCAGATCGAAAAATTTGCATCGCACGGCGGAAGCGCGCCACCCTATACCATGCACGATATGCATTTCCGCAAACTGATGCGCAGAAAAGCTGAGAATATCCATCTGCTCCAGCAGCAAGAGATTTTAGATTCTCTAATGCACGAATACTGTTTGGCCACCGGAGCCCTGCTCTTCAGTAAAGACGCCTGGAAACGCGCCGGCGGCTACTGCGAGGAACTCCGCTGGGCCGAGGATTTAGATTTTGGATTCAAATTGGCCCAGCGCGAAAGTTTTGCCTTTGTGGACGAGGTGCTCTACGGCTACCGCGTGCATGCTTCAAGCAAGTCTGCACAGCGCGGCGAGCATTACCGAGTCAATATTGAGCGGATCTGGTGGCATCTGCAGCACAGCCATGTCTCGCCATCGGCCCGGACTGCCGCCCGCCGGCGGATCGCGGAACTCGAAGTGGATCTGGCCTGGTTTTTCAGCAATGTTCCGAACACCCACGAAGCCATGCGCCACTGGTGGAAGGCCATTCGCGCCGTGGGAATGACTCCGCGCATGCGCTCACACTGCCGCAAACTGGCCCGGCATCTCCTGGCTCGCTCGTACAAGCGGATTGCGAAACAAGCCGCCTGAGCGGCGGTTCGATATGCACAGCGACTCTGCGTTCGGTGGCATCTTACGTTTTACGTTTCACGTTTTACCGTCTATACTCCATCCATGCTGGATCAGAAAATCGAGAACCCATTATCGCGCGGCATCGAGTCGCCCGACCATAATCCCGACCTCTGCGGAGCCGAAGGTGCCGTCTTCGCGCCCGATGCCATCGCGCTCGCCGGCAAGCCCAGCCATCCGCTGATCGCCGGCACTAAAGTTCATCTGCTCACCTTCGGCTGCCAGATGAACAAGTACGATTCCGAGATGGTCGCCGGACTGCTCAACGAAAAAGGCGCGGGTTTCGTCGAAGATCCCGAGAGCGCCGATCTGCTGATCATGAACACCTGCTCCGTGCGCGGCCACGCCGAAGACCGCGTCTATAACCGCCTCCACGTGCTGCGCCAGCGCAAACGCGATCAGCCCGGCTTCATGCTCGCCGTGATGGGCTGCATGGCGCAAAAAGAAGGCGAGCAAATCGCCAAGAAATTTCCGTGGGTTGACCTGATCGTTGGCACACGCATGCTCGACGAATTTCCGCGGCTGCTCGAACGCGTTCGCGAAGGCGCGCCTACGCCGCTGCTGGCGATTGAAGAAAAGCCCGACGTCAAATTCGGCGAAACCGTCGCGCGGCGCGAAAATAAATTCATGGCCTACCTGACCGTGACGCGCGGTTGCAACAAGCGCTGCACGTATTGCGTCGTGCCCTACACGCGCGGCCCGGAAGTCAGCCGCTCCATCGACGACGTCGTCGCCGAAGCGCGCCGCCTGGTCGCCGACGGCGTCATCGAAATCATGCTGCTCGGCCAGACCATCGACACCTACGGCTACGACCTGGGCGAGAGCACGCGGCTCTGGAAACTGCTGCGCGCGCTGCACGCCATCGATGGCCTCAAGCGCATCCGCTTCATCACCAGCCACCCCGAAGAATGCCGCGAAGAACTCTTCGCCACCATCGCCGAACTGAGCGACAAAGTCATGCCTTTCGTCCACATGCCACCGCAGAGCGGCAGCGACCGCATGCTGCGCCGCATGGCCCGCGGCTACACGCGACAGCGCTACATTGAGGTCGTCGAGACCGCGCGCAAGCATTGCCCCGAGGTCGAATTCTGCGGCGACTGGATTGTCGGTTTCAGCGGCGAGAGCGACGACGATTTCGAACAGTCACTGAGCCTGATGGAACAGGTCCGCTTCCAGAATAGTTTCATCTTCACCTATTCCGTTCGCGAAGGCACACCCGCGCAGAATCTGCCCGACGACATTCCCGAACCGGTCAAGAAAGCGCGCCACGCTCGCATCAATGCGCTTCAGGAAAAGATTTCACTCGAGAAAAACCTGGCTCGACTCGGCCAGATCGAAGAAGTGCTCGCCGAATGCGTCAGCAAAAACAATCCCAACCGCCTGACCGGCCGCACGCGCAGCCACCGCCTGATCCACTTCGCCGCCGACCCCTCAAACATCGGCAAGATCGTCAACGTGCGCGTAACTGAAGCGTCAGGACTGAGCCTGATCGGCGAAATGATATAAGGGCAGACATTCCTGTCTGCCTGGTTCGAGCAGACAGGAATGTCTGCTCCACCTTGCTGTTTATGGACCGCGGGCGTCCCGCGCCCGCCCTGCGTTCAATCAAACCACTCGTCTTCATGATCGAACGGCGGCACCACAAAATTCAAAATCTTCATTTTTCCCACAGCGCGGTGTCGCGTGCCTGGCCGGATCAAGATCGCCATCCCCGGCTTGACCACATGCTTCTCACCATTGAGCTCCATATGGCACGGCCCATCGCACTCCAGAAAATAATAAGTTTCGGTCAGGTACTTGTGGTAATGCGCCCGCGCATCGACCGAAATATCAACCATGTGAATCGTGGCAACGTTGTTATCCGGCCGCACAAACCCTCGATGCGACGTCCCGCACGGACATTTCACACCGGGAACGCTCGCCAGATCAACAATCTCAAACGGCTCGCGCAACCCCGTATCGATCGGTCTGTCATTCGGTCCCGGCTTAACAATGTTCGGATTCACACGCAACCCTCCAAAAAAAAAGGGCCTCGCAAAAGGCCCCTAACGTTTTACGTTTTACTTTTATCTGATCACCTCGCGCTTCACCAGATACTCCGCCGTCAGCACTGCGCCCTTCGCCGCGCCCATCTTTGTGTTGTGACTCAGCAGCACATACTTGATGCCGTTCGGCAGAACGTTATCCGAACGCAGGCGGCCGATCACCGTCGTCATGCCGTCGTTCATGTTGCGGTCCAAACGCGGCTGCGGGCGGAACGGCTCTTCGGTGTAATGCACCAGTTCCGGCGGCGCGCTCGGCAGACCCAGCGCAAGGAACTCGCTGTAGCCATCGCGCCATGCGGCTTTGACTTCATCCAGCGTCGCCTTCTTTTCGAGCCCCACGAAGACCGCTTCGGTGTGCCCATCGATCACGTTCACGCGCGTACAGGTGCAGGAGACGTTGAACGGCGCCGAGATGATCGTGTCGTTTGTTAGCTTGCCCAAAATCTTCTGCGTCTCAGTCTGAACCTTCTCTTCCTCTTTAGGAATGTACGGAACAATATTGTCTAGAATATCGTAGCTGAGCACGCCCGGGCTCCGGCCCGCGCCGCTGACCGCCTGCATCGAAGTCATGATTACGCTGCTGATTCCGTAGCGGTCGTAGAGCGGCTTGAGGCTGAAGACCAATCCGACTGTCGTGCAGTTAGGTCCCGGCGTCACGAAGCCTTTCCAGCCGCGTTTCTTCTGCTGCACTGCAACCAGCGCCGCATGGTCGATGTTCACGCCCGGCAGAAACACCGGCACGTCGGACTCGTAGCGGAACGCGCTGGCCGTCGAGATCACCGGCACGCGCGCCGCATAGAGCGGCTCGACGATCTTGGCCGCGTCGCTCTCGATCGCCGTGAAGACGATATCGATGTCGTCGAGAATCAACTTCTGCGCGTCCTCA
>Ga0105047_10014041_pt1 | contig 12737 bp, 8 predicted proteins | sample MAT04_FD_78384 | JGI IMG/M metagenome (GOLD analysis project Ga0105047, IMG submission 78384) | Freshwater microbial communities from Lake Fryxell liftoff mats and glacier meltwater in Antarctica - MAT-04 (megahit assembly) | ecosystem: Environmental > Aquatic > Freshwater > Ice > Liftoff... | reverse complement strand
GCTGAGGAACGTTATTTAAACCTGTTTAACCTACGGCCCCGGGTGGTAAGCGAAATTCCGCTTATTTATATTGCTTCCTATTTAGGCATAAAGCCAGAATCGTTAAGCAGGATTAGACGAAAAATAGCATTCCAACAGTAGTAAAAAAGTACTTTCTATAGTGCTGAGGAAATAAAAATTCAGACTATTGCGGACAATCTTTCTAATAACTATCCGCAATCTGGCGCTACTATTTTGGAACGAGGCTTTAGCGCAGTTTCTATCAGTCGTTGCAGCCTGCCTCTATGACCATAAATGTCGCACTCTTATACTATTGGTAATTTTTTTCAGCATATTTTATCTTGATTTTATATTCAGCAGTACTGTACCAAATAGCAAATAATCATTATTTTTCTGAAGTAAAAAATGAATAGTACACTCCCTGACACTACAAGCTACGCAGCCGCATTGCTCCACTAAGTTTGCCTAAGGCGCTTAATTTAAATGTCAGGTGTTAAACGCTAAATTACCTCACAACGCTCTTCTCACTTCTTCTAAAAAAACCGGCACCTTTATTTTAGGATCGCCTTTACCAAGGGTTTCTATGGGCACATAACCACGGTAACCAGAGGCTTTTATTAACGACATAATTTTGCGAACATCCGTTTTTTGCTCCACTTCATTTACATACATATTTTCCTTTAGCTGCCAGTTGACCGCATATTTGGCTGTCAGTTCAATATCGCTAAAAGGATCAGGACCTCGGAAGCTGCCAATATCAAGCACCAACCCAAACCAATCTGATGCTACGCCTTCAATTAACGTAGTTGCCTGCGCTGCTGTTTTTATAAAATCAAAATGGTTTTGAATGGCTACAATAACCCCATATGCCTGGCCGTAAGCGGCACATTTTTTTAAATCCTCTATCATCCATTTTGCTGTTGCATTCCATGTATATCCCTTTGGTATTAATAAACCCGAAAAAATACGAATGACCGGCGCCCCCAACTTTGCTGCTACTTTAATCCATTGCTTTACCAACTCAACATCCACCTTTCTTTTTGCGGGGTCAGGGTTTGAAAAATCGTTTCGTACACCGGTGCCGCTAATATCAAGCCCTAACTTAAATGCCTGTTTTTTTAATTTAAAAAGGTAATCATCGGCGGGCGCTTTAGGATACCCCTGAAAATAATATCCTGTCAGGTCAACTGCATCAAAATTTTGCTGAGCACAAAAATCCAGCAGGTCAAATAAAGTTATGGTACCATTACGCAAAGGCTCATTAAACGAGTAGGCATTTAGGCTAACCTTTAATAGCAATTGGTTGGCAGTTGCCTGAAACGCCTGCGCATTAACCAAAGGTGCTGCTGCTAACAACGGGCTTGTTATTAGTGTTTTCAAAAAGCTTCTTCGCTTAAAATACAAATACATGTTGTAGCTTTTTAAATTAAAAGTAAGCAACCTTACACCCCTGAAAACACGTTAAATCCTCCATCAACACAAATCACTTCGCCGGTTACAAAGGCCGATGCATCGCTTAGCAACCAAATAAGGCAGCCAATTAATTCATTGGGGTTGCCAAAGCGGTTAAAGGGTGTGTTACGTATTACCGCTTCGCCCCTTGGGGTATAGCCATCATCTTTTAATAATAAGTTTTTGTTTTGATGGGTAACAAAAAATCCCGGCGCAATAGCGTTCATGCGTATGCTATCACTATATCGTTTGCCCAGTTCAACCGACATCCATTTGGTAAAATTATCCACCGCGGCCTTTGCCATACTGTAACCCAATACCCGTGTAATGGCACTCTGCGCTGCCATGGACGATATGTTTACAATGGAGCCCTTACCTGTTTTTGATATCTCTCTGCCAAAAACAGTGGTGGGCAAAATGGTTCCAAATAAATTAAGATCAAAGGCTCTTTTTAACGCATCCATATCAATATTAAATACATCAGCCTCGGGGCCAATAACTGCTTCGGGAATGTTGCCGCCCGCTGCATTAACCAACCCATCAATCCTACCCCACTTTTCAATTACCTGTTTTTTTGCAGCTTCTAATTCATTTTTATTCAACACATCGGCAGCAATAAATATTGCCGAACCTCCTGCATCGTTAATCGCATTCGTTCGGTTATTACCAACTTCTTCATTTCTACCTAATAAAACGGTATGAGCGCCCATGTCGCTGGCACCTTTTACAAATGCATCGCCTAAAATACCTGTGGCACCGGTAATAATAATTACTTTGTTTACCAGACTAAAAAGCTGTTGAGCATACATATCAAAAATTTGAAATAATTAATTAAGGTGTTTGCTTAAATACACCACATGTTGAATGTATATAAATAGACAGCATAAAATGCTTTTATGCTTTTAAAAGGTTACTACAACGTTTGAAATAGATGAGCGCTAATGAACCAGCAGATTACAATTAATTTGAATATGCGCAGGTTCGGCAAAAACCACATCGGGCTGGTTAATTATTTTGATAAGTAATTCGGCGGCCCTTATTCCCATTTCATATGAATTTTCTTCGATAGACGCAATTGGTTTATGATACAGGTATTGTAGTAAGGGCAAGTTACCAAAGCCAACGAAGGCAATAGAACCCACCCGGTCAGGGTAGTGTTTTTTAAGATACTCAATGGCATCCAGTGCTAAATATGTTTTAAAAACAAAAACAGCGGTAGGTGGCCAGTCCAGCTCCATCAGGTGCCGCATCGCTGCACCTGTTGATTCAGGCGTAAAGTCTACTTCCTTTATCAGGGCATCGTTTATAGGTAAATGATGGGCAAGCAAAGCATTTTTATAACCCTGTAATCGTACCTGGCTGGTTTGTAACAATGCTGGCCCCATTAAATGTGCTATTCGGGTATGGTTTTTATTAATTAAAAATTCGGTTGCATTAAATGAGCCAACCATATTAGTGGTAGCAACAAAATTAAATGCCCGGCTGGGTGGCTCACGCGAAATAAAAACAACCGGTATACCCATACTTTCAACATCCTGGAATAATTGCATGTCAACCGTATTTTTGGTAATGACAACAATAATTCCATCAACCCTGTTGCGTATCATTAGTTTCATAATCTTGTTTTCAATAGCAACCTCCTCATGCGATTGCGCTAAGATTACGTTGTACTTTTCTTTTTCTGACACTACCTCCACCCCATTAATAGCAAGTACAAAAAACTGGTCTAACAAATTGGGAATAACCAGGCCAATGGTAAAGGTTTTGCTTTGCTTAAAATTTCGCGCTGCTTCATTAGGCACGTAATGTACCTTTTTAGCCATTTCCTGTACCCGCTCTTTAGTTAAGGTACTTATGCTTACATCGTTATTAAGGGCTTTTGAAACCGTAGAAATAGACATGTTTAATTTTTTTGCAATGTCTTTTATCGTAATGCCCTTTTTCATATTATAAACTGTGTTGCCCCTTGTTTATCATAGGTTTAAATAAATATACCAAAATAATTGCCCCGTGTTACAGAGGTATGCAATCAACCAATAATTAAAAAACACTTAATTATTTAATTACCATGACTACCAATTAAAAACAATAAAAAAATCAACAAACCTCTTATTCTTTTATTTCAATCGATGTAACTAAAAATAATGGTTCAAAAGTAAGAAGTATAAAATTTTATTCCCTTAACTTTTATTTCACAAATGTATATGACTAAGCTTTCATAGCCGATCATTCTATTTCCATTTTTTAAACGATTTACTAAAACTTGCCAAATGAAAAAAATGTTTTTTCGCCCACAGCGTGCAAAGTTTTCCTATTGCTTTGGATTACTTTTTTTGTGTACGTTTCTGCTTTTACCCAACCTTTTTGCACAAAACAACCGAACGGTTAGTGGTGTAATTACCGACGTAAAAAAAGTACCATTACAAGGTGTAAGCGTGGTTATTAAAGGTTTTGCCAGGGGGGCTTCTACTGACCAAAATGGAAAATTTGTTTTAAGTGAGGTTCCCGCCAATGGGGTACTTGTAGTGTCCTATACCGGAATGAACCCGCAGGAAGTATCTATAACAAACAAGACTGCCATTGTGGTAATCATGGCCGAAGGGGTAAACACTTTGAACGAAGTAGTAATGGTAGGGTATGGTACCCGGCAAAAAAGAGATGTTACCGGGGCGGTAGCGCAGGTAAAAGCTACCCAGCTTGAAAATGAAAACCCTCAAAGTATACAGGATGTACTTAGGGGCAACGTGCCCGGTTTAAGTGTTACCTCAAGCCCCAATGCAAAAGGCGGCGGTAACTTACTTGTACGAGGCCGCGCATCCATTAACGCGGGTACATCGCCCTTAATTGTTGTTGATGGGGTTATTTATCCCGGCGATTTATCGGATATTAACCCAAACGACATTGCTACAGTTGACGTGTTGAAAGATGCCAGTTCGGCTGCCGTATTTGGAGCCAAGGCGGCCAGCGGCGTTATATTGGTAACTACAAAAAAAGGCAACGGTAGCAAGCCAACCATTACTTTTAACACCAATGTTGGCCTGGCAAAACTGGCTATGGATGAGCCACTATATGATGGGCCCGGATTTGTTAGCTGGAGAACTGCGGCGCTCAATAGCATTAATGCAAACGCCCGGCCATTTCAGTACGATGATCCGCGAAAGCTGCCTGCGGATATAAGTGAGGCGCAATGGAAAGCCTACGATAACTCAAACCCCACGGGAGACGCTGTTGATATTTGGTTAAACAGGTTAAGGATGTTCTCCATTGAAAAAGATAATTACAAGCTTGGCAGGTCAACCAACTGGTATGATATGATGTTCCAAACCGGACTTCGAAACGACCACACCGTTAGTATCTCCGGCAAAAAAGAGGATGTTTCGTACTACATGTCTGCCAACCACACGTTGAACGAAGGTTTTATTGTTGGCGATAAATTTTCAACATTCCGCATTCGTATAAACCTTGAGGCTAAGGCTGCAAAGTTTATGTCGGTTGGTTTAAACCTGCAGTTTGCTGACCGCGATGAAAGCCAGGTGCCGGTAAGCTGGCAACAAATGGTAAATGCCTCCCCTTACGGCCAAAAGTTTAGGCCTGATGGAGTAACCTTACGGGATAGTCCAAATGATGATATTGGTAACAACACCAATCCATTTTTGGACAATACCTACCAAAACAGGTTACAAAAAAGCAATACCCTGTTTGGTAGCATTTACCTGAAGGGTAATTTACCCTTTGGCTTTTCGTACCAAACCAACTTCACCCCCAATTTTGAATTCTTCAAGTTCTTCAACGGCCGGTCGGCAAAGGATTTTAGGGTTTCGGTACGTAGGGGTGTAGCTACACGAAGAGATCAATCTACTTTTAACTGGCAGGTTGACAATTTGCTGATGTGGAATGGATCAGTTGGTGAACATCGTATGGATGCCACCGTTCTTGTAAATGCTGAAAAGTTTCAACAGTGGAATACACAGATGGAAAACGAAGGTTTTGACCCTAACGACAACCTTAGCTACCATAATATTGGTGCAGGAATTAAACCTGTAATAAGCAGCAACGACGAACGTAGTACAGGCGATGCCCTAATGGCTCGTTTTAATTATTCGTTTCGCGATCGCTACCTGCTAACCACCTCCGTTCGCCGCGATGGTTATTCAGCTTTTGGATTGCAAAATCCAAGAGCAACCTTCCCCTCAATTGGTGTAGGCTGGGTATTTTCAAAAGAAAAATTTGCGAGGGCCGAATGGTTGGGTTACGGAAAACTTCGGGCTTCATGGGGTATAAATGGTAATCGCGACATTGGCCGTTATTCAGCTCTTTCTGACCTTTCTACCGGAAAATACCAGTTCATAACACCAAGTGGCCAGGTCATTCTTGTTTCGCAATTATTTGTTAACCGCCTGCAGAACTCCGGTTTAAAATGGGAACGAACTGAATCGTATAACCTGGGGCTTGACTATAGCATACTTAAGGACAGAATTAGCGGTAGTATTGATGCGTACCGCAGGTCGACACGCGACCTTTTAATAAACCGTTTGTTGCCCGATGTAACCGGTTTTACCAACGTACTTACCAACCTGGGCGAAGTACAAAACAAAGGTATTGAGGTAAGCATTAGCACCCTTAACATGAAAAGGCAACATTTTACCTGGCGATCGACGTTGAACTTTACGATGAACAGGAACCAAATCAAAAAACTCTATGGGCCTACACCCGATTATGACGCTACCGGAAAAGTAATTGGGCAATCGGACAAAAATGATGTAGCCAACAGGTGGTTTATTGGGCAGGATATTGACGTTATTTGGGATTTGAGGGTACTGGGAATATGGCAACAAAATGAAGCTGCCGAAGCTGCCAAATTTGGCGTTCGCCCCGGCGATTTTAAGATTGAGGATCTAAACAAAGACGGCAAATTTTCTGACGCCGACAGGCAATTCCTCGGCTATAGAAATCCAAGATCGCAATGGACTTTCAGAAACGACTTTACGTTTAATAATTTCGATTTTTCCTTTATGTTATACTCAAACCTGGGTCAAAAGGAAGAATTTAACCAGGCTAAAAACAACTTAGGTTTTGTTGACAGGCAAAACTCCTACCAGTTTCCTTTTTGGACACCTGAAAATCCTATTAACGATTATGCACGGCTTTCTTCAAATAACGGCAGTGCCAACTTTAACGTATATCGTTCAACATCCTTTGTAAGGCTCAGCACCGTAGCTGTGTCGTATTCCTTACCGCCAAGCCTGTTAACAAGGGCCAACATTCAATCGTTAAAGCTGTATTTAAATGTAAACAACCTTGCTGTATACCAACCTAACTGGAACTTTTGGGATGCAGAATTTAGGAATAATCCACCCGGCGACCGTACCGTTGTACCTCCTCCCAGGTATTTTACTTTTGGCATAAACCTTACCCTTTAACATAAGCACCTAATTAACAAACAATGGAAAAGATTAAAAAATATATAGCAGGCACCGCACTTATTACCTTAGCTATTGGCATGGGTATAGGTTGTAAAAAAGCCTACCTTGAGCCACAGCCACTTTCATTTTATGAACCCTCGGCTACCTACACAACCGTGGCGGCCATGCGGGCTGCACTTGCGGCCTGTGCACGCAACCTCAGGTTTGAATACTATGGTGGAAATCCACCTATTTTAACTGAAATGTTGTTTACTGAAATTGCGGTGGAAGGCACCACCGACAAAGCAGGACCAGCCCAGGACCTAAACCTGCTTATTACTCCCGATTTAGTTGAATTTAACAACGACGACCGCAACAAAATTTATGTGTATTGGGATGAAGGCTATAAAGGCATAAAATACGCTAACACCGTCATTAGCCGGATAGACAATGTTACCTATGCCTCGCCGGCAGAACGCAATGCAATTTTAGGTGCAGCCTATTTTCATCGCGCCTTGCGGTATTATAAGCTAACCCACCAATTTGGCGATGTGCCTGCCATAATGAAGGAAATAACGGCGCCCTCGCTTGAATTTTATTCTACCAAAAGAGAAGTAATTTTAAATAAGATAAAGCTCGACCTTGACTCAGCTTTGCTTTGGACCTCGGACGCTGTTAACCGTGGAGAAGTAACCAAAGGCGCCGTTGCACACCTGCTTACCAAAGTAAACCTTGCACTGGGCAACTTTGATGCGGCAATTACTGCGGCCAATTCGGTAATTAACGGAGGTACTTATTCGCTTATGAAATCAACTTTTGGAAGTGCAGCGCCGCCCACCACGGTTATGCCCGGCACACGTACCCCAGTGCCATTACCCCGCAACGTTATTTGGGACTTACACCGCCCCGAAAATAAATCGGTGGCTGCAAACAGGGAAGGTCTGCTTATGATTATTAGTCGTTTTGGCGATGGCCAGTTTAATACAGGTATGACCATTATGCGCCAGGCTGTTCCTTTTTGGGGATCAAACATAAGCTCGCCAACAGGCAAAAAGGGAACCAACGATAATATTAACCCCGAGTTTATACAATCAAACCTGTACGGCCGCGGCATTGGTCGCACACGGCCAAGCGACTATGCTCAATACGACATATGGAACGACCCCAACGACCTGCGGCATATACCCGGTAACTGGATGAAGATGGAAGACATATTGTACAACGACATGGGTTTAAAAACCTCAGGCGACCCGTGGTATTTAAAAAATTTGCAGCTAAGAAATGTAAATGGTGGTTTGATTTGCACCGATACTATCAGAAGTTGGTTTGGCTGGCCTCATTACAAGTTGTTTGTACCCGACTTTGAAAACTCACCTATGCAAGGTGGCCATACTGACTGGTATTTATTCAGGCTTGCCGAAACGTACCTGCTGCGTGCCGAGGCTTATTTTTGGAAAGGAGATGTTGCAAGCGCCGCAGCCGATATTAACGAAATAAGAATCCGGGCTAACTGTGCACCCATTAGTCCATCGGCAGTAAACATAGGTACTATATTGGATGAAAGAGCCCGTGAGTTGTTTTTTGAGGAAACCAGGAAAACGGAGCTTACCCGTATGTCGTACCTTTTTGCTAAAACCGGCAAAGCTGCCGAAAATGGCAAAGTGTATACCCTTGCTCGGTTTTCGGACGAAAACTACCTGTATGACCGCGTTATGGACAAAAACAATTTTTATAAAAAAGGCGTAGTTACCAACTACGGCGCTAAATACACCATTAGCCCTTACCACGTATTGTGGCCAATACCTACCCGTTCAATTAACGGAAATAGTAACGGCCGTATTAACCAAAACAAGGGGTATACCGGGTTTGAAAATAACGTGCCGCCATTGGAGGCAATACCATAAGTTAGCATAAGTAACCAGTGCCCTGAACTAAAAAAGAGGTGATGCCATAACTGTATGTAAATTTACATATACCCCCTGCTAATAATGCTTACAACAACAAACAAACCAGGTACTGTAAAAAGCAGTACCTGTGTTTTTTTAAATATATTATCTGTAAAAACCTATTAAATGACCAACGATAATAACAACAGCCGTCGAACATTTTTAAAAAATACGGTTAAAGCCGGTGTAGGCTCCATTATACTTTCGGGCTTTCCTACTATTGTACCCGCGTCGGTTTTTGGCAAAAATGCACCGAGCAATAAAATAAATATTGGCCAGATAGGCATAGGCCGTATTGCCCGTACACACGACCTGGTCGAAACCTTTAAATACGATAATGCCCGTATTATTGCTGCTGCCGATGTGGACCGTAAACGCCTTGAAAGTGGTAAGCAAATGCTGGAAGGCTGGTATGCAAAAAAAACAGGGCAGGCCAATTACATCGATATAAAAATGTACGATGACTATCACGATCTATTAAACAATAAAGATGTTGATGCCGTCATTATAAGCACTCCCGACCATTGGCACGCACAGCCGGCTATAGAGGCCGCTTTGGCGGGCAAGCACATTTACCTACAAAAGCCTACATCGGTTACTATAGAAGAGGGCAGGCAAATGAGTAATGCCGTACAAAAAGCCGGCGTTGCTTTTCAGTTAGGTAGCCAGCAACGTTCGGCCAATCCATGGCCACAATTTAGGCAGGCATGCGAGTTGGTGCGCAATGGCCGTATTGGAAAACTGCATACGGTACACGTAGGTTTACCCAGCGACCCTGCGGGAGGCGATACCAAAGAAATGGCCATACCCGAAAACCTTAATTACGATAGATGGCTGGGGTCAACCCCTTTTGTATATTATACCGGCGACAGGGTACATTCGCAAACAGACCCTAACAGCCGCGGGGGGTGGTTGCGTTGCGAGCAATTTGGTGCAGGCATGATTACCGGCTGGGGCGTTCACCACATTGACATTGCACACTGGGGTATGAATACCGAACTGACAGGCCCCTTTGAAATAGAAGCAACGGCTGAATTTCCAAAGACAGGATTGTGGGATGTACATGGCAATTATTCGGTTACCTCAAAATACGCCAATGGCGTAACCATGCTTATCAACAGCAATAACCCTAATGGTGTAAAATTTGAAGGATCGGACGGATGGATATTTGTTACCAGGGGCAACGTTGGCGTAACTGCCACCGACCCAACTTCGGGCAAAGCTGATAAGGCATTTAGTGCCAGCGATCCAAAAATACTTGCTTCTAAAATTGGCCCCAACGAAATTCATTTATACGATAGTGCCGAGCAACATGGCAACTGGCTTGATTGCATTGTAAGTAAAAAGCCCACCATTAGCCCCGCCGAAGTAGCCCACCGCAGTTGTAGCGCCTGCCTGGTAGCCCATGCCGCCATGAAAACACCGGGCAAATTAATATGGGATCCAAAAAAAGAAGTATTCCTGAATAATATTGAAGCCAACAAGTTGCTAAGCCGCGCACAACGCTATCCCTACGGTACCAATTATGTAAACTATAAAGCCTAACCCGTTGCCAATAAAAAATAACGTTTGATTGCTTATTAAAGAAAATGAAATGAAAGAATTAAGAATGGTATTATTGGTTGTATGTTTTGCTCCTGCCCTGTTATTTGCCAAAGATGGCTTTGATTGGAAAAAGGTAAAGGTGTTGATCTATACAAAAAATGGCAAAGGCTATGTACACGAAAACATACCATCGGCGGTAAAAAGCATTCAGGGTATGGGTATGCAATATGGTTTTAAGGTTGATACCAGCAGCAACGCTGCGGTTATGACGCAGAATAATTTAAAGCAGTATACCCTGCTTATTTTTCCCAGTACCAATAACGATGTGTTTGATACAGATGCACAGCGCCTGGCCTTTAGGCATTATATTGAAGCTGGCGGCGGTTTTGTTGGGGTACATTCAGTTACCGGAACAGAGCGTAACTGGCAATGGTTTAAAATGATGTTGGGCGGCACCTTTTCGTGGCATGCAAAATTTCAAAAGTTTACCGTTAAAATGCTCAACTCAACACACCCCAGTATGAAAGGCCTGCCGGCTGAGTGGGTTAAAGAAGACGAGTGTTATTTTGCCAAAGAAATGCATCCCGGTCCTACACCGCTAATGGCGCACGATGTATCAACACTTAACAATACCGACACCGCGCAAAATGCATTAATTCAAAAAAACCTGGGAAACTATAAGGAGTTTTATCCATCGGTTTGGGCTTACAATTTTGATGGAGGCTATACCTGGTGCACGGTGTTAGGTCACGATAAAAAAGACTACTCCGACCCTACCTATACCCAACACTTATTGCAGGGTATTCAGTTTGTTGCCAGCCAGGTATCGGGCATCAATTATAGCAAAGCTTATGCAACAACCAGGGATACACCTGTAAGGTTTTAACTAAACCTGGTAATAACAAAGTAAACAAACCCCCATTTGGGCTGACTGCTAAAAGCAAGCAGCCCTTTTTGTATTCTACGGTTTTATTGTCAAAATGGATGGCTTATGTTATATGTTTCCCGTTTCCAATTGTTTTTCATTTATACTTCTGCAAGTAAAGCCTACCCCGGAGGTTGACATTTGCAGGACCCCGGTGTTTGGACATGCCACCTCCAATGTGGCGATATTATGCTGTTATGCAAAACTTTGCCGACCTGCCTTAAAAAAACATATAGGGTAGTATGGATTATTTCGAGGGTAGCGGTGCTTTCGTTTTATAAAAAATAAGGGACTGCCGCCATGCAACAGTTACGCTTATATAAATACATGCCACAGCAACAATCCTCACCTTCTACAATAACGTTTTACAGGTAACCAACACCCGACAAGGGCCAACATCAGTCAAATTCATCTGCCCCATCATACTGCACAAAGGCCGAAAGTTTAAAGAATTAGTAAGCACGTTTTTCATCAAAATGTTTTAGTTTACCCCAAAAAACCTAATGATTACCCTTACCATAAAAGATGAAACAACCGGCGGCATAGTCATTAACCAAACCAGGTTGTCGTTTAGTAACGAGTTGGCTACCGTACAGGAAATTATTGCCGCACGGGTATCGGCGGAGGTTGATGAATACAACAGTAACCTGCCCGAATATTACAAAGGTCTTGTACAACCCGGCGAAGCAGAGGTTACGCTGAATGGTTTTAAAATGAAACAACGCAAAAAAGTGGATGCCGAAAAGCAGGTGTTTGTTGCGCTACAGGCATTCAACCAAAACGGCTACTTTGTACTTATCGACAATATTCAGGCGGAAGGTCTGGACCAGATGGTGGTGATTAACCCGAATACTGAAGTCAGCTTTATTAAACTTACGCCACTGGTAGGTGGTTAATCCAAAACTAACTTATGAGCATTTTAAACACCATAAAGCAAGCAGTAAACAGCCTGCTTCCTGGTAAGGCAAATCCGTACGCACAAACAATGGAAGCAGCCTACCAGGAGTTTAAACAAAAGAAAAAGTATTACTGGGATACCAAGGCAAATGAAAGCGAGGTGTTCACAACCATGATCATTCCACTTTCGGACAAGGCTAAAGTAGCATTTATACAAACCGCGGTTGAGCAGATTGCACTTTTAAACAGTAACCGTATATCGTGGAGTAGCGAGGATAAAGATGTAGTACTGTCGGCGCTGTACGAAAACTTTATGCGGCATATCTTAAAAATGCGGCTCGTTTTGCACAATGAAGACATCATTTCAATACTGCAACACTTTATAAACCACCGCAGGCATCAACATAGTAAATCGCTCATGCACTGGCCAACAGCGCAACTTGTATCGCAGGTAGAAAAACAATTAAAAACAAGGCCGGCTTCGCCGCAATTACTACAATCGCTCAATGCGCTTAGCACCCAACTGAACAACGATCGTGATTATTATGAGGTAAAAGAAAAGTCGCGTGT
>Ga0105047_10014040_pt1 | contig 12738 bp, 9 predicted proteins | sample MAT04_FD_78384 | JGI IMG/M metagenome (GOLD analysis project Ga0105047, IMG submission 78384) | Freshwater microbial communities from Lake Fryxell liftoff mats and glacier meltwater in Antarctica - MAT-04 (megahit assembly) | ecosystem: Environmental > Aquatic > Freshwater > Ice > Liftoff... | reverse complement strand
CCACGGCTCTTGAAGCCTTGCCTTACTCGATCCTTCCCCCGTCGCTGCCCGGCATGGTTGAGGTGCCGCGCAGCAACCCCACATTGTCAGTGAAGTTGAGAAAAGTCGTAAGACAAGGCCTTGCGACTGAACGGCGCCGCCTCCATCGAGGTGTGGATCTCGTCGCCGGTGCGGTCCAGAAACCCGGTGTTGATAAAGGCGATGCGATGGCGGGCTGCACCGATGCATTGCTTGATGTTGACCGAAGTGCGCCGCTCCTCATCCATCAGGCCGAGCTTTACCGTGTGGCGCGCAATGCCGAACACATCCTCGATGGCCGAGAAGGTGGCATCGGCAAAGGCCACTTCGGCGGGGCCGTGCATCTTCGGCTTCACAACATAGACCGAGCCTTGGGTCGAATTGCGCGGGCCGGTGGTCTTTTGCAGATCATGCAGCGCGATGAGCGTGGTGACCATCGCATCGGTCAACCTCTCCGGCACCTCGGCGCCCCGGGCATCTAGGATGGCAGGCGTGGTCGTCAGATGCCCGATACTGCGCACCCACAAAAGTGCTCGGCCCTTGAGATGCGCGGGGCTGCCGTCCGGGGCGAGGTAGGCGCGGTCCTCCTTCAGGCGGCGCGTTATCGTGCGTCCGCCCTCGTCCAGGCGCGCCGTCAGATCGCCCCGCAGCAGGCCCAACCAATTGGCATAGGCCGCAACCTTGTCTTCGGCATCGACACAAGCGACCGAATCCTCGCAATCCATGATGGCCGAGATGGCGCTTTCCAGCACGACATCCGCAAGACCGGCCTGATCGCGGGCCCCGATGAAATGCGAGCGGTCGAAGACCAGCTTCACATGCAGCCCGTTGTCGCGCAGGATCACCGCATCGGGCGCCTTCGGGTTGCCCCGGTAGCCTGCGAATTTCGAAGGGTCCTTTAGCGGCAAATCATCGACCACGAGGGCGCCATCCTTGATGTGGTAGCGCCGCACATCCGCGTGGCTTGCGCCGCGGATGGGGAAGGTATCGTCCAGAAACACCCGCGCCCGCGCCACCACCCGTGCGCCGCGCCCCCGCTCATACCCGGCCGGGGCGGGCAGGCTGCCCATGGCATCTGTGCCATAAAGGCAATCATAAAGGCTGCCCCACCGAACATTAGCCGCGTTCAGCGCATAGCGGGCATTGGTGACCGGCACCACCAGCTGCGGGCCGGGGATCGAGGCGATCTCGGGGTCGACATGCGCGGTGTCGATCTGGAAATCCGGGCCTTCGGGAAGCAGATATCCGATCTCCTCCAGAAAGGCGCGGTAGGCTGCCGGGTCATGCGGGCCGCCGCGACAGGCGATGTGCCAGGCGTCGATGCGGGTCTGCAGGGCCTCCCGTTCTGCCAGCAGCGCACGGTTCTTCGGCGCAAGGTCAGCCAGAATCGCGGCAAAGCCCGCCCAGAAACGGTCCGCATCAATGCCGGTGCCGGGGAGGGCCGCGCCTTCAAGAAAATCGGCCAGACGACTGTCCACCTGCAAGCCGTGCCTTATGGTCCGCGCCCTGCCATTCCCCGCTGTTGCTGCGATGCAAGGGATAGGCCGCAGCGCAAGGCAGCGCAACCGGCCCGGATCGCGAGGGCCATAGTGCGGGGCCAGACCATTGACCGACAGACGGGCCTGTGATCCAGCTGTCGCATGAAGATGCGGGAGAGACAGATGCACAGCATGCGCGAGGGATTGCGGTGGTACGGCCCGGCCGATCCGGTGACGCTGGATCATGTCCGCCAGACCGGGGCGAGCGAGGTTGTCTCCGCGCTCCACCAGATCTACGACGGCCGCGCCTGGGAGCGGGGCGAAATCGCCGCCCACAAGACGCGCATCGAGGCTGCGGGTCTTGGCTGGCATGTGGTGGAAAGCATCCCCGTGCACAATTCCATCAAGATCCGCGGACCGGAGCGGGGGCGCTACATCGCGGCCTATCAAAAGTCGATCCGGGCGCTGGCGGCCGAAGATGTGCGCACGATCTGCTACAATTTCATGCCCGTGCTGGACTGGACCCGGACGGACCTGACCTATCCCATGCCCTCCACCGGGCTTGCCCTGCGGTTTGATGCGGTGGATATCGCGGCCTACGACATCTTCGTGCTGCAGCGCCCGGGTGCGGAGGCGGATTATCCGGCCGAGCGCATCGCCGCCGCCCGCGCGCGGCTGGACAAGGCAGCTCCCGGGCATTTCGACACGGTCGAGCGCAACCTGATCGCAGGCCTTCCCGCAGCCGAGCGGCATTACGACCGGGCAGGCTTTCGCCGGGCGCTGGCCGAATATGACGGGCTCAGCCGCGACGATCTGGCTGCAAACCTGCAGGAGTTCCTGGCCGAGATCGTCCCGGTGGCCGAAGAAGCGGGCGCGCGGATGTGCATCCACCCCGACGATCCGCCCTTTGGCCTTTTTGGCTTGCCGCGCGTGGTCTCGACCGCCGCCGACCTGCGCCGCATCCTTGGCGCACCGGACAGTGCGGCGAACGGGCTTACCTTCTGTTCAGGCTCGCTCGGTGTGCGCGAGGACAACGACCTTCTGGCGATCATCGCCGAGTTCGGGGCGAAAATCCACTTCGCCCATCTGCGCAACGTGACGCGGGAGCTGGACGGATCCTTCCACGAGGCGGACCATCTGGGCGGCTCCAGCGACATGCCCGGTCTCGTGCTTGCGCTGATGCAGGAGCAGGCACGCAGGCGGGCCGAAGGGCGGACCGACTGGCAGCTGCCCATCCGCCCCGACCACGGCCACCTTCTGGGCGATGATATCGGCAAGGCAGGCGTGAACCCCGGCTATTCGTTGATAGGCAGGCTGCGCGGGCTCGCCGAACTGCGCGGTGTGATGCAGGGGATCATCGCGGCCCGGGTGTGACCGGCGGCAATCTTGCCCGGTGACCGGGCGCAACCGCAGCCGCCATCCGCGCCGTCCGAGCACCTTTGCCCGGGCCCTTGCTGTGCGTCAAGCCCGTGGCGGGATGAGAAGCGAGGCGTCACCGTAGGAGAAAAAGCGATAGCTGTTGGCAATGGCGTGGGCATAAATCCGGTCCACGCGCTCTTTTCCCATGAGGGCAGACACCAGCATCATCAGCGTGGACTTCGGCAAGTGGAAATTCGTCATCAGCGCATCGGTGATGCGAAAGGAAAAGCCCGGATAGATGAAGATGTCGGTCGGCCCCTCCCAGGGCTGCACGCGCCCCGTCCGGCCCGCAGATTCGATCAAGCGCAGGGCGGTCGTGCCGACAGGGATGATGCGCCCGCCCTCATCCCGGGTGGCGTTGATCTCGGCAGCCGCTTCGAGGGTCACCTGGCCCCATTCGGCATGCATGCGGTGGGTGGTCACATCCTCGACCTTGACGGGCAGGAAGGTGCCTGCGCCCACGTGAAGGGTCACTTCGGTAAAGCGCACGCCCTGCGCTGCGAGCGCGCGCAACAGCGGCTCGTCGAAATGCAGGCTCGCCGTAGGCGCGGCCACGGCCCCACGATGGCGGGCAAAGACGGTCTGGTAATCCTCATCGTCCTGGGCGTCGGCGGGCCGGCGGCCGGCGATATAGGGGGGCAGCGGCATGGCGCCTGCCGCATTCAGGCCTTCATCGAAGTTCGCGCCAGTCAGGTTGAAGACGAGGCGCAGGTCAGCCTCTCCCTTTTCGGCCACCCGGGCGGTGAGGGTGTCCGAAAATCGGATCTCCTCCCCTGGGTTCACCTTGCGCAGGGGTTTGGCAAGGGCGCGCCAGCCGGTGGCGGCGGGCTCCAGCAGCGTGATCTCGATACGCGCCTGCGCCTCACCGCGGGTGCGCGTGCCCTGCAGACGGGCGGGGATCACGCGGGTGTTGTTCAGAATAAGCCGGTCGCCGGGGCGGAAGATGCGCACGAGGTCGCGGACATGCTGATCGGCAATGTCATCCCCTTCTGCGAGCAAAAGCCGGGCCGAGGTGCGCGGGCGGGCGGGCCGGGTGGCAATGAGATGTTCGGGCAGATCGAAATCGAAATCGGAAAGCTTCATCCGGCTTTATCCTCAAGACGGGGCGGCGGCTGTCGGAAGATATCGCGAAACATCCCCGGAGTCAGGATCGACAAGGGGTTGACCGACACGGATGGGGCGTCTGCTGTGCCGCTCAGGCGGTAGTTGAAGCCAAAGATCCCTTCGCGCTTTCGCGAGAAGATCGCGCCTATTCCGTTCACCAGATAGATCGGCGAGACGACGCCTTGAAGATCAATCCGCCTCGTCACCGTATCGTAAAGGCCGGCCATCGACACGCCTAGCGACAGGCCGACCGCAGAGCCCCGGGTGATCTCTACCGCGTCTGGGGATATGCGAAAATCGACCTCGCCATCATTGAAGAACAACCCCTCGCCGTTCAGCTGTTCCAGAAGGCCCACGACACTGACGGCTGAAAGCAGTGCTGCAAGGACCGGGGCGTCCTGCACCCGCAAGTTGGTAAAGGTCGCACGTCCGTCATAGCGCCCCCGGCCCTCGCGCGGGGTGAGCTGCAATTCTAGCGCGCCGCCCCGGCCATTGGCAAAAATGCCCGCCGCCGCCAGCACCCCGCCCGCATCGTCCGAAACGAGGCGCAGGGCCGACCCGCCCGCACCGGGCACGACGATGCCACGCACCCCGACCTTGCCGTTCAACAGGGCCGTGAAAGTCCCGTTCAGCCCGCCGCGCGACGAGAAGTCACCGCGAAACTGCGTCAGACTGATGGACTGCGCCACGCTAAGCTGATCAAGCTTCAGCATGAAAGGCAGCCCGTCGGCAGAGGCTCCGGGCGGCGCATCGGGCAACTTGCTGAGATCGAGGCTGCCGGCCGTGATGGCAATGGCCGGGGGGCGGTCCGCCCCCTTTCCTTGCAGATCGACGCTGACGTCCAGCCACTCTCCCACCCGCAGCGTGTCAAAACGCGCAAGCTCCAGCCCGCCGCGTGCGCGTGTCGTGATGCGCCCATCTGCCTTCATCCCCGGCGCGGCAAGGGTAAGGCGCGTGATCTCGGGCCGGGGACCCAGGGTTGCCTCTGCGGAAAGGCGACCGAGGGTTGCGGCCGGTTTGTTCCAGCGCAGCGCATCAAGTCGAAGGGCCATGCGGTTCAGGTCAGAGACGAGCGTGACCTTTGGGACCTCGCCCCGCACAAGATCGAGCGTGACCTGCGCTTCGGCCTCCCCCTTCACTGCCCCCTCAGGCAGGGCAATTCCAATGTCGCGCAAGGCCACGTCGGACAATGTCACTGTCCCTTCGACACGGGAACGGCCCTTCTGATCGGGCGCAAAGCGCTGTGTGTAGGCCACATCGAAAGGCACGGCACCCAGGGTTCCTTCGCCACGGATAACCAGGCCTTGCCGGGTCAGATCCACCTGCAGCAGTGGCGCTGCCAAAATGCGTTTGGGCACGAGGACGGCAGAGGTAAAGTCGCTTATGGTGCCTTTCGCGCTGTAACTGACGTCTGGCAGGAACACTTTCTCTACCAGCGGCAGCGACACCGTCGCATCGAACCGTGCTCGGCCATCTCCAAGCTCTACCGGCTGCGCGGCATTGGTCAGAAAGCGGAAGGGCGGTTCGTCCAGGATCGACAGAACAGCGGTGAGTGTGCTGTCCGTTTTCAGCCGGACTTCGGCCCTAGCCGGGCGCTGACGCAGGTCCGGAACCGTAAAGACCGATCCCGCCATGTCGATATCGCCACCTTTGGGGGCCTTCACGTAACCCCGCTCCAGCACGAGGGTTTGACGGTTGTCCTCGATCGTTGCGCGTCCTGCGGCGGCCAGGATGGGGGGCAGCGTGCGCAGGAAACGGACTTCGGTTTCGTCGAATTCATAGGCGAGTGAAAAGCGCGGCTCACCCCCAGGTACGATGCGCAGCGCCGACTGCAGATTAAAGATACGCCCCGCCGGGACGTTGGCGGCAAACCAGGCACGGGTCTTTGCCACCGCCGTTTCGGGCCAGAGCTTGATCAGGCGGTCGGGCTCGATCTGGTTCAGACCAAGGTCAATCGCCGCCGTCCAGCCTCCCGGACCGGCCGAGGCCGTGCCTTTCACGAGGATCCTCTCGTCGTCTCCGACCAAGCTCATCTGACCCAGATCGATCCGGAACGGCGTCAGTTGGAGGCGCAGATCCATCGCGCCCCGCTGAAAACTGACCGGGGCGTCGAACAAACCTTCGGGGTCGACCCTCATATCCGAAAACTGCAACTGCACCAGAAACTGGGCCACGCTGTCGGTCGGGCCGATCGGACGGCCCGAAGGGTTCAGGACATAGCTTTGCCCCACCGACTTCAGCCGCAATGAGGGGCTTTCCACCGTCAGTTCACGAAGGGTAATGCGCGCGGCGGACGGGTCATAACCAAGGGCAATCTGCGCCCGGTCAAATCCGATCGGCTTTGCCTCGGGTGTGGGTCGCAGTGCGCCCTGCCCAAGGGTCAGCGTTCCATCAAAGGGCGCAACACTCCCGTCAGGCAACAGCCCGCCCGTCAGCCGCCCTGAAATCGACGCATCCAGCACGGAGAGCCAGAACAGCGGCCGCGCCTGTGCGGCAAGATCAGCGGCAGGCAGCTGATCCACCACCGCCTCGATCCTGGCGCTGGAATCGGCACGGCTGGTGAAGATGCGCAGGACCGCCTGCGCGGCCGGCGGCATGAAGGCAGCGCCATCGGACGGCGCCTGTGCCGCATCCGGCTCCACCGAAAGCGATAGTTCTGCGGCAATGCCGTCTGCGTCGTTGCGAATGGACAGGCGGCCGTCGCCCGCCCGCCATTCGCGGCCCGCGCGCGCATCTGCCAGCGTCAGCGTCAGCGCATCCGCCTCGATCAGAACAAGCTTGCCAAGGTTCGGTCCTGCCAGAATGGTTTCCATGCCGTCGATGAGTTCGGCAAGGTTGCTGGGGCCGGAGCCTTCTGTTGCACCAAGCGCAAACTCGAAAGCGCCTTTCGTATCTCGGCGCACATCTATCCGCAAACCGCTGAGCCGAACGCTTTGCACTTGCAGCCGCCCCTGTAAAAGCTCGCGCCCGTCGAAAGTCAGGCGGGCCTCTGGCAGTACGAACATGTCTGCGTCCTCGCCGGGTCGCAAAAGCCGCACGTCCTGCAATGCCAGATGCGGCACCCAGTCACGCCCAACCACGATCTCCACCCCGCCGATCGAAATGGCAGCGCCTGTGGGCAGGCCAGACCCGGGAATGAGCCGGGCGTTCAGACGCGCCTCCAGCTCGATTACAGCAACGACCGGCAGGCTCAGGGTCTTTCCGCTTAGCGCCAAAAGCCCGAATGCAAAGCCGAAGAGAACGAATAGCGTGAGGACGAGCGATATTGCCCCCGACCGGCGATGTCGGCGCCGCGCCCTTCGGGGTTGCCGCGGAGCAACGGGGGGCGCAGCAGGCAGGGGCGCAAGAGCCGGTATTTCCGGGTGCGGCGCGTCCGAGGTCTTCGTGTCTGACGGGTCGCCATCGGTCATCTTGGCGCTGGCTGCTCCCTCGACTTCCGCCGCTTTACCCGGCCCCTTTGGGGCAAAGGCTCAGGCTCCGGTGACATACTACCCTCTTTCCAGCCTATTGCCTTTATCTGTGCCAGAAGGCAACTAGAAGACAAGATATCGAGTATCTCTTCGAAGGAACCTGCCGATGACTTCTGCTGCCCTCATGGGTCAACCCGCCCCAGACTTCACCTTGCCGCGCGATGGCGGCAACATGCTCACCCTGTCATCGCTGCGCCCGGGGAAGGTCGTGCTGTACTTCTACCCCAAGGACGACACTCCGGGCTGCACGCTCGAGGCGCAGGATTTCACCGCGAAACTGGCAGAGTTTACTGCTGCAGAGTGTACCGTCATCGGCGTGTCGAAGGACTCGGTCAAGGCGCATGACAAGTTTTGCCAGAAATACGGGCTCAGCATCCTGCTCGTCTCCGACGAGACCGGCCATACCTGCGAGGACTATGGCGTGTGGGCTGAAAAGAGCATGTACGGCAAGACCTACATGGGTGTCGAGCGCCGCACCTTTCTGATCGACGGGGCGGGCATGGTTGCGCAGGTCTGGCCCAAGGTGTCGGTCAAGGGCCACGCAGGTGAGGTTCTGGCCGCGGTGCGCGCGATTTGATCGTCGGCGAGGCGCGCGCATGACGGACGCGCCCCAAAGCCTCGCCGCGATGGCGGTCGATGTTCTGACCACCGCTGACGGGCGCGCCAAGACTGCACGGTCCCGCGCGCATGCCGAACGCTGGGTTGCCGCGCGTGCGGCGGGGTTGCCCCTTCCCGTGGGCCAGGCAAACCCGCCCGATCGGCCCGCCCGCCCTGCCCACCCCGAGTTGCTGGCGCCCCGCGATGTTCCGCGTCGCAGGCCCGGCACAGCGGCGGGGCGCCTTGCGCTTCTGCATGCTGTGGCGCACATCGAGCTAAACGCAGTGGACCTGCACTGGGACATCATCGCACGGTTTACTTGCCACCCGATGCCCATCGGCTTTTACGACGACTGGGTCAAGGCTGCCGACGAAGAGGCCAAGCATTTCAACCTGATGTGCGATTGTCTTGAGGCTGCAGGCAGCTATTACGGCGCCCTGCCCGCCCATGCCGGGATGTGGCGCGCTGCAGAGGATACGGCGGGCGACCTTTTGGGCCGCCTTGCCGTCGTCCCGATGGTGCTGGAGGCGCGCGGGCTGGACGTGACGCCGCAGATGATCGAAGTCTTTACCAAGTCAGGCGAAGCCCGTGCAGTCGCCGCGCTGCAGGTGATCTATCGTGAGGAAGTAGCCCATGTCGCCTATGGGTCAAAATGGTTCAACTGGCTGTGCGGTCGGGAAGGGCTGGACCCGAAAGAGGTTTTCCACACCCTTGTTCGGCGATATTTTCACGGCGCGCTGAAGCCTCCCTTCAACGAAGAAAAGCGTGCCGAGGCAGGTATTCCGCCGGATTTCTATTGGCCATTGGTTCCCCGCACCAGCGATTGATGCCCTCACATAGGCAAGAAACTGCCGATAAGGCGGCGGGTTCCGACGTGTTCCTGCCAGCCTTGGTCAAAAATGTTGCGACAGTGCAATGACATCGCTAATCAGATCGAGTGCGCGGGCCAGCCCGCGCATCTTGAGACCACTGGGTGACCACGGGAACCCGTCTGCCGGGCGCTGCGCCTGGATTATCGCGTCAATGCGGGCTGCCAACCCCGTGACGCCCGAACAGAACGGACGAAAACTCTGTGCTGACCCCTCTATCCTTTCGGATTCACACCGCTCTTGAGCGGATATTTCCCGAGCAGCGCCTTTATCTGAAATCAGATGAAGACACCCGCTTTGTCCGCCTTCGCTCTGGCACACAGGCAATTTCTGTGGTGTTGGGGACACTCGCGCTGGCGTGGACGATCGTGGCCACAGCGGTGCTGATGATGGATTCGATCGGATCCGGTTCGGGGCGCGAGCAGATGCAGCGCCAACAGGCGCTTTATGAAACCCGCCTGAACAACCTGTCGACCGACCGCGATCTGCGGGCAGACGAGGCCGCTCGGGCGCAGGAACGCTTTAACACGGCACTGAAACAGGTGTCACAGATGCAGGTGCGCCTGCTCGCATCCGAAGACCGCAGGCGCGAGATGGAAACCGGCATCGACGTGGTGCAGGCCACCCTGCGCCGTACCATCCGCGAGCGCGACGAAGCCCGCGCCGCGCAGGCGACGATGGCATCGGCGCTGGACGCCGAAGCGGGTGAGGCAACCGAAATGGGACGCGCCCGCGACACCGTGGCCACGCTGGAGTTCCTGACCACCGCACTCGGCGATACCGCGCGCCACCGCGACGATCTGGCAGATGCCGCCGCCGCGGCCGAAGACGAAGTGGCCCTGATTACAGAGGCCAAGGCCTTACTCGAGGCCCGCAACGAGGTGATATTTACCCAGCTGGAAGAAGCGATCACCGTCTCTATGGAGCCTTTGGACAGCGTGTTCCGGTCGGTTGGTCTGGCACCGGATGACCTGATCGCCTCGGTTCGGCGCGGCTATTCGGGCCAGGGCGGGCCGTTGTCGCCGATCAGCCTGTCCAACTTCGGGTCTGCACCTTCGCCCGAAGAGGTGCGAGCCAACGCTATCCTGCAAGGGCTGGACCGGCTGAACCTTTACCGCCTCGCTGCTTTCAAGACCCCGCTCGCGATGCCCGTCAAGGACCGCTTCCGCTGGACCTCGGGGTTTGGTGTCCGCAACGACCCGCACGGACGTGGGCGGCGGATGCACGAGGGGTCCGACATGGCAGGTTCGCTTGGCACGCCTATTTACGCCACTGCAGACGGCGTCGTTGTGCATGCAGGCTGGGAAGACGGCTACGGCAAGTTGGTGCGCATCCGACACGACTTTGGCTTGGAAACCCGCTACGGCCACCTGTCGCAAGTGCGGGTCGAGGTGGGACAAAAAGTATCGCGCGGCGAACAGATCGGTGATATGGGCAGTACTGGACGGTCCACGGGCACGCACCTGCACTATGAGGTTCGCGTGAACGGAACCGCGGTTAATCCAATGACCTTCATAAAGGCAGGGAAGAATGTTTTCTAAGAGCCGCATCAATGAACCTGGCGCCAAGACGGGCGAGCCTGAAAAATTACGGAACCCCCCGGAGGCCCCGATGACCAAACCTTCCATGGACTTCACCCCCACTGCCCCCAAGGTCAAGGCAGCTGTGTCGATCCTGTCGTCTGACCTGACCGTGGTGGGCAACCTGCGCACCACCGGTGACATTCAGGTCGAAGGCACCGTTGAAGGCGATATTCGTGCGCATCTGCTGACCGTGGGCGAAAGCGCCACGATCCGGGGCGAAATCGTGGCCGACGACATCGTGGTCAATGGCCGCGTGGTAGGCCGCGTGCGGGGCCTGAAGGTGCGCCTGACCTCGACCGCCCGGGTCGAAGGCGACATCATCCACAAGACTATTGCGATCGAAAGCGGCGCGCATTTCGAAGGCTCGGTCCAGCGTCAGGAAGACCCGCTGGCCAATGGCCGCACCGTGGCCACCATGCCGCAAATGCGGACCGAAGCCGCCCCTGCCGCAAGCGACGCAAACTGACGCTTCGGCCGCAGGGCCGGACCATGACAGAGATTGGCACACGGGCAACGGGGTCACCTCCGCTGCCCTTTGCGTTTTGTGCCCCCGGTGACCGACAGGCGATCCTCTGGGCCGCGATCCTCGCCTCCTCGATGGGGTTCATCGACAGTTCGGTAACCTCGATTGCCATTCCTGCGATCCGCGAAGCGTTGCGGGCGTCCCTGCCCGAAGTGCAATGGATCGGGGCGGGATATCTGCTGGCACTGTCGTCGCTGGTGCTTGCTGGTGGCGCGCTTGGAGACCGCTTCGGGACGGCGCGGGTGTTCAGCGCAGGAATATGGCTGTTTGTGATCACCTCTCTGGCCTGTGCGGCAGCGACTACGCCCGAGCAGTTGATTGCCGCGCGCACATTGAAGGGCGTGGGCGCGGCGCTGATGGTGCCTGGTTCGATGGCGCTGGTGGCCCGCGCCTTTCCGCGGGAGGAACGCGGGCGCGCTCTTGGCCTTTGGGCGGCGGCATCCACGGCGACCACGGCTTTTGGCCCGGTTCTTGGCGGCGCGCTGATCACCTGGGGCGGCGAGGCGGGCTGGCGTGCGATCTTTGCGCTGAACCTGCCGTTGGGATTGATCTCCTTGTGGCTGATCCGGGGCCGGACGCCGGGCGACAAGGGCAGCCCCGGGCAGGCGGTAGACTGGGTGGGGGCGGTGCTGGCCACGGCCGGGCTGACCAGTCTCGCCTATACGCTGACGGCGACTGCGGGACCGGTCTGGCCCTATGCGCTTGCGGCCGTGACGTGCGGAGCGGGTTTCGTGATCTGGGAGGCGCGCGCCCCTGCCCCGATGATCCGGTTGGGCCTGTTCCGCAACCCGGGCTTTGCGCTAACGACTGTGGTAACGCTCGCGCTCTATTTCGCGCTGAACGGGGTGATGTTCTACCTGCCGATGACAGCCGTGTCGGTCTGGGGGGTGACAGCGGTAGAGGTGACCGCAGCCTTCCTGCCGATCTCGGTGTTGATCGGCGTGCTGTCGGCCCCCGCCGGGCGGTGGGCGGACCAGATCGGGGCGGGACCGCTGATGGCCGCGGGCTCGGCGCTGGTGGCGTTGGCTTATGGGGGTCTGGCGCTGGTTGCCGCACGTGGACAGTTCTGGGCCGAGATCGTGCCGCTGATGGCGCTTGCAGGAACTGGACTTGGCCTTGTGGTCGCACCCCTGACTGCGGCGGTGATGGCGGGGGCTTCCGAGGGCGAACAGGGCGCCGCATCTGGCATCAATAATGCTGTCGCACGGGTAGCGGGCCTCCTCGCCGTGGCGCTTTTGGGCAAGCTTGCGTCTCTGGCCTATGGCGCGCCCGGGGCGGAGCTACCAGGCTTCGGTTTGCCTGGGGCAGACCCCGCGCATCTGGCGGCGACCAGCGCGGCTTTCGCCCGCGTTGCCCTCGTCGGGGCAGTAATGGCGGCCGTGGCCGCCGCCCTGTCGCTGAGCATAGGTCGTCAGATGACGGCGCGCCGATAAAGATGCCAGCTCGCGTGGCCCCGGACCGGAACGATCACCGCGGTGACGAAATCCACATCGCGGTCAGGAAAGCAACGGAATGCCGACCACCTTCGGCGCAAACAGGGCCAGCATGATGGCCGCGCTGATGCCAGTGCCGAAGCCAGGCACCGTGACCCCGTCCGGCTCGGTGAAAACCACGTTTCAGACGGAGGCATCGGTCAGCATGGAGGCGGGCAAGAGCTGCCGGATTCTCCCGTGCGCT
>Ga0105047_10014038_pt1 | contig 12738 bp, 9 predicted proteins | sample MAT04_FD_78384 | JGI IMG/M metagenome (GOLD analysis project Ga0105047, IMG submission 78384) | Freshwater microbial communities from Lake Fryxell liftoff mats and glacier meltwater in Antarctica - MAT-04 (megahit assembly) | ecosystem: Environmental > Aquatic > Freshwater > Ice > Liftoff... | reverse complement strand
ACGTACTCGAGGGTGCGGGAGTCGTCGGGGTTCTCGAACATCTTGGCTGTCGGCCCGTGCTCGACGACTCGACCGGGCTCGTTCTCGGCGGCGAGGAAGAAGGCGCACTGGTCAGACACCCGTTGGGCCTGTTGCATGTTGTGGGTCACGATGATGACCGTCACGTCGTCACGGAGCTCGGCGATGGTGTCCTCGATGCGGCGGGTGGAGGTCGGATCGAGGGCCGAACAGGGCTCGTCCATCAGCAGCACGTTCGGCTGCACGGCGAGCGCACGGGCGATGCACAGCCGCTGTTGCTGCCCGCCCGAGAGCGCCCCACCGGGGGAGTTGAGCCGCTCGCGGACCTCGCGCCAGAGGCCGGCGCGCATGAGCGACCACTCGACCAGCCCGTCCTTGTCATGGCACTTGACCCGGGCCAGCTTCAGGCCGGCGACGACGTTGTCCCGGATCGACATGGCGGGAAAGGGGTTGGGCTTCTGGAAGACCATGCCCATGCGGAGACGGACCTGCTGGGCGCGCATGCCCGACTGGTAGATGTCGGCACCGTCGAGCAGGACCTCGCCGCCGAGCGAGGCGCTCGGGATGAGCTCGTGCATCCGGTTGAGCATCCGCAGGTACGTGGACTTCCCACAGCCCGACGGGCCGATCAGCGCGGTCACCTCACCCGCGGCCATGAACAGGTCGACGTTCTCGAGGACCAGGTGGTCGCCGAACCAGGCGCACGCCCGGCGGGTCTCGACCGACGCGCACCCTGGCGGCGGACCGCCGACCAGCGGCGGGCGGGAGTCCGAGCCCGGATCGGGCTCTCGGGTCAGGTCGATCGGCGTGATCGACGGGCCGTTGTGGTTGGGACGTACGGTGGCGTTGGCCATCAGGAGGGGGACCTTTCGGTACGAGCCGAGTCGGGACGAGCGAGCCGGGGCAGGCGGCGGGGCGGACGGGCACCGCGATCGCGACCGATGATCCGGGCGATCACGAACAGGCTGAGGACGAGCATCATGAGCACGAGCGCTCCTGCGAAGCCTCGCTCGATGGAGGCCTCGGCCGGCTTCCTGATGTTCTTGTAGACGAAGAGGGGGAGACTGTCCTGGGGTCCGTCGAAGGGGTTGGCGTTCATCAGGTCGTAGCCGAACGAGGTGAACAGGAGCGGGGCGGTCTCGCCGACGGCGCGGGCGATGCCGAGGACGACGGCGGTGGTGACCCCCGAACGCGCGGTGGGGAGCACGACCGACCACACCACCCGGGCTCGGCTCGCCCCGAGAGCGAGACCGGCTTCGCGCAGGCCACCCGGCACGAGCCGAAGCACGACCTCGACGGTGCGGGTGATGGTCGGCATCATCACCATGGACAGCGCCAAGCTGGCCATGAAGCCGTTGTACCCGAACAGCGAGCTCGTCTCGGCGAGCGGGATGATCAGCGTGGCGAAGATGAACAGACCGGCGACGACCGACGGCAGACCACTCATCGCGTCGACGAAGATCCGAACCGGGCGACGGAGCCGGCTCGTCGTCTCGTTCAGGAACACGGCGCAGGAGACGGACAGCGGCAGGGTGATGATCAGGGCGAGGGTGACCTGTTGGATCGTTCCGACGATGGCGTGGGCGCCGCCACCGGCCGTGGCCACATCCGTGGCCGCCACCCCGCTCAGGTCGTTGACGAAGAAGGTCGCCCGGAGGGCCGGCATGCCTTTGACCACGATGTAGCCGATCAGCCACAACAGCGGGATCAGGATCACGATCGCACCGGTGCCGACCACGACCGTGGCCAGGCGGTCCATGGCCGCGAGGCGACCGAGCCGGTCGGCGGTCACCAGGGTGAACAGCACCATGAAGATGACATAGGAGATGACGACGAAGGGGAACCACCCGATGCCATCGGTGAGGCGGGCCACGACCATCCAAGTGAACGCGACGGCGCTGGCCCCGCTGGCGGCGGCGGTGAGGTAGTCGTCCAGGGTGAGGTCCGTCGGCCGGCGCCGGGACGACAGCCTCGCGGGCGGGGGTGCGGGCGGGTCCGCCGGCCGATCCGGGCGCGACGTGCGGGACGGGCCGACGACGGTCATGCGTCCACCCCCACACCCGAGCGGGACCGGGAGATGATCAATGACGCCGTCATGTTCGTGGCGAGCGTCATCAGGAAGAGGACCAGGCCTGCCGCCATGAGTCCGGACACCGTGAACTCGTTGCCGCCGGCCCGAAGGGCGATGAAGCCCGAGATGGTGGCACCACCGTTCTCGAGGATGCGGATGGTGAGCTCGGGGACCTGGGGAAGGAGGAGCGAGACGGCGATGGTCTCGCCCAACGCCCGACCGAGCCCCAGCATCGAGCCGCCGATGATGCCGCCCTTGCCGAACGGCAGCACGACGGTGCGCAACATCCCCCAGCGCGTGCCCCCGAGCGCGAGGGCTGCCTCCTTCTCCGACGGCGGGGCCTGGGCGAAGACCTCCCGGGCGACCGAGGCGATGATGGGGAGGACCATCAGGGACACCACGATCCCGGCGATGAACATCGAGCCCGTGAACGTGGCGTTGGAATCGGTGGCGAAGAACGGGATCCAGCCGAAGTGCTCGGTGAGGAACTCCGAGAGCGGCACGATGAACGCTCCGAAGTAGAGGAAACCCCAGATGCCGTAGAGCAGGCTCGGGATGGCGGCGAGCAGATCCACGAGGTTGGTCAGCAGCTTGCGGAGCCCGGCCGACGCGTAGTCGGTGATGAACAGCGCGGCACAGGTGCCGAGCGGAATGGCGATGGCCACCGCGATGACCGCCACGAGGACCGTCCCGAACAGCAGGCCGAGCACGCCGATCACCGGCGGGCTCAGGTCGGCTCGCCACTCCACGGTGGTGAAGAAGGACAGGCCCATCAGATCGAACGTCTGGACGCTCCGGAGGAGCAGGAAGACCCCGACCAGGCCGAGGATCACGAGCACGCTGATGCCAGCCGCGGTCGTGATGCCGGTGAAGATCTTGTCCGGTCGGGTCGGGGCGTCCTCGGGGCGCCGACGCTCGGGCAACCCGTCGACCTCCTCCAGCGGACCCGAAGGTGTTGCGAGGCGCGTCACGCGTCGGAGTCTTCCTGGCGTTGCTGATCGGGCGGTGGCGCGCAGATGGACGACCGTTGAACAGTCGGTAACCAGTCGGGTCGGGACCACCTGCGGTGCCGGGCGCACCGCATCCTGGCGTCGCCCCCCACAAGGCATCGGAGCTTCACCGGCCATTTGGTCGCGAGGAGCGAACCGTTCACCTTCGTATGCCTTGAATGACTCCGCCGCCGGGCCTCGAAGATCGCCCGGGGCCCGACACATCACCCCGGCTCCGCCGGGAAAACCAGGAGGATGCATGAATTTCAAGCCCACTCGCCGGTTGGCCTTCGCCGCCGCCGGCGCCGGACTCGCAGCGGTTTCGCTGTCCGGTTGCCTCATCGCCGACAACACGGCCCAGACGATCGGCGTCGCCGGGTCGGATACGACCCAGGACGTGATGGCCTCGATCATCGCCAGCTACAACGCCGACGCTGCCTACAACACGGATCCGGACCTGCTCGTCAACATCAAGTCCCAGGAGCCCGGCGGCGTTGCCGTCGCAGCGGACGCCAACTGCGCAGCCCGGACCTACCGCACGCCTCCGGGTGTCGGCGAGTTCGCAGCCCCGAACGGCTCGAGCGCCGGGCGTGACGCCCTCAAGGTGTCGATCACCGCCGGGGACGCCTGCATCGACGTCGCCCGTTCGTCGTCGGGGCCCCGAGCCATCGGCTCGGACCTGGCGACGTTCGAGTACTACGCGTTCGGCATGGACGCCGTCGGCTGGTCGTCGGCCAGCACCAAGGCACCGGTGAACCTGACCCTGGCGCAGCTCAAGAGCATCTACAACTGCACCTTCACCGACTGGTCCCAGGTCGGCGGCACCGCTGGCCCGATCGAGCGCTACTGGCCGCAGGCGGGCTCCGGCACCCGAGCCTTCGCCCAGTCCGACCTGGTCGGCTTCGACCCCACCATCATCAGCGGGCCCGGCTGCCCGGCCGTGCAGCTCACCCAGGAGAACACGGGTGAGACCATCACGACCAACGGCGACCAGGAGACCGCAGTGGTTCCTTACTCCGCCGGCAACTGGGTTGCGCAGGCTCGTGGGACCCAGTTCGACCAGCGGTCGGGCCAGGTCATCAAGAGCATCAACGGCCAGGCCCTCGTCGTCTTCCCCGCTGGCGTGGCCACGCCCAACACGGCCCCCGGCCCGATCCAGGAGAGCAACATCAAGCTGAACAACCCGGTGCCGCCCTACCCCGGCATCCGCTACGTGTTCAACGTGACCGACAGCACGATCGACAACTACCCCCAGGTCGTGCGCTACGTCGGCTTCGAGAACCGCGACAACATCGCACCTGACTACTCCATGTCCAGCCCGCTCTGCAGCGGCACCTACGCGGCGACGCTGAACAGCTTCGGCTTCGCTGCCCTGGACACCACCGTCAGCGCCCGGAACATCCCCGGGAGCACCTGCCGGCTGTACGTCCCCTGATTCCCAACCGCCCATAGGTCGGTCCTGCCAGGACCGCTGAACCCGGGCCGGGGCGAGACCACTCGGTCTCGCCCCGGCTCCGTTTTTCCGCCCGGTCGAATCCGGACCGGCCTGGCGGTTCGACCCGCCCCGGTGCCGCTCCCGGACCCCGTCACCCGGGTCGCCCCGGCTGTTCGACTTCCGTTCATGTTCGCCTTCCCCGGCGTTCACGAGCCCCTGTCCATGATGGCCAGGGTTCCCACGAAAGGCCACCATGCTCGCAACACCGATCCGCCGGCGCGCCGGCCTCGTCGCTGCCATCGCCCTCCTGGCGATCGCGTCGCCGCTCGCCGGCGTCTCCGCTGTGCCCGCTGGCGCACAGCCCGCGTCCTACACGCTGGACGTGTCGCCGGGTCCCTTCGTCGACGGCCAGGCGGTGGACATCACCGTGCGCGCCGGCGCCGGCAAGCGCCTCGCCTTCTCCGGGCTCGTGTACGTCTGCCGGGCCGACGGCACCTACGCCACCACCGACGACCTGAACCCGCTCGCCGGCAACTGCCCGTCGGTCCCCCTGTCCTCGTCCGGATCGCCCCTCCCATCGTCGATCGTGGCCTATCCCGACGGGTCGACCTCGGTCACCCGCCTGCGCGTCGGCACCGGGACCGCCCAGTGGGGCCCCGCTGAGGAACCCACCCGCTTCTCGCTCACCTGTGACCCGTCGAACCCGTGCCGGCTGGTGGTGAGCACGCTGCTCAGCAGCCAGCGGATCATCGACTCCTCGACCCTGCTCACCTTCGCCGACACCAACCCGATCGGTGCGTGCGGCGGAACGGAGCCCGACGCGCCGACGGCGGCCGGTCCCGACCGCTTGACCGGCGCCTGGATCGACCTGACGAGGGCGAAGTGCCAGGCCACGGGATCGAAGGTGTCGACCCAGTCGGTCTTCGCCGGCGAAGGCGATGGACACCGGGCGTACGCGAGCGGTCTGGCCGACTTCACCTACAGCGCCGTGGGCCCGACCTTCACGAGGCCCTCGGCCGCGGCGACTCGTTCGTCGGTGTCGGTTCCCATCGGGGTCAACGCAGTCGTCATCGGCGTGCTCGGCGGGTACGCCACGACCGAGACCAACTGGCCGTCGGGCGTCGCCAAGCCGTTCGACGACGTCAAGGTGACGATGGGCGAGATGGCGACGCTGTTCGGCAAGGATCCGTTCGCGTTCGACACGACGTACGCCTCCATCCTCCGAGACCGGAACCCGGAGATGCAGCGGGCGCCGTTGGTCAGTTCGCTCAAGAACGTTCCGCTCGCGGCTGCCGGAGCCGACGCAACGTCCTGGTTCGCGACCTCGGCCTTCGACACGCTCGCGCCCTCCGAGTGGACGTCGTCTCCCATCGGCGTCGATGGCAACACGCCCAACGCACCTCGGGGCGTTCACGAGTCGTTCGCGCTCGCCGATCCCCCCTTCTCCATCAGCTTCGTCGAGCTGTACTCGTCGTTGGGTCAGATCAAGCGGACGGCCGCCCAGAGCGAGTCCGCCCCTGGGCAGTACGGTCCGATCTGGATCCTGACCGATCTGGCGACGGCCCGCGAGATCGGCATCCCGACAGTCGCCCTGCAGAACAGCAGCGGCGCGTTCGTCGAGCCGACCGACGAGTCGCTCCTCGCCGCGGTCCCCGACCTCCAGCTGCAGGCGGACGGCACCTACCTGCCCCAGGTCGGAACGCCGAGTTCGTCGCCTTCCGCGTATCCGCTCACCTTCGTCGAGCACGCCGTCGTCCCCACCGAACCGCTCCTCGACACAGCGTGCGTCGCCCGGACGGCCACGCAGCAGATCCTCGCCGGGTGGCTGGCCTACGTGACCGGCGCTGGCCAGGCCGAGCTCCCCGACGGGGTGGTCGCCCTCCCGCCCGCCCTCGCCGCTCAGGCGGCGCGAGCCCAGTCGGTCGTGGGCACCGCCGCACTCACGGGCCCGTGCGCGCCGGCGCCACCCCCGGTGGTCCCGCCCGTGCCACCGGCCGAATCGGGTGCGCCCGGGGCGCCCAGCGCGTCGTCGTTCCCGAGCGGCGATCTCCCCTTCAGCTCGTTCGACGGGGTCGGCTCGCCTGGTGGCGGACCCTCCTCGGGCGCCGGTGGCGGGTCCGGAAGCTTCGCTGCGGGCAGCGGCGGTCCCGGCGAGGCTGCGCTCGTCGGTGCGGACGGGATCGCCGGAACCGACGATGACATCACCCTGGCGGAGATCGCGTACCCGGATCCGACCGGAGGCGGAGGAGGCAACGGGGCGGGCACCGCGCTTGCGCTCGTGGTCCTCGCCGTGCTCGTGGCGGTCGGCGGATGGCTCAGCTCCGGACGCCGAGTCGAGCTACCGGGAAGGTCCCGTTCATGACCATCGTCAGCGAGCCATCGGTCCGCTCCGTCCCGGGCGTTGCTCCCGAGCGAGACCAGCGCGAGCCGGTCCAGGACCCCTCTGGTCCCCCCGACGCCAACCGTCGACCCGTTCGACCCCTCGTGCTCCTCGGCGTGTGGTTGGCCATCACCGTCGTCGGCGTCGTCGTCGTCGTGCTGGCCGTCGGACCGATCAGCGAGGAGCGCGATCAGCGAAGCCTGCTCACGGGCTACCGTACCGAGATCGAGGCGGCGACGAACCAGGCGTTCGGCCTGGCGGGCATCGAGGTTCCGACCGAAGCCCCCACCTTGGGCTCGCCCGTCGCAATCGTGGACGTCGAACGCATCGGCCTGAGCCGCGTCGTCGTCGAGGGCACCGACCCGCAGCGCACGCGGCAGGGGCCCGGCCACGTCGTCGGCACCGGCGGACCAGGCCAACCCGGCAACAGCGTCATCGTCGGACGCCGGTCCCTCTTCGGCGGTGCCTTCGCCCAGATCGACCAGATCCAGACCGGGGACCGCATCCTGGTCACCACTGCCCAGGGACGTTCCGTCTACGAGGTCACCCACGTCGGCACCCACACCATCGAAGAGCGGTCCACCAGCGATGCGGTGAGCGCCAGCACGACCACCATCGCGGCACCCGCCGAGCAGGAACCGGCACCGGTCTCGGACGACGGCGATCCGGAGGCGGCGGACGGCGCACCAGGCGCCGACGGGGAAGCCGCGATGGTCCCGGAAGGTCCCGTGACCGTCGAGGAGCTCTACGGTCCCAGCCCCGACGACCGTCTCACGCTCGTGAGCACCGCGTCGGGATCCCCGGTCGGGTCCGACGAGGCTCTCGTCGTGGTGGCCCGGATGGACGGACAGGCCTTCGCACCGACACCGCAGGGAGGCCGGACCCTCGGCGACGACGGGCGGTCGGGAACGGCCGGCATCTCGGCGGCGCTGATCCTTGCCCTCCTCGCCTACGTCGTCGCCGTCGTCGGCGCCGTGTGGTTGCACCGCAACGTCCCATGGCGCAGCGCCTACCTGCTCACCGCCCCGGTGCTGGTCGCGCTCACGGTCGTGTTGGCCGACGAGCTCGCCAGCACCCTCCCGGCCTGGACCTGAGCGCCACCTCCGAGGTGACGCGCCGGCCCCTCGTTCCCGTCGTGCGGGTGTTCGCCGGCGCGGGACGCGCCGCCCGACACCCGCAGTGCCGGGCTCGGGTCGGCTCGGCCTGGCCGCTCGCGGCGCCCATCGAACCAACACCTCAGTCGATATTGACTCATAGTTTGTCGAGCTATAGGGTGTCGGGGTGCCAGACGACGCCCGTGCCACAGAGATCCGTGCCACAGAGATCCGCGCCGCACGTCACGCCGCCCTGGGGGATCCCGGTCGGCTGGCGATCACCGACGAGCTGTCGGTCTCGGACCGGGCGCCGGTCGAGCTGGGCCACCTCCTGGGAATGGAATCGAACCTGCTCGCGCACCACCTCGACGTGCTCGAGCGGGTCGGACTCATCGAACGCTCGCGATCGAGCGGTGACGGCCGCCGCCGCTACGTGCACCTCCGGCGATCGGCACTCGACGGCCTGGCGCCGGGCCGCTCGGTCCCGACCGGTCCCGCGCTCTTCGTGTGCACCGCCAACTCGGCCCGGTCCCAGCTCGCCGCGGCGCTGTGGGAGCAGACCACCGGCCACCCGGCCTGGTCCGCCGGCACCCACCCGGCCGAGCACGTCCACCCGCGAGCGGTCGCCGCCGCTCGCCGCGCCGGCCTCGACCTCACCGCCGCCGTGCCCCACGACCTGACGGCGATCGAGGTCCGTCCTCCCCTCGTGATCACGGTGTGCGATCGGGCCCACGAGGAACTGGACGCGAACGGCACGTGGCTCCACTGGTCCATCGCCGACCCGGTACCGGCCGGAACGACGCTGGCCTTCGACACCGCGCTCCGCGACCTGCGCGACCGCATCGGCTCGCTGGTCGCCGGTTCGAGGGCGGCCGCATGAGCGACGACCTCCACTCGAACGACCTCCATTCGCACGACCTCCATCCGAGCGACCTGGAGCTCTCGACCGAGGTCGAGACCGGCACCGGCGAGCTCGGCCTCGACCTCGCGCGCCGGCTCGCCGCCGAGGCGCTTGGTACCGGCATCCTCATCATCGCCGTGATCGGTTCAGGGATCGCCGCGAGCCGGCTGTCGTCCAACGACATCGGCCTGCAGCTCCTCGAGAGCGCGGCGGCCACCGCCGCCGCGCTCATCGGGCTCATCCTCATGTTCGGCGCGGTGTCCGGTGCGCACTTCAACCCCGTGGTCACGATCCTCGACCGCATGCTCGGCACCATGACCACTCGGGACACCGGCCTGTACATCGTGGCCCAGGTCGTCGGTGGCTGCCTCGGCGCGATGGTGGCCAACCTGATGTTCGAGCTGCCAGCGGTCGAGGTGTCCACCACCGTCCGGTCGTCGCCGGCGCTGTGGCTCTCCGAGGTCGTCGCCACGGTCACGCTCCTGCTGGTGATCCAGGGCTGCGTCCGCACCGGACGGGCCAGCGTGGTCCCATTCGCCGTCGGCGCCTGGATCGGCGGTGCCTACTGGTTCACGTCGTCCACCAGCTTCGCCAACCCCGCCGTGACGGTGGCCCGGACGCTCTCGGACACCTTCGCCGGCATCGCCCCCTCGTCGGCGCCGATGTTCATCGTCATGCAGCTCGTCGGGCTGGTGATCGCCTTCGGGCTGGTCCGGCTCTTCTACCCCCACGACTCCAGGGAGACCCCCGATGTCTGACCCCTCGACCGACCCCCGCCCCGAGGTCCTCTTCGTCTGCGTGCACAACGCCGGGCGATCGCAGATGGCCGCCGCCCTCCTCACCCACCGCGCCGGCGACCGCGTCGTCGTGCGCTCGGCGGGCAGCGCACCCGCCGAGGACATCAACACCGCGGTCGTCGAGGCCATGGCCGAGCTGGGCATCGACCTGCGAGCAGCAGGAGCGCATCCCAAGCTCCTCGACGAGGCTGCCGTGCGGGCGTCGGACGTGGTGATCACCATGGGGTGCGGCGACGCCTGCCCCTTCTTCCCCGGGAAGCGCTACGAGGACTGGAAGCTCGACGATCCCGCGGGCCAGGGCGTCGACGCCGTCCGCCCCATCCGCGACGAGATCGACCGGCGCATCCGCGCCCTCGTCGGTGAACTGCTCGGCTCGGACGCTGCCGTCAGCGATCAGGGTCGTTCGTGAGCACCCACGCCTCGAACGAATCGAGCAAGGGCAGGTCGCGCTCGTAGCTGATCCGGTTGGCGGCCTTGGCCGGGGTGACCCAGCGGATCTCGTCGACCTCGTCGTTGACGTGGAACGAACCGCCGACGACCCTCATGGTCCAGTACCGGACGAGCTTGGTGCGGCCCTTGCCGTCGATGTAGGTCGTCGAGGCCAGCTCGTCACCGATGTCGACCTCGAACCCGGTCTCCTCGCGCACCTCGCGCCGGGCGGCCTCGACGAAGGTCTCGCCCGGATCGAGCTTGCCCTTCGCGAAGGTCCAGTCGCGGTACTTCGGACGGTGGACGAGGAGGACCTCGACGTCGGCATCGGTGCGGCGCCAGATCACGCCACCGGCGGCGCGGACCTCGGGCTCGGTCGTGCCGTGACCGTGGCGGCTCAAGGCCGGATCCGGATGACCGGCGGGGTCGCCGCCCACGGGGAGCCGAACGCCGACCGGAGCGGTCGCACGGCGCGTCGCCCCGCCCATCGCCCCGCTCGGATCACGACACGACCTCGGGCCGGCGCCGGCCGAGCTCGAGCTCCTGGAGCCGAAGATGGGTGTCGACGGTGCCGAGACGCTCGATGTGGTGCCACCGACCCTCGGGATCGAGGATCCACGCCAGGGTGTCGTCGGCCAGGTTGACCTCGAGCACCGCAGCCAGCCGCGCCTGCAGCTCGGGGTCGACGATCGGGGCCAACGCCTCGACCCGCCGATCGAGGTTGCGGGGCATGAGGTCGGCCGAGCCGATGTAGTAGACGGGACCGCCCTCGGGGCCACCGTGGGCGAAGTGGTACACCCGCGAGTGCTCGAGGTACCGGCCCACGATCGAGCGGACCCGGATGTTCTCCGACAGCCCCGGCACACCCGGGCGCAGGCAGCAGATGCCCCGCACGATCAGGTCGATGCTCGTGCCGCGGCCGGACGCGTCGTACAGCGCATCGATGAGCTGGGCGTCGACCAGGCTGTTCATCTTCAAGATGATGCGACCGTCCGCACCGAGGGCCGCCTCGGTGCGGATCAGCTCGGTGATGCGGGGCCGGAGGTCACGCGGCGAGATGAGCAGCTTCTCGAACTGCATGTCTCGGCCGTAGCCGGTGAGGAAGTTGAAGAGCTGGGTCAGATCGGAGCCGATGTCGGGGTCGCAGGTGAGCAGACCGAAGTCCTCGTAGAGGCGAGCGGTCTTGGGGTTGTAGTTGCCCGTGCCGACGTGGCAGTAGCGGCGCATGCCGTCGCTCTCGTCGCGGACGACGAGCGTGGTCTTGGTGTGGATCTTGAGCCCGGGCAGCCCGTAGACGACGTGGACGCCCGCCTTCTCGAGCTCGCGCGCCCACTCGATGTTGTTCTTCTCGTCGAACCGGGCCTTGAGCTCGACGAGGGCGGCGACCTGCTTGCCCCGCTCGGCCGCCCGGATCAGCGACCGGATGATGGAGCTGTCACCCGAGGTCCGGTACAGCGTGAGCTTGATGGCCAGCACCTTGGGGTCCGCCGATGCCTGGCGCACGAACTCCTCGACCGAGGTCGAGAACGAGCTGTAGGGGTGGTGGACGAGGACGTCGCCCTGACGCAGCACGGAGAAGAAGTTGACCGGGGTGTCGTCCTCGGCGATCAGCCGGTGCTGGGTGACCGGCAGCCACTGCGGATCCTTGAGGTCGGGCCGGTCGAGGCCGTGCACGGCCCACAGGCCGCTCAGATCGAGGGGCCCGTCGAGGGCGTAGACGTCGTCGTCGTCGATGTCGAGCTCGCGCTGGAGCAGCTCGCGCACCTCGGGCGACATGTCCGACGAGATCTCCAGGCGCACTGCCCGACCGAACCGGCGGCGCCGGAGCTCGACCTCAACGGCCTCGAGCAGGTCGTCGGCCTCCTCGTCCTCGAGGGTGAGGTCGGCGTTTCGGGTGACCCGGAAGGCATCGTGACCCTGGATCTCGAGGCCGGGGAAGAGGGTGTCGAGGTGCTGGGAGATGACCTGTTCGAGCGGCACGAAGCGCTCGCCGTCGGGCATCACGACGAAACGCGGGAGGAGCAGCGGCACCTTGACGCGCGCGAAGCGGCGATCCTGGGTGACCGGGTCGTGCATGACCACGGCCAGGTTGAGCGACAGGTCCGAGATGTACGGGAACGGGTGGCCGGGGTCGACGGCGAGAGGGGTGAGGACCGGGAAGATCCGATCCTCGAACACCTCGTCGAGGTACTTGCGGTCGTCGTCGTCGAGCTCGTCCCACTGCGAGAAGATGAACCCCTCGCTCGACAACTCGGGCACGACCTGGTCCAGGAAGACCCGCTCCTGACGGTCAGTCAGCGCGGAGACGCCGTCTCGGACCTCGAGGAGCTGCTGGGCCGGGGTGCGGCCATCGGGGGTGCGCCCGGTGATCCCTGCGGCGACCTGGTCCTTCAGGCCGGCGACCCGGACCTGGAAGAACTCGTCGAGGTTCTGGCTGAAGATGGCCAGGAACTTCACCCGCTCGAGGAGCGGGACGAGAGGATCCTCGGCCAGGGCCAACACCCGGGCGTTGAAGTCGAGCCACGACAGCTCACGGTTCAGGAACCGTTCGGGCTCGTCGGCGAGGGTCGGCGCCGGCTCGAACGGTTCGACCGCAACGGTCTGCGCATCCGAGGCGTCATCGT
>Ga0105047_10014037_pt1 | contig 12738 bp, 8 predicted proteins | sample MAT04_FD_78384 | JGI IMG/M metagenome (GOLD analysis project Ga0105047, IMG submission 78384) | Freshwater microbial communities from Lake Fryxell liftoff mats and glacier meltwater in Antarctica - MAT-04 (megahit assembly) | ecosystem: Environmental > Aquatic > Freshwater > Ice > Liftoff... | reverse complement strand
TTGACCAAGACTTGCTTCATCATGTGGTTCGCGTTGATGCCGCGATTGAGCGACTACGTAATGGCGTCTAGTTCGCTTGACCGGTTGTACTATTTGTTCGGGAATTTATATTATGTTAAATGAATATGTGCCGGAGCAGTTGAATCTCACCCTCCATTCTCGGCGACCTGCTCCGCTACCCATTTCCGCGACGAGCCCCACTTCATCCATTGACTGACTCCGAAAATTTGCAAAACGCGTTGCCATTGATTGGGCCTGTGAGCGAGTCAATGGAACGGAGTGCCGTACATGAAATCTTCAAAGCCGTGATGCGTGAAACAGCAGAACTCTTGCGAAAACAAGCTCCGGAATTGGCTTGCATGGCCGCTCATATCGAAAGGGCATCAACTCACTGGTTGCGCCACACGGAAGGCACTCATCAAAGTGACAGGATTGATTAAAAATCGTTCGCGACAATCTGGGCCACTCCAATATCGCAACCACCAACATTTACCTCCATTCGGAGGATGATGGGCGGCATGACGCTACGTCAGCTGGACAGCGTGGGTTGGAGTGCGCGCGAGTAATCCCACTTACCGCAACAAATTGCACGCTTACAACAATTCTCCCACCAAAGGTCGATCAGCCGTTAACATAGGCACGCCCCATCGGTAGCCAGTTTGCGGAACAGCGCTGTCGCATTTTCTAACCTTTTCTTTCGCCATGAAGACGCCTGGCGGCAGGAGAACAGCGATCAGCTTCGTGCCTTCCTCAACCATCCGTGGTAACGCCACCAGCGCGTGCGCATCAGACGGCCCTCCACGACCCACGATGACCTCATCGCCGCAACCAACGAAAAAGCTAACTACGATCAATGCAACGCCTGCGATCCGCGTGGGTGAATGATTTCAGATTTTATGGGCTTTGCAACGTCATTCGATCAAGGCGTACTGGTTTGACGTGCCCAAGTTGCCTTGGGGCATACGGCGTAAATCGCGGACATGGATCGCGTAACTTCGGGGTATGGTAAATCTTCGCCGCGAATGACTTTTTCAAAATAATTGACAGTGCGGTCAGAGTAATTCACCTTTCTCAGCGCCGCACAGAACGCATTCGTCGCGCCACTCTCGTCGCCGCTTCGCGCCAGCGCGACACCTAGTGCCACCCATCCGTTCGCCCCGTCGGGGTTGAACACAATCGTGTGAAAAGCTGGCGCAAGGGCAGAATTCGCGTTTCCTGACGCCGCTCGCGCAATTGACAAATTCAGGTGAGCCGTGGACTGCCCAAAGTGCGACATCAAGAACTGCTCACTTAAGGATATCGCCGACTGTAAGCCTGCCTGATCGTTGGCCGCTTTGGCAGTGTTCACGAGGGTTTCCATGCGCTCATTAAATTTTCTCCGTGCGACCGCATCGCTCTTCGGCCACTCGTGTTGTGGACGAAACCGTTTAAGCTCTTCGTACAGGCTATCGAATTCCGTCGCGTTCTGCTGCTTCGTGGCGGTCAGCATTCGCTTGACCAGAACGAGCTGCGGGTCAAAGCCTAGCGTGTAAAGTTTGTCTTTGCTCACGACAGAATTGCCCTGAGGCACGAATATTTGCTCAGAGTTAGCTTGGGCGACAGGCGCCGGAGCAGGATCAACAGAAGACTCTGGCGCGGGAGCAGTTGCAGATGGCAACGATGGTGGAAGCGCGGGTGTCGAGGCTGCGCTTGGGGCAGGCGGCACGGTTTTGGGTTGCACTGGCACGACAGCAACAACAGGGCTCGATGAAGGTGAAAGCGTGGTCTGACGCGATTCGGTACTTTGCTGTTTAAGAAAAGCTACCGCCCCGGCGACTATCACGACCGCAACAACGGCATAAGGCACCCAACTGCGATCATCGGTTATTGATTTCGGTTGTGCCGATTCGGAGATTACGGTAACCGAAGCAGGCGCAAAAGCCTCAACGATTGAGACCGGAGCAGATTGGGCAACAGCTTTTGGAGGGCTTGCAATACTGTCAGGAAGGCCAGATGTAGTCGGAACGGAAGGCGAACGCGCCTTAGATGCGAGACGCGCTTTACGTTGTACTTCTTCTTTGGCAGTGACCGCATTCTTTACCGCGGTCTCCTGTTCCATCAGGAATTTTTCAATGCCACCGTCGAACGAACTGACGCCAACCCATGCGCTATCGAGCACAGGCTGAAGTGGCGTATCTGGCCGGTCAGCCTTGAAGAGCGTTCGATAGACTGCGGCATCATCCGTATGGGCTTGCTCTATTGGCCACGGCTCCTCGTTGTGATCGCGAAACGCACTGACCTTGGCTACCATCCCGTGATCAAAGAGCTTTAGGCCGCCTTTTCGTGCAATGAGCAAATCAACCCGCAGGCAAAGCTTGTACTCGGAAAAGGCCAAGTTTGGATCCGCTAGCCCTACATACAAACTTGTGGCAATCTGGTTAAACGAAGGCAGCCGCTTTATCCTCAAATCGTTGTAGAGGGCCACCGGCCAAAAGAATCCACCGCGCTGCCGTTTGTCCTCTCCCGATGTCAAGTTGATCTGAGTAACTTCCTTCGCAACTACTGCGGGCTGAATCTTCCCATCGCTACCCAGCACGAGTTGATGGATGATGAAGCCGTACCAATAGCGCTCGGGATTGACCGCCTCCCCGCCGGCTGGATGTGAGACTTGAAGAACAAATGTCATCGCAAGCTGCTACCTCGTCGCGCTACGCTGTTTAAAACTAAATGTAAATGCACGGTTCGCGAGCGGTGATAGCAAGTCGTTTGACGTCACTTGACCACGCGCCAGTAACATTTCGAGCAACACATCGAGTTGGTAGGCGCGCCCGTCCAATCGATCAAGGCATGCTTCAATCCATGCCGGAGTTCTTGGCGCTTCGGTAGACGGCGATTTCTTATCGCCAGCGGTTGACATAGGGCAATGGTCTGAATCGACCGAAAATTTCGACGCAACAGCCGAAACCTTACCGCCGTCTATCGGAGTTGCCGCAAGTTGGAACGATGAGTCACCAAAGGCCCTTGGATTAAGCCGCCAAGTAATCACGGGCGCTGCATTCGGTGCAGCGCCCTTGACCCTGACTTGATAAAACGGGTTACTGTTGATTTTGAATCGGACCAGAATTTCCGCGACTCCGTCAAACAGCGGTTTGCCATCTGCGCAGGTTTGTGGCGCTTCCATCACTATGGTTTTGTCCATAACGATGGCTCGCAGGCAGTCCGCTACTACTTTGCTTGACCGACTCGTATCCGTCGCCTTCACCTCGATCAGCGGTTTCGTGTCGAGTAATGCGGGTAGCTGGTCGGCGAGCGAAAAATTAGCACTAAGCCATGCTTCGCCAGCAGCAGGCAGCGGAAGAAGATGTTGCACAAATCCCTGATCTCCTACCAGCGCTTTAGCGCCGCCCAATGAGTCAACCATCGCGCGCAGCTTCGGCACGAGCGTTGGCGTGCGCGTAAACCACATTAACAGCAGAGGGCGCTTGTGTGCGGGCAACTCATATCCAGCCACGCGCCGCTTTGCATCAGGGTCCGCTACCGGGTAGTAGCGCCCGGCAAATTGCGATTGCACCAGCGCAATTCCAGCGTACGGCACAGCTCCATCGGCTTGGGTTTTGTTGGCCCACGCCACAAAACCTTTTACAAATTCTTCGCGAAACCTTTCCTCCATCTGCCCGTCGGTGATCAAGAGCAAACCTTCCGCACTTGCACTCGGCGCGGAAGCGTCAAAAATCAACTCCAAATTGGAGCCGATGCCGTTGAACGGCGCACACGCCGCACCGGATTTAACGGATTTTTCAGTCAAGCCCAAAGCCTGCGCTTGCAGATTCGGTGCCGCCTCCACTACATCACGAGAAGCAACCACTGCGTCTTTTGTTTGTTGCTTCAACAGATAGATACGATGGTTCGCTTCGGGATCGCGGAAGGCCATGCTGCTTTTGATGAGCGCTGCTAACCGTTTATCGTTGTCACCAGTGGAGAAATAGCCGCAAATGCTCTCAGACGCATCAACAATAATCGCCAAGCCCTTTCGCTCAATTGCGGGCGGTTTGCGATTGCTTGCCGGCGTTGGTTGCGCCAGCGCGGGCAATGTCGCGCCTGCAGCTATGGTGACCCCTAGCACCAACGCTCTCCTGATGTCTTGAATAAATTTAGGCGAATCGGTCACGCGAGCGCTCCCTTTGTCTTTACCTCGAAACGACCCCCCTGCGCTTTTGCGGCAAAGGCTGGCTTGCTCGCGACGACATTGCGTTTCGAAACATCACCATCGAACCAGAGGTTAAATCGCGGTACGTTTTCAGAAAGCGGCCTCGGGAAAACGAACCAAACATTGGGATTATTAACTCCGATAGCGACGAGTTGCCCGTTGCTCGTAGGCTCGCCGTCCGCATCAATAAGGTGATACTCGAACTTGTGTGTGCCTATCCACTCCGACATCTCCCCATCTTTCACACATTTGAGGATTTGCACGAGTCCCTCTGTCGGCGACAGCGAAACGTTTCGATCAACGAAAGTGCGCACCGCACTGGTCAATGCGCTGCTAACCATTTCGGTAGTGTATGCATTCACGGAAGTGACGGGAGGGTTTACAGGCGCTTGTTTTGGAGAGGCAACTTGCGCGATACTCGCTGACTCCGTCTGCAATAACCGTGTGCCAACCCCCTTGAGGCCAGACTCAATCTCGTCGACGCGTTTGCGTGTTTGCGAGCGCGTCTTCTCAAGACTGTCCTCAAGTTCTGCTTGGCGTGCCTTTAGTCCCTTTTCGGCGACGTCGAATCTTACGGCTAGCTGTTTTGTGCGTAACAATCCGAACGCCCCTAGCACAATGGACACAACGCTCAGTGCAGCAAACAACACCAACGCCAGCACGTTTGATTCGTTTGATTTTGCCGTCTGGGGTGTTGACACAGTCGTCGGTGCGGAAACGCCCGCCCCGCTTCCATCAATGGCGTCGAAACCCACTTTTTTCGTGTCGGTAGATGGCACAGCCAAGCTATCGCTGCCCACTGTCACGGGGGCAGCAGCTGGTGCTTTTACTGATGCCGACGACTGTTTGCGAATCTCAACCGAAACGTCAGAAGCCGCAACGGCAAGACCAGGCAAGACGACTGCGGCCACGAAGATCAAGTATTTGAGCGCATTCATACTAACTGGGTATCCTTCTGGCTGGTTTTGCTGCGCTTTGCCACTTCCGGAAGTACTACTGTGGCGAATGAACTCAACTCACCTTGTCGACCTTCAAGGTAGTACTGGCCAAGCGCAATCAGTTGCATCTGGGGTACGTTATTGAAGATAGGCGCTACCGCGTTGGTCTCGTCCCAATACTTGGAAGTCAATGGAAAAGCGGCCTTGAGCGAGCTCACGTCACGCGTGTCGATAGTTAGCTCTTTCCGAGCATTAGGATGATTTTCGACCACTTGATCACGCTCCTCGCGTGTCCCCAACGCCATTGCTTGCCCTTTCACGCCTTTCCGCATGACGCATGGATACCAAAGCGCAACACGCCCATGGCCGGCCGCTTCGACTTTGGCGAGCAACTCATCGGTTTGTCCGCCGCCAGAACCCTCCTCATCAAACGCCGCCTTGAGTGCACCTTGAATGAGTGAAAGTTTTGTATCGCCCTGGGATTTCTGTAAAGTGATTCGCTGCAATATCTCGGGTGCCAAAAGTCCCGCCGTCGCTATCTCGCTTTTTATGGACTCGAAAAACGACGCAACATCTCGACCGATGAAAACATTGGTAAGCCTGAACCCATTGCCGAACAGGTGCACATTGATCTGCGCATCAAGAGGGAAACGTGGATCCGAAGCGACTGCGGCCAACAACGTAAACACATATTCAAAAAGCCCTTCAAAGAATGCTGTTGCAACCCCAGAAACAGACGGTTCTTTGAGGCTGTCGTCCGCAGCGCGGATCATGAACTTCAGTTGATCCAGTCGCTTCGCGTCATCATCACTCACGTCGCCAAGCTGCTGCCTTAGTTTCGCCACACTCAAAACAGCTTCCAGCAGATTGTTGCCCGCGTACCGTATGCTCGACATAAATGCAAAGGGCACGCCTTCGCCCTGCATATTCGGCACGATGATGCCAACATCGGTCGTTCCACCGCCCATGTCTATGGTGATAGAAACGTCATGCGAGTTTGGGTTCACAGCGGCCAGCGCGGCGATCGTCTCGGATCGCCGCAAGGTCGTTATTCTTTGCGTCAATTTGACGCCAGTTTGCTTGAGTAATGTCGACAGTATCTTGTCGAGCTGCTCGAAATAGCCATTGCGGTAATCCACACCAAATGCTCCTGGGTAGGTCGCAACAAACCGCTTTGCTTTGTGTATCCCCATCCATCTCAGCGACGCCATAGCGGCGACCAGCAATTGCTCAACGTACACAGCTCGAAATGCGACGTTGGCTCCGGGTTCGAGCGCGTTGTTGGGCCACTTGAAATCCTTAAATAAACCGGCCTGTAGAAACTGCGCCAGTTCAGTGATTTTCAAACCGCTCGGCACTGGGGGAATGGGGGTGAAATGCGGTGCCACAATCGCCTGTTTCAGTGCGGCAGGGGCGGACACTACACCAGTATTAGGCGCTATCCAATGCGTCTTTATAAAATAGTCAGACTGTCGGCTCAAAAATTCAGCCTGCCCCTTCGTTCCACTCGATCGCATGCTGATGAGTTCGCTCGGAACGCTGCGCGCGACACCGTCCTGTTCAGTTTTGCTAAATGACTGGAAGAAGAATATTGGATAGGTGGGCTTATTTTGGATGCGCTCACCGGCAGCAGAATGGCTGGCGCCACCACTCGGTTTGACGCCCAACACCCTTGTGAAATACGGCAGCGAATCACCGTTAAGCATTCGCTCCCCGGGTAGGAGTGGAAGATGCTCAGGTTCTTTCGCGTCGTCCAGTTTTATGGCTAAACAGGTATTGGATGTACCAAAATCCATCGCCAATTCACACGATTTGGACTGCGCGGTTTCAGGAAGCATCTTCAAGTAGATCGGTATCGAACCCAATACTCGCCCATTGACAACCAGCTCGACGGCACGAGGCCACCCTTTCAGTTTAATCGGCATCATGTACTTCACCACGCCTATGAGCCCAAAGGTCACCATGTCGCCTCCGTCGATAGCCGCGTTTTGCGGTTCGAAGTAATCACCAAAGTAGCGTAACTCCACGTCCTCCACGCGCAGGCTGTTTAGTCGTAAGTCGAAATCTGGCAGGGTCGGAAATGCGGCGTAGTAGCCGCCTCCCGCGAGGTAATACGTCCAGTCGGGTGCTTCAAACTTGGGCCACACGGCCCCTGCCCAATCCACGAGATCCGAGCCGAAGCCGGGAATCTCGGTATGCAGGCCTTCGTGATCGAACGGTTTGTCGAACTTACGGGATCCCAGTTGACGCAGCGGCAGCGTGATTGACTCGACGTGCCATGCACTGCGAGTGTCGGCGCCTGCGTCGCTGGCCCGTACGAGGCGCGAAATCATCGGGTTGGGCATTTTTGTAGCCGACTTTTCGGGCAGGCTCAGGTGTTCCCATGCCGCACCTTTAAGCGGCCAAACACCACCCCAACTAGCCGATCGCCGCTCATCGCCAACAAAGAAATATGCTGGGTTCGACACAAAAAGGTCGGCAGAAATGGCCGACAAAGCCTTGGGTGTTCGAAGCGCGACAGGAACTTCAGTCCCGCGCGCATCGAGAAAGCTCAATCTGTCGCGGATGTTCAAACCCACACGATCTTTTTCCTCCCCAGATGATCGCAGCTGCGGCTGTAATACACCGACAACGAAACGAATCGACTTGAGCCAGCCAACTTCGCGATCACCCACGCCGTGAGTCGACAATAAGCCGGCCAAATAGTCCGCAAAGGCCGAGGCAGTATTTGCCTCGAAACTGTCAGGTTCAACTTTAGGTTTTGCATCGAGTCGATCGCCTCGCCATGCAGCGTCAAGCGGTGTACTTCCGTAGATCACAGATGGCAGCGTAGCCATCAGCTTGGTCATAAATTTTCTTGCGCCGCTATTGGCCGCCAGATACCAGCCCGCTTTGGGGTCATGAACCAGTATTGGCTTGACGGGCTGATTCTGTCGATTCTCATTGGGGCGCCGAAATGCGATCACTGTTCTCGGCAACGCATTGCCGCCTGTTGATCGACCTGTTCGCTCGGAGTAGTTACGCAGCTCCTGATTAACCAGCTCGGCGAATTTGGATGAAGTTAGTGCCGTGTCAGCGTCGACAGTCACAAGCTCCACACGGGGGTCTTGCGTGAACAGCAACCAGAATCCCGCCTCGACGATTCGAGCCGCGTGCTGGAACAACCCTGTTTCGCTCAGACGGAGGTCACGCACGCCTGGCGTGATCTGAAGTGGCCCCTCCTTTGCACTCGATTTGCGAGCCAGCCGCCAATCCTGAAGGATCAGCGGGGCAATCACATTGGGTATGCCTCGCAAAGCCGATTCCGGGAAGTACCCTGGGCTATCGGAGCTGGACAACTTGGACACGGATGCCAGATCAACGTTCTGTTCTGCGGTGATGCCGACATACGGGTCAATGTGGCGCAGGCTTAGTGGATGGCGCTCTTGAATTGGCCCCTGGAAGCTCGGTGTTCCGGGATCGCCTATAGTGGCGTCCAAGTCGCCTTGAGCGATGACGCAGGTGCGCGATGAATCGGCCTTTATCTGTATTTTTAACGCCTTAAAGAATGCACTGGTCAGCTCTGAAGGTGCCGCTTCGTCTTGTAAATCATCCGCCATTGCGACCTTGCGAGTGGCGGCGCGCGCTTCGACGACTTCGTGGTAAACCAGCTCCGCTAGCATATTTGCAGCTACCGCGTAAATGGGTGCATCGGGTTGATTCTTTGCAAGCGAGTGCAGCTCCTGCGCCAAGTTTTTGCCGCCGAAGAAAACGTTAATGAACAGCGTAAACGCTTGCGCAATGCGAGCGGTGGAATCGGAGAGTGTCTGGCCTTTGTTCTGTTTGTTTTTTACGTTCAACCCATACGCGGGCCAGCGTGTTTTGAGATCTTCCTCGGTCGCAGCGGACACTTCATTAGTGCCCTTTAGCTTGTTAAAAAGGTGAGAAACATTCGGATACTTCGCGCCTTGAGGGTTGTCGCTAGTGACGCGGTGTTCATCCAGCCATACTAGCGAGCCGCGTATTAGTTTTGCGACGCCATGCAAGGCATCGGCTAGCGCACTGTAGACATCATTCGGTGCTACGTCTTTTCGCAGCCCAATGACGCCGCGTTTCACGAGTGGCTTCTTGTCGTAACTCGTCGCAATGACTTTCGCCAGTTCCAGAAGCGCTTCGGGTTCAGTGCGTGCGTCGGCACCAACGACCTTGAAGTTCGCGCCGCGAATGAAGTCAGCGCCCTTTTCGATTGCGAGCGCGAGCACGTCCGCTTCGAGCGTGATGTCGAGCAGGGAAATATTGTTATTTGTGGCTGATCGAAATCGCAAATGATGTGACAGTGCCGCGTCAAACTGGCCGTCGCTTTCGCCGTTTCTGGATGTGATCAGGCCTAACAGTTTGCGACGTGTACCATCCCCATCAATAGCGCCCTTATCCTGCGACGACCAAAGGAATTGCTGAATAGACGTGGCCAGAATCACGTTGAAGATATGGGGATCTTCGCCCTGGTTGTAGTTGCCGCGATCTGCACGTTTGGCGGGTTCGCCGGGGAATTGCGCGACGAGGTAGTTTGAGCGAGGAAGGCCGGTGCTCAGCTCATCAAGATACGTCCGTAGGCCAAGCGCCGCGTTGCGCGCCTTCGGGTCAAGCGTTCCGACGGTGGCGGCAGCTGACGTACCTTCAGTCGAGTCAATTTCAAACCAGGGGAGCGTCATAAATCCGCGAATGAGCCGTGGCCCGCCTGCGGTAATTGACGCAAGGTAGCGGACGAGCGCGGGAATGACGCCCGATCCAGTACCACCAAAGGTTGAACCGACAATCGCAACGTTCGCACTCTTTACGTCGCGCAGCAAGCTGTAGTTTTCACCCGATTCTGGATCGGAAAATCCGAAATTTACCGCTTTTGTAGCATCGCTCTCCCCTTGTGAGCGCATGAGTTTGTAGCCAAATGACATCGCGCCTACTTTGGCATTGGCCATCATGCCTTGCAACAAATCAACCGTTCGGTCGCCTGCCCCTCCTAGTGTTTCCGCCGTCTCGTCGGTCAGAAAAATGTCGGCAAGCCACGACGGGCAGGATTGGAGTTCAAGGTTGTCCTGCGCCTTGCCCGGCGTGCTTTCCGAATTCTGTTGAAAGTACGGACGGAGCAAGGCGAAGTGCGCCCGGTTTTCGCGCGCGAGGGGCTTCACCAACATATTGTGCAACAGACGAATATTTGCGCATAGTTGCCCGTCTCCTTTTGCGCCGGTTTGTACGCTGGCGTCCGCATCAATTATGTAAACGTGTGGCACATCTTGTGGCTTCACGTTGGCTAGCGCAAGCATGCGCAAATAGGCGTGGACGACGTGTTGGCCCGATCCACCTACCCCGATAAGTACGTTGGACATTCGAATGCGCTCCGGTCAGTTTATTTTTTGTTGAGGAATGCTTTGACCAGCGGCTTGGTCAGCAGGAATATGAGTGGTGCCGCGAGTGTGACCGAGGCGTACATCAATGCGTTTACTACACCTGCAGCCAGCGGTGCAACTATGCCGTTAACGATGGTTTGCCCAAACGTTAATGCCCAAAGTGATGCGAAGCCGAACAGATTGGCGGCGGATTCTCGAGCGGCGCGACAGCCATCTGAAAACGCCGAGGCGTCGGCGCCGCCACCTAAAGCGAGTCCCAGGCATGCCGCAGAATCAGTGCTCAACAGGCGTGTCGCCAAATAAAACAGCAATGGTGCCAACAGTATGGTTAGAGTGAGGGCGAACAAGGTGTCGTACTTTTGGACTCGCCGATGGCGAATCGCATAGACAATCCATCCTGCAACAACCGCCAGCCCAACAGCTACAAATCCGAGCAGCTTAAGCAATCTGAAATCCGAGACTACACGCGATAGCTCCACGTCGGAACCATCCGCACCCACAGTGCCGTAAGGGCTGGCCGCCGACGTTCCTGTTGCTGCGGTGGGTGCGGTTGGCGGGCTAGCGGGCTTGATCTCTTCTGTCAAAACGGGTCCTTGTGGTTGTTGTGCGCTGGCCATATTCAAGGCGAACGTTGCAAACAATGCGAAGAGCAGCGCGCTTATAAAGCGCACAAAGGGGCGGGTGCAGTTGAGCATTTCTAAAGGTTTTTCGTTGAGTAGATGTGTCTTGGTCACTGACGTAAACAGCAGGGCCACGACGCCTGAAGGATTAGATCGTCCAGGTGCCGTCGGATTTTTTGCAGGCAGTCGTTTTTTCTCGTGAGAGCTCTTTGTCGTTACTGAGCAAAATCGACGTCAGATCGCGGCATTCAACGGTGGTATTGACTACGCGCACTTCACCACGCCTCCCGCCAGCAATCGCGGCATTGCTTTGGCCCTTGCCGCGCTCCAGAGATTTGGCGTAGCTGGACGCGTTAACTGGTGCGGCCTGGAGGTGCGACGGCGGCGGTAGATAAGCTGCGCTAGATGAGAGCAGGGAGTCCGTGGTGGCCTTCGGCGGGGTTGTTGGTGCCACTGGGACATCGGCCTTTGTCATCGTCGAAATTCGCGCTTCTCTCGCCTTTTCGAATTCCGATGCGCGGGTCGCATTTGCAACGTCGACACGGACTTCGGATTGAAGCATTTTTTTATGTGCGTAGCCCAGGCCATAGCCGGCAGTGCCTACGACGACCCAATCCCCGACACCCTGAATTTGCGCGACGGTGGTAACGGGTTCACCGGCTGGAATTACCATTTTTGGCGATGCGTCAAACGTGGGGGCGGAATATATAGGCGTGTTCACGTAGGCCGTCACCGTGACGGGGGTTTGCTCAATTAGGGGGAGATCAACGAGATCCGGGGCGAGAGCAAGTTTTGCGCCATTCGGTTGATAAGCTGCGGCTGACGGTTCGACCACCACCGTCGCTTTCCTGCTGGTTGCATAAAACGTTTGTCGACTCGCAGACTCGGCAGCGCTTGTCCGTGCCAACGCCAGACGGCGCTTGTCCGCAGCATCCATATTGGCACCGATCCCGCCACCGACTAGTGCCCCGATTGCGGCACCGGCCAGCGCTCCGTCCCTGCCGCCGACCGCTTTGCCGATGGCACCCCCTAGCACTGCGCCAACGAGAGCACCGGTCTGTCCTTGAGTGGCGCACGCCGTAAGGGTAAGGCAAAGCGCAGCGGCCACCGCTCGCATTGCAACGCGATGTGATATCGAGAGTTGAAGGGTGGTGGCGAAATTGCCGTGCATTGGAACGGTCTGAGTCATGGCAAGTCTTTCGGAAGCTTGAGTTTAGTGGTTGGTATTTGCTGAGGCTGAAAACTACGAAGTGAATTCCGGTCGGCTTCGTTCGTTTATGCGGAGCATGAGCCGTGTTGATTGAGTGACGAGCCGCTATCGAAAAACGCGCCGGACTTGCGCGCCGGACCTCAAATATTGAACGTATAAAGAAAAGTCTATTACGATATGTAACGAGAGTGTTGATTTTTATGAAAGCGGAAACATAGCTTTCTGTTTATGATCGAAAGGGTTGATTTTGCGCAACACTCACATGTCACTAAAACTACCCCCCACGTCAGAATAGATGTCGCCTCAATAGAAACGCAGTGGGAGGCGCAGATGAAGGAAGACAGTGGCACGATACGGACAAGCATTTAAAGACAGAGCGGTCGCAAGATTGTTACCGCCG
>Ga0105047_10014035_pt1 | contig 12742 bp, 12 predicted proteins | sample MAT04_FD_78384 | JGI IMG/M metagenome (GOLD analysis project Ga0105047, IMG submission 78384) | Freshwater microbial communities from Lake Fryxell liftoff mats and glacier meltwater in Antarctica - MAT-04 (megahit assembly) | ecosystem: Environmental > Aquatic > Freshwater > Ice > Liftoff... | reverse complement strand
CGGCAAGCCCTGCCGCCCATTCGTTGCGCCGTTTGACGTGCGCCTGCCGGTCTCGGGCCCAGCCAACGCGCAAATTGACACGGTCGTGCAGCCCGACATCAGCGTGGTGTGCAAACCCGAGCAGCTCAAAGATAACCACGGCTGCCTGGGCGCGCCGGACTGGGTCATTGAAGTCTTGTCTCCCAGCACCGCCGTGTATGACCAGAGCACCAAACGGGCTCTGTACGAGCGCCACGGGGTAGCTGAGTATTGGTTGGTGCATCCGGGTGACCGGTCGGTCACGATCTACCGCATGGATAGCGGCGCCTACGCAAAGCCGTCGGTTTTTGGCTTGGAGGACGAATGTGGGCCTAGCGCATTCCCCGACCTGCGCATCACCGTTGCCGCCGTTTTTAACGATCTGCCACCGCTGGAAGCCAATGCGTGAAAACTCTCCAGTGAGTCCTGGCTGAGACCCTTACCCGGGTCAAATATGCGGCTGCAAACCACTACACTCCTGCGCGTCTGAACCCGGTTTAACACTTCCCCCAAGGCCTTCGCCCTTGCAACACCCATTGATGGAGAATTTTTGTGCAACTCGTTTGTCTTGACCTTGAAGGCGTGCTCGTTCCTGAAATCTGGATTGAGTTTTCCAAGCGAACCGGCATCCCCGAACTGTCGCGCACCACGCGTGACGAGCCGGATTACGACAAACTGATGACCTACCGGCTGGGCCTGCTCAAAGAACACAAGCTGGGCCTGCCCGACATTCAAAAAGTGATTGCCGAGATGGGCCCGATGCCGGGCGCATGCGACTTTCTGGACGCACTGCGGCGCGACTACCAGGTGATTATTTTGTCTGACACGTTTTACGAATTTGCCATGCCGCTGATGGCGCAATTGAACCTGCCCGCGCTGTTTTGCCACAAGCTGCAAGCCGATGCCCAGGGCTTTCTGGTGGCCTACCATTTGCGCATGCCAAACCAGAAAAAGGAAGCCGTGCAGCGCTTCAAGGAACTCCAGTTCCAGGTCATCGCTGCTGGCGATTCGTACAACGACACAGCCATGTTGTCAGAGGCCCACGCCGGTATTTTGTTTCACCCGCCGCAAAACGTGATCGACGAATTCCCACAGTTTCCGGTGACGATGAATTACACCGAACTGCGCAGCCAGATTGATCTGGCCGCCAAGCGTATTGCCGCTTAGGTCCTGAGTTCCACTTCGGGCATCAAGGCCTTGACAGGCCGAACAAGCCGTCCCCATTCTGCGTTGCGGGCGGTGTCACCCCCAGGTGCCGGTAGGCCGCCAGCGTGGCGATGCGCCCACGCGGCGTGCGCTGCAGGTAGCCCTGCTGGATCAGGTAGGGCTCGATCACATCTTCAATCGTTTCGCGCTCTTCGCCAATGCTGGCGGCAATGTTGTCTAGCCCGACCGGGCCGCCGTCAAAGCGGTGGATCACCGCCTCTAGCAGCTTGCGGTCCATCAAATCAAAGCCTTGTGGGTCCACGTCGAGCATGGCCAGCGCGCGGTTGGCAATGTCCAAGGTGATTTCGCCCACACCTTTCACGTCGGCATAGTCGCGCACGCGGCGCAGCAGGCGGTTGGCAATGCGTGGCGTGCCACGGCTGCGCCGGGCAATCTCGAAGCCACCTTTTTCGTCGGTCGGCACCTTCAGCAGGCCCGCGCTGCGCTTGACGATGCGCGCCAGCTCTTGCGCGGTGTAAAACTCCAGCCGCGCCACGATGCCAAAGCGGTCGCGCAGCGGGTTGGTCAACATGCCCGCGCGGGTGGTGGCGCCCACCAGGGTAAAGGGTTGCAAGTCGAGTTTGATGCTGCGCGCTGCGGGACCTTCGCCGATCATGATGTCGATCTTGTAGTCTTCTAGCGCGGGGTACAAAATTTCTTCCACCACCGGGCTCAGGCGGTGAATTTCGTCGATGAAGAGCACATCGTTTTTTTCCAGATTGGTCAGCAGCGCGGCCAAATCTTTGGGTTTTTCCAGCACCGGGCCGCTGGTTTGCCGCAAATTCACGCCCAGCTCGGCGGCAATGATGTGGCTCAGCGTGGTTTTGCCCAGGCCTGGCGGGCCAAACAGCAGCACATGGTCCAGCGCCTCGTCACGCATCTTGGCGGCGCTGATGAAAATTTCCAGCTGCTCGCGCGCCTTGACCTGGCCCACGTAATCATCGAGCAGCTTGGGCCGCAGCGCGCGCTCAATGGCTTCTTCGTTGGGCGAGGCGGATGCGTTGGACACCACGCGTTTGGTGGGTGCCGGGGCAAAGTCGTCGGTTTGGATACTCACAGCAGGCTTAAGTGACAGGGACAAAAGGGATGGCAGGCACTATAGCGCTCAATACTGCGCCCGAGTATGCCGATAACATGACATGGACACTATTCACGCCCCGCTCGCCGCAGTAAGAGGCCATGGACCCGACATGAATACACACTGCACCTTACCCCACCCCACCGCCGCCTCAAAAGCCCTGGCAACCGCCCTGCCCGCTGCCGGTTGGCGCACCCGCGCCATGGTTTTGGGCCTGAGCGCCCTGCTCATCGGCAGCACCTGGAGCCTGGCACACGCCGCAGCCCCTGCCGACGCGGCTGACCGCGCCGCCCAGCCGGCCGCCAGCAGCGGCAAGAGTGCTGCCAAAAAGCCGGTGGCCGCGTCCTCTGAAGAAGCAATAGTCACAGAAAAAATCGATCTGGGCAACGACCTCAAAAAGGCCCTGCGCGAGAGCCTGCCCGGCCGCAAAAAGCTCACCCTGGTCATCACGGACAACCCCGAACCAGCAGCTGCGGCGGCAAAAACAACCCCACCGCCGAAAACCACGGCCAAGACTGCAGAACAGGCCGAACCGGTAGCACCAGCGGTAGTGGCCCGCCCCCGCGCAACGCCTGCGCGTACGAACGCAACAGCGCCTGCGCACCCGAAAGCCGCAGTGCACCAGCCTTTGGTCAGCACCCCGGCCAGCCGCAACTACATCCGGGCAAAAGCAGCCTCACTGGCCGGATACGAGCCTGATGCCCAGCCTCACGCCAACGCCAACAGCAGCCACGAAGGCGGCCACTGGTCCTACTCGGGCGCCACCGGGCCACAAGCCTGGGGCCAGCTCAAGCCCGAGTTCAATGCCTGCGCCTCGGGTAAACGCCAATCGCCGATCAACATTGAAGACTCTTACACCCTGCAAGGGCCAGCCGAGCCACTGCTGTTCAACTACCAGCCGTCCAACGGCACGGTGGTCAACAATGGCCACACCATCCAGGTGAACCTGCAGGGCAACAACATGCTAACGGTGCGCGGCTCCACCTATTCACTGATGCAGATTCACTTTCACACGCCTTCTGAAGAGCAGGTGAACTACCGCAGCTTTGCCATGGTGGCGCACCTCGTTCACAAAAATGACCAGGGCCAGCTGGCGGTGGTGGCGGTGTTGCTGGACCCGGGCGAAGCCAATGCGCTCATTGACAAGGTCTGGACCTACATGCCGCTGGACGTGAACGACGAGGTTCGCATGCCCGCAGGCCTGCTGGACCTGGACGAGCTGCTGCCCAAAGACCAGCGCTACTACCAGTTCATGGGTTCACTTACCACGCCGCCTTGCACTGAAGGCGTGTTGTGGCTGGTGCTGAAAACACCCACGCAAATCAGTCAGGCACAACTGCGGCTGTTTCAGCAGATCTACCCGAACAATGCACGCCCGGTGCAGCCAGTCAACAACCGCCCGATCAGGAACGCGCAGTAGGCTGCACCATCGGTAGCCACACCCGAAACGCTGCGCCGCGACCGGGCTCGCTGCGCACTTCGATGTGGCCCTGGTGCTGTTGGACAATGCCATACGCCACTGAAAGCCCCAGCACAATGCGTTTAACGCGGTCCAGGCCCTCTTGCGACTTGTCCGGCAGCGGCAAAACGTCGTCCCTGATAAAGGGCCGTATCAAACTCAGCCAGCAGCTGCAACTGCGTGCCAGGCTCGGGATTTCAGGGTGCGGGTCTTGCCCGCGCAATCACCCAGGGTCAGCAGCCCGACGTCGATCTCACCACTGTCGCTAGCCGCCATCTTGAGCAGGCTGGCAAAGTCTGGCGGTATAAAAAAGCGGGCGACAGTGTCGCCTACCAGCGCTGGCCCTGGCGTGTCTATCGGCCGTAAAAAACCAGCGTTGGCTTGCAGCAAAGCCCCGGATGTATCGATGCTGCCCGTGACCAGACCCAGCAAGGGAACCAACTCCGGGGCAAAGGAGATCATGACATGCCGACGCCGGGCATCACCATCTGGTTAGCACATGTCACTGCCAGTTGCGCGTTCACACCACTGGCACCGGCCCCCAGCATATCCGCCAGGCGACCAAACCGGTTCACAGCCAGACCGCCGATCATCACGGCGGGCTTGGAACTACCCATCTTCTCGCTCAACTGGTGGATGACGTCTTTGGCCACGCGCAATTGCTGCGTAAAAGACACCGACAAACCCACCAGGTCAGGCTTGGCGTCAATGATTTGCGCCACCAGCGTATCCACCCAGAGGGGCACCAGCCAGACCTCCGCCGTTCTGCCAACCGGGCCGGGTGCATCTCCGTGTTCTGAAAGCCCGGCGCAACATCTACCCTGTGCGAACGCTCTCAAAAGGCAAAGTGCACCGCGTCATCCAAGCCATTGGCAATGGTGAATTTGCTGATGACGACAAAGCTCTGCAGCGCTGGGCAAGCGGCGGCTTCCAAAAACGTCGGGTGTGCGGGAGCTGACGTGATGTTCTGTGGCATCCAAAGGATTGCAGGCTGTTGAAACCAAATTGCCGCAGGCTACAGCGCAAAAAAGCGACGCCTGACGCAGCGCGTTGGCATGCTCAGAGTCTCGCGTTGCCACGGACAGGCAGGTCTCCAGACCGCCGTCAATCAGTTGCTGCCAATCTCGCAAGTAAGGCTGGCAATTCAGGCTTGCCACGTTGCGCCACCGAGCCAACGTCTGCATGGGTTTGTCAAGTAAGCCCGGGGCTTGCCTCTTGTCGGCAATGACCCGGTGCAGCGCCAAGCTGCGTTGATCAAGTGCTTGAGGGGTTCTCATGGCATGAATCTACCTCAAACCTCCACCACCTCAAAGCTCGTGGTGATGTCGGCAGTTTTGCCGAGCATGACGCTGGCAGAGCAGTATTTGTCGTGGCTCATGGCAATGGCACGTTCCACTGCTGCGGGTGGCACTGCCTTACCGGTAACGGTGAAATGCATGTTGATGGTGGTGAACACCTTGGGGTCGGTCTCGGCCCGATCAGCGGACAGTTTGACGCTGCAGCCGCGCACGTCGTGGCGGCCACGCTTCAAAATCAACACCACGTCATAAGCGGTGCAACCACCGGCACCAGCCAAGAGCAACTCCATCGGGCGCGGGGCCAGGTTTTGGCCGCCGTTCTCGGGTTTGGCGGCGTCGGGGGCGCCGTCCATCAGCAGCGTGTGGCCGCTACCGGTTTCGGCGACAAAGCCCATGTTGGAGCGCGTGTTCAGCGCGCCAGTCCAGTTGACGGTGCATTCCATGTTTGTAGTCCTTTGTATCGTCCGGGGCCGCGATTGTCGCCGTGGAGCGCGGGCTTATCATTGGCGCCCTATGAAAACACCTGATCTGACGCCCCTGGACTACCTGAAAAAAATTCTCAACGCCCGCGTCTATGACGTCGCCATCGAGTCGGCGCTGGAGCCCGCGCAGGCCTTAAGCGCCCGCCTTGGCAACACCGTGCTGCTCAAGCGCGAAGACCAGCAGCCGGTACACAGCTTCAAGCTGCGCGGCGCGTACAACAAGATGGCGCACCTGAGCGCGGCGCAGTTGAAGAAGGGCGTGATTTGCGCCTCCGCTGGCAACCATGCCCAAGGCGTGGCCTTGAGCGCACAGCGGCTGGGCACGCGCGCGGTGATCGTCATGCCCACCACCACGCCGCAGATGAAGGTGGATGCGGTGCGCAGCTTTGGCGGCGAGGTGGTGCTGTTTGGCGAAAGCTATTCAGATGCCTACAACCACTCTGTGGAGCTGGAGAAAAAGGAAGGCCTGACCTTTGTGCACCCGTTTGACGACCCGGACGTGATTGCCGGCCAGGGCACAGTAGCCATGGAGATGCTGCGCCAGCACCAGGGGCGGCTAGACGCGGTATTTGTCGCCATTGGTGGTGGCGGGCTGATCAGCGGGGTGGCCAATTACATCAAGGCGGTGCGCCCGGAAGTGAAAGTGATTGGCGTGCAGATGAACGACTCGGACGCCATGGTGCAGTCTGTAACGGCGCAGCACCGGGTTACTTTGACTGATGTGGGCCTGTTCTCGGACGGCACGGCGGTGAAGCTGGTCGGGGCGGAGACCTTTCGTATTGCCAGCCACCTGGTCGATGACTATGTGCTGGTAGATACCGACGCGGTGTGCGCGGCCATCAAGGACGTCTTTGTGGACACCCGCAGCATCGTCGAGCCCGCAGGAGCCTTGGCGGTGGCAGCGGTGAAGCAATATGTCGCCACGCACAAAACCAAAGGCGAGACCTACGCCGCCATTCTGTGCGGTGCCAACATGAACTTTGACCGCCTGCGCTTTGTGGCCGAGCGCGCCGAGGTGGGCGAAGAGCGTGAAGCGTTGTTTGCAGTGACCATTCCCGAAGAGCGAGGCAGTTTCAGGCGCTTTTGCGAGTTGCTGAGCAGCCTGCCCGCATTTGGCGGTGCCAAAACCAGCCGCAACGTGACCGAGTTCAACTACCGCATCAGCCATGCCCAAAAGGCGCATGTGTTTGTTGGCCTGACCACCACAGCCAAGGGCGAGTCGGCCAAAATTGCCGCGCACTTGAGCAAGCACCACTTTGCGACGCTGGACCTGACGCACGATGACCTGGCCAAAGAGCACATCCGTTACATGGTGGGCGGGCACTCTGCGCTGGCGCAAGATGAGCGGCTGCTGCGTTTTGTGATTCCTGAGCGCCCGGGCGCGCTGCTGAAATTTTTGAACCAGATGAGTCCAGGCTGGAACATCAGCCTGTTTCACTACCGCAACCAGGGTGCGGATTACGGACGCATTTTGGTCGGCTTGCAGGTGCCCGCTAACGACGACACCGAGTTTGCCGAGTTTCTGACCACATTGGGTTACCCCTGCGTGGAAGAAACGGGCAACCCGGCGTACCAGATGTTTTTGCAGCAATAAGCGCACCGCGCCAGCAACGCCCTTCTTCCCGGAAAACGCAACAGGAGTTTTATGGCGACAACCCTTGACGGCAAGCTGGTGGTGGCCATCAGCAGCCGCGCCCTGTTTGATTTTGAAGAAGAAAACCAGGTCTTTGAGCAAGGCGACGACCGCGCCTACATGGCGCTGCAGTTGCAGCGACTCGACATTCCCGCCAAGCCAGGGGTGGCATTTTCGCTGGTCAAAAAGCTGCTGGCGTTTAACTATGCCGCGCCCTTGCCCCAGCCCGTTGAGGTGGTGATCCTCTCGCGCAACGACCCGGTCTCAGGCATGCGGGTGTTTCGCTCAGCGCAGCACTATGGCTTGGCCATCGAACGTGGCAGTTTCACCCGAGGCCAGTCGCCCTGGCGTTACCTTAAACCGCTGCACGCCAACCTGTTTCTGAGCACCCACCTGAGCGATGTCCGCGCCGCGCTGGCGGCCGGCGTGCCGGCAGCGCAGGTGTATCCGCAATCGGTGCACGCCAGTGACGCGCATCCGCAAGAGGTGCGTATTGCCTTTGACGGCGACGCCGTTCTGTTTTCCGACGAGGCCGAGCGGGTGTACCAGGCGCAGGGTTTGCAGGCCTTTCAGCAACATGAGATGGATAAGGCTGCCTTGCCTTTACCCGACGGGCCCTTTAAGCCATTGCTCTTTGCGCTACAAAACTTGCAGCAGTCAGGCACCCCCCAGATGCGCATCCGCACGGCACTGGTCACCGCCCGCAGCGCCCCGGCGCATGAGCGCGCCATCCGCACGCTGATGAACTGGAACATTGAGGTGGATGAAGCCATGTTTCTGGGCGGCCTGGCCAAGGGCGAGTTTTTGCGCGAGTTTGAGCCAGATTTTTTCTTTGACGACCAGACCGGCCACATTGAATCTGCTGCGCAGCACGTGCCCTCAGGCCATGTGGCCAGCGGCGTGCGGAACTGAGCATGAACCTGACCCAAAAACTTGCGGCTTCCAAAACCTTCACCCGTCAGGCCTGGGCGCTGACCCAGCCGTACTTTTTTTCAGACCAGAAGTGGAAAGCGCGCGCGCTGCTGGCAGCTATCGTGGCGCTGAATCTGGCGCTGGTCTACATGGCTGTGTTGTTCAACGACTGGAACAAGCTGTTTTATGACGCGCTGCAAGAAAAAAACGCCGCTGTGTTCTGGCACCAACTGAGCCGGTTTGTCTGGCTGGCGGGGATTTTTATCGTCTTGGCGGTGTATAAGTTTTACCTGACACAGTTGCTGCAAATCCGCTGGCGTGCCTGGATGACCAGCCACTACCTGCAGCGCTGGCTGGCCAACCACGCTTTTTACAAGATGGAACTGCTGCGCTTTGCCGCTGCGCCCAACGCCACCGGCCAGAACCCCGACAACCCGGACCAGCGCATTCAGGACGACATTGGCCAGTTCACCGACTACACCGTCTCGCTGACCATGGGGCTGCTTAATGCCGTGGTGACTTTAGTCAGTTTTATAGGCATTTTGTGGGGGTTGTCGGGCGGCTTTGCGTTTGAGCTGGGTGGAGCCGCATTCAACATTCCCGGCTTCATGGTGTGGATGGCGGTGCTCTACAGCGTCGCCGGCAGCGTGCTGACCCACTACATTGGTCGCCCGCAGATTGCGCTGAATTTTGAGCAACAACGCCGCGAAGCCGACTTCCGGCACCACCTGGTGCGGGTGCGTGAGTACAGCGAAGCCATTGCGCTGGACCGTGGCGAAGCGGTAGAGCGCGGCCAGCTCGACGCCCGGTTTGATCTGGTGCTGAACAACTTTCTGGCGCTGGTGCGGGCGCAAAAGCGACTGGTGTGGTTCACCAGCTTTTTCGGCCAGGCGGCGGTGGTGTTTCCGTTTGTGGTCGCCGCGCCACGCTTTTTCAGCGGCGCGATTCAGCTGGGGGTGCTGATGCAGATCGCCAGCGCCTTTGGCCAAGTTCAGGGCGCGTTAAGCTGGTTTGTGGATAGCTACAGCAGCCTGGCGGCCTGGCGTGCCACTACTGATCGACTGACCAGCTTTGAAGCATCTTTTAAGGCTCTAGCCCAGACAGATCAAGGGCTGGTAGCTACAGATTCTGAAGTGTTGTCGAGCACGGACTTGCACTTGACGCTGCCCAATGGCGCGGTGTTGCTGCAGCAAGCCCAGCTGGACGCCCAGCCCGGCGACACAGTTTTGCTGCAAGGGCCATCGGGTGCAGGCAAATCCACCTTGTTTCGGGCACTGGCGGGCATCTGGCCATTTGCCAGCGGCAACCTGCAGCGCCCGCCCGACAGCATGTTTTTGCCACAACGGCCGTATTTTCCGAATGGCCCCTTGCGCAACGCGCTGGCTTATCCGCAGGAAGCCGCCAGTTACAGCGACGCCGATCTGCAGGATGCGCTGCGCAACGCACTGCTGCCGGGGCTGGTTGGGCGGCTGGACGAGGCCGGCGCCTGGAGCCAGACCCTCTCTGGCGGCGAACAGCAGCGCCTGGCAGTAGCGCGCGTCTTGTTGAAAAAGCCGCGCTGGATCTTTGCCGACGAAGCCACCAGCGCGCTCGACGAAGACACTGAGAATACTTTGTATAAAACGCTTCTAGCCCACGTGCAGCGTGCGCAAGGAGCTCTTATTTCAATAGCTCATAAACCGAGTGTCGCCGCATTTCACAAGCGGCGCTGGACGCTGGAGAGCGTGACCGGTGAGGAAGCTGCGGGCTTTACTCTGCGCAGCAAGACGGAGCCAACATGACAGTTGTTTTCCTGCAACGTGGCGCAAGGCGCGCCGCTCTGCTCAGGTCTGGGTCTTTTCCGTCTTGTTGATTTTGCTGGGCGAGTAGGTATAGACCTCGTTCGACAACACGCCCGGGGCTACGGTGGCAGCCGCTTTGGTGGGGTCAATCTGGTTTTTGACATGCTCTTGCACCTGCACCGCGCTGGCACTGGCCAGCCATAAAGACTTGATGTGGTCCAGCAAGATTTTGGACAGCGGCTCGGGCGGCGGGGTTTCCACCTTTTCAGGCTCTGGGCGCTTGATGGTCCAGTCTTTGAGCGCTGCTTCTTGAGGTGTTTGACGCACCGGGTCGGCCACACTGCGGTAAACACCCTCACCCGCATTGGGTTTGTCGCCGGTGGTGATCATGTTGATCACGCTGGGAGACACCTCGGCTGGCGCATCGACCCGTTGCGACGGATTGACCGGCACCACCGGCACCACGCGACCGGTTGCCAACGCAGCGGCTTCGGCCGCAACGGGCCGCGCGCTCTGGATTCGATCAATGGGTGGCAGGGACATGGTGCTTTAGGCTTCAGAATGGGTCTGGGTCTTTCCTCCGTTCGTAAGACTCATAACGGCAGAAATGGGGGGTTATTTAGGCCTATTTCTGAAATATTTACATTTTTTCCGATTTTTTCTTCACACAGAATGCGACTTAGGTGAGTTAGTGCACAGCTATTGGTAGAAACCCGGGGTAAGGTCATTTTTTCACACAACCGCGAGCTCACCATGACCCCACATTTGCCTGCCGCTCTGGATGGTGCCGTCCACGAGTTCCCCCGCACCCAAAGCAAGGTGGTTGTTTACGCCGCTGGTGAAGGTGCTCCGCTGCTGTTGATTCACAGTGTGAATGCGGTGGCGTCTGCTGCCGAAGTTCGCCCCCTGTTTGACCACTACCGGAGCAGCCGTTGTGTGTATGCGCTGGATTTGCCGGGTTATGGTTTGTCCGCCCGCGAAGACCGCGCCTACACGGTGCAGATGATGAACGATGCGATATTGCAGGCGGCCCAGTGGATACAGACCAGGCACGGTGGTGTGCCTATCGATGCCATTGCGGTGTCGCTCTCATGCGAATTTCTGGCGCGGGTTGCCGTGGAAAACCCGGGCCTGTTCAAGAGCCTGACCCTGGTCAGCCCCACCGGATTTCGTGGCGGTCAGACGCTGCGCGACTCCCCGGGCAAGACGCGTTACATGTCAGGTCTGGACAAGTTTCTGCGCGGACCGGGCTGGGGTGGATTTTTATTCAAACAACTCACGCGCCCAGGTGTGATCCGCTACTTTCTGGAGCGCACTTGGGGCGGCAAGGCGATTGATGAGAAACTGTGGGCCTATAACATCATCAGCGCCCGCCAACCCAACGCAGAATTTGCGCCGCTGGCATTTTTGAGCGGCATTTTGTTCAGCGCTGATATTCACACCATTTACGAGCAGATCACCCTGCCCACGCTGGTGATCCACGGCACCCGGGGCGACTTCACCAATTACAAAATGCTGAACATCGTCAGTGGCAAGCCCAACTGGCAGGTGCAGGTGCTGGAAACCGGGGCCATGCCTTACTTTGAGGTGCCGCAGGTCTACTTTGCGATTCAGGACCGGTTTTTGCGCGACGCTTCGGCCTGACGCGGTAACTCCTGCGCGGTGGGTGTCAGGCCATAGGGCTTGACCAGCGCCCAAACATGCGCGGGCACCATCGACTTAATGCGGCTTGGCTCTTCGCGGCGCAGGTGAATGACGGTTTCCAACGCTTTCATCTCCAGCCGCGCCCGGGCAAACTCCAGCCCACGCGGCCCCACCTTGGGCATCAACCAACCCACAATCGGGCGTAGCCACTGCGGCATGCGACGCAATGGCAAACCACCTGCCGCCCGTTCGGTATTCGCCAAAAAGCCCTTGACCGGTCCCTGACGCTTGCCAGCACTGCCTGGCGTGCTCACTTTTATTTCATCCCCCAACAATTTCAGCAGTTCCTCGCCTTGCGCGTTGCGCACCAGCAGCCACTGCGCGCCCTCGCCGCCCATGTAGCCAACGGTGATGTCGGCCAGCGCATTGGTGTAATCGACACAGGTGCGACAGGTCAGCGGGAAAAAATCACGCGGCAGGTCTGACAGCGGCAGCATCAGAAACGGCACCTTGCGGTGACGACCGTCGGCATAGCGCAGTTCCACGTGGTAGTCCGCCAGGAACTCCAGGTAGGTGATGTCCTCGGGCTTGTCATGGGTCTGCGCGGCCACCAACGCCAGAAACTCGTGAAAACGCTCGGTGGTGGTGTTGTCAGAGCACGGGGTGCCAATCACAACCAGGCGTTCCAGCCCAAGCTGTTTCTCCAAGGCGCGCAGGGCATGGATCTGGCACGGGATGCCAATGACCGCCAGGCGCTTGTAACCTTGTTGCAGCGCGGGCGCCAGCAGCGCCAGCAGCGGTGCGTAACCCATGCGCATACCGCGACACTGCGCCATGCCTTAGGGCTGTTTCACCAGCACGGGCACGGGTCGCCAGCGGTCATTCGGGTCCGGGTCCGGGGCCATGGTCAGCACAGCATCCACGGCTTTGGTTTCCAGCAGGCGCTGGGCAATGCGGGTGGTGATACCGGTCCACTGTGCGCCGGGCAAGGCGGGCTTTAGCTCTGCGCGCAGGGTGCGCTGGTACACACCAAAAAAACAACTCGTCTTGCTGCTGTGGGTTGCGCACACGGCCATGCACCTGGGCTTCCAGCGCCGGGTAGTCAGGTTGGATGAACTGGCAGGCCTGGCCACAACGCTTGGGGTCACTGGAGCGTGACACACCGCAGTCGGTGCACAGGTCACGGTGGGGCGCGGGGCCAACGACAGGCCGCCAGACGGCTTGAGCGGGG
>Ga0105047_10014034_pt1 | contig 12743 bp, 9 predicted proteins | sample MAT04_FD_78384 | JGI IMG/M metagenome (GOLD analysis project Ga0105047, IMG submission 78384) | Freshwater microbial communities from Lake Fryxell liftoff mats and glacier meltwater in Antarctica - MAT-04 (megahit assembly) | ecosystem: Environmental > Aquatic > Freshwater > Ice > Liftoff... | reverse complement strand
TCCTCCAATTCGGCCAGGTAAGAAATGCTGGCCAACGGGGAGTATAAGTCGTTTGTGCAACTCAACCAAAGGGAATGAAGCAAGTAAATCGCGGAAGTGGGCAAAGCGTCGCAGGACGGTTGAAAGACTTGCATCTGGCGAGGCCTTAGCGCCATCCGCAAAGGTCTCCTCCCCCTTGCCGGGGGATCCGCCCTCACCGCCAACGCCCGTGGCGGTCCGCTTCGCTGACCATGAAAAGCCCCCCTCAAAACCGGGATGCACATTATTTCGACGCAACCGTTTGGTAATGGTTGGATTCAGACGTATAAAAACACCGGCAACACGGACGTTAAGGACGATCGAGCTTTGCAATACCGCACACGGATGTTCCGACCGCGACGATGGAATCTCGCCACCCCGCATGAATCGGCGGCTGACTTGGCTACGCGCCTGAAGACCAGCCCGCTGATCGCGCAGATCCTGCTGAATCGCGGCATCACCGATGCCGACCTCGGCCGCAGCTTTCTGTCTCCCTCGCTGAAGGCGCTGCACGAACCGTCGCTCATTCCGGGGCTGGAGAAAGCCGCATCACGGGTTGCACAGGCGATCCGCGACCGCGAGAAGATCGCCATCTATGGCGATTATGATGTCGATGGAATCACCGCCACCACCATCCTCTGGCACGCCATCAAGCGACTTGGCGGCGAGGTGTGTTATTACATCCCCCACCGCATTGAAGAAGGGTATGGATTAAACGCGGAAGCCGTTGCCCAGTTGTGCAACGAAGGCGCGAAGGTGATCATTACCGTCGACTGCGGCGTGACCGCGATCGAGCCCGCCAAAGTCGCCTGCGAGCGCGGCGTCGACCTCATCATCACGGATCATCATGAGTTTAAGGAAAGTGCGGATGGCGAAACGACGGTTGATGAAGCCACTCCGATTGCGGATTCCGAAATCAAAAATCAAAAATCAAAAATCAAAAATCCGCTTCTCCTTCCTGACTGCTTCTGCGTCGTCCATCCGCGGCTGCCTTCGGAAACGCCTTATCCCAATATCAACCTCTGCGGCGCGGGCGTGGCGTTCAAACTCGCGTGGGGCATCGGCAAGGCGGTCAGTGGTTCGGAACGCGTTAGTGAAGATTTCCGGAACTTTCTGATGGATGCGCTGGCGCTCACCGCGCTGGGAACCATCGCGGATGTCGTGCCATTAACGGGGGAGAATCGCGTCATTGCCCACTATGGACTCGGCACGCTGAAGCAGTCGAAGCTTACTGGAATTTGCGCGTTGATCGCGACGGCTGGCCTGGATGGGCAGAACATCGATTCTTACCACGTCGGCTTCCTGCTCGCCCCGCGCCTGAATGCCTGCGGCCGCATGGGACACGCGCGGCTTGCCGTCGAAATGCTCACCACTGCGACTGCCGAAAAAGCCACCGAGATCGCTGCGTATCTCGAACAGCAGAACCGGGCCCGCCAAACAATGGAACGGAAGATCCTGGAAGCCGCACTTGAACAGGCGAAGGAACTGAAGTGTGACTCCGATGATTCCCGCGCGATCGTGCTGGGCGCGGAAGGCTGGCATCCCGGCGTCATCGGCATCGTCGCCTCGCGCATCGTTGATCGTTTTCATCGGCCGACCATCATGGTGGGAATAAACAACGGGCTTGGGCAGGGGTCGGGTCGCAGCATCTCCGGATTTCACCTTGCCAAAGCGCTGCACGCCGTCGGAGAACATCTCGACGCCTACGGCGGTCACGAGATGGCGGCGGGGTTGAAGGTGCAGGGACACAAGTTTGAGGATTTCCGCCGTGCGTTTGTGGCACATGCGGGGCAGATGCTTGATCCGCAACTGCTTGTCCCCGAACTCAAGCTCGACTCACTTGCGGAACTCGAACACATGACCGAGGCATTGGTGAACGACCTGCAGCGCCTTGGCCCGTTCGGTCATGGCAATCGCAAGCCGCTGCTTTGTTGTCTGAATCTCACCCTCGCCGCACCGCCCCGAAAAGTGGGCAAGACCGGCGATCATCTGCAGTTGATGGTGCAACAAGGCAGGCGATCGATGAAATGCATCGCCTTCAACGCCGCGGCACTCTTCGAAAAACTCCAGCCTGGCATGACAATCAGCCTGGCAGTTGAACCGCAGATTAACGAGTACAACGGACGGGTGAGCGTTGAACTGGAAGTAAAGGATGTTCAGTTCCCGGGGTCGTGAGGGGCGTCAAGATCGTTGAAACATGAAGACATGAAACATGATGAAGGCCGAGCTTTTCTTCACGTTTCATGTCTTCATGTTTCACCATCCCTGCACATGCACCACAAATAAGGTCACATCCGAGGTCAGACCCTCCACCTGCTCCACTTCCCAACATTTTCGCGCGTTTTTCGCCGAAATCGGATAAGATCTGTGTCGTCCGATGCGGAGTCTTCTCGCCAATCTCGTTTCCGGATTAATGGCATTGCTGTTCGTGGTCGCATTCGTCTTTTGTGCCCGCGGGATGGTCGCGGGCGAGGCGTTGCGCCTCGAGAAGCGCGGCTTGAGCTACTTCCTGCTTTCGCAGGAAAGCGCGATCCTGTTTGTCCGCGGACAGAATCACTTCCGTAGTGCTGATTCCGCAAACGCCTACCGCCGTTTCTTCAGTTCGAACCAGATCAACGACGAGGAATGGCGCTTTCGGGCGCAGACTGATCTCAGCTTTTACCCCGGACCCGAAAGAACGCTGCTGGGTTTTGGCTTTGAGCACGGTCGATACGAATTCGCCCGCAGAAGCTTCCGTCCGGGCATGATGCGCGAACGCACGATCGTCCGCGTTCCCATGTGGTTCATCCTAGGCGTTTTCGGCATCTGGCCGGGCCTGAGATACTGGCGGAAAAGCAAAGTCCGAGGCCGACGACTTGAATCGGGACACTGTCTGAAATGCGGATTCGACCTCAAAGGCATCTACCACCACTGCCCCAAATGCCGCACCCGTGCGCCGATTCCAACTGGATTTCCGGTGCATAGCTGGAGCAATTGACCTCTCCCCTTCATTCCGCACTCCGCACCGCCGGCCGGATCTTTATTGCGACCTCGTCCGCGGTTTTGTCGATGCGGCCAACTGCGTCGTCCAAGGCGAGGCAGGTTACCGACACCATCGCATCGCCGACGCGGATCTGCCGACTCAGGATCTGGAATTTCACGTCCTTTGTTTCATACTTCGTGCGTGTCTTGCGTAGGAAACGAGAATCTTTCATCACTTGTATTTCCCCGATCAGCGTGGCGCCTTCCAGGGTGAACTGCTGCGATTCCCCGCGCGCCATTTCGTCGAGGATGACCTCCCGCAATTTTGGATCGCGCTTCGCCTCGGCGGGCAAAGGACGAACCGAGATCGCGATGAGATTGGTCGCGTCGGCGGCGTCGCGCAGTGTTGCGACAACGCCTTCGGCAGCGTCCTTATTTTCCACTATCCAATCGGCTGGCGGAATCACGCGGATCTTCGCCTGCGGCAGTGTGATCGGCTTCCCCGCCGCGGCGGGTTTCTGATTGGCCTGCTCTCGTGAGATCTGTTTTGCCGATTTCGCCGCCAGAAGCAGTGCTTCCCCCTCGCCTTGCAGCGTCTTCACCTGATCTTCACTGCCGTCGCGAACGCTGATCGCCACGTTCACCAGAAAATTACCCACTTCGCGATATACCTGCACCTGGTTGGTCTCGACATCTCCCTGCAGAAAGCGATGTCTGATCTTCAGGATGAACCTCCCGTCATCCTCAATCGACGGCGGCTGCAGAAGCGTGTATCCCTTTGCCTGCGCATCTTTCAGCAACTGCTGGCAGATCATGTTGCCCATTTTCTTTGACATTTCCTTCGTGAAACCGCTGGTCGCGGGCACAAGATTAATCTGCAGGAACGCGCCATCCTCCCATTTGTAGATGATGCCATTGCCGTCATCCGTACGTTTGAATTCGACCCAGCCGTCGGTTGGATAGGGATACACGAAATCTCCCTTCGCCAGCGTGGAAGGCTGCGTTGCCGGTGCGGTCGACGGCGCGAGGAGTGTCAGCAGCAGGAGCAGGATCATTCTGCCATTGTAGCAACGCGTGGGCAGATGGCGGGGTAATCCCTGGCGGTTCGACGGGAATTTTCCTCTAAACCGTCGCATATACGCCAACCTACGTATTGCGGGTGTCGAGTGACGGTTCTAAAAGTATCTTCCGTTGAGCGACCTGTGCGGAACTGTCTGGGGCAGGTCGACTGAACATTCTTTTTGCAAGGGAAATTGAAATGAAGCCCGGTACTTCAAAGTTTCGAATGACCTCGACTTGGGTATTTCTGATACTGGTTTCGCTGCTGCCGATGTACGCATCTGCCGCGGCTTTGCCGCCGTTGAAGAACGCCACGCTCAGCATGCGGCTTGGGCAGCGTCTCAGCTATATCGCCGCCAGCGCCACCGTGGGGCGAAGCGGGATCAACCTCGTCCCCGACGCCAATGGCCGCTGGGTGAACATCAGCACCGGGCAGGTTCTTCCCGAGGGCGCGGGTTCCGGCGGCGCGGGGATTTCGATCATCGATATCTGCCAGTTCAACAACTCGAAGATCATCGGCGATCAAACCACCTATCTCTTCAACACCGTCACTAACTCCTTCACGCTCGCCGGTCATCAGGTGCTGCAGGGAAATGGACAGACGCTGGATATTATCTGGGCCCGCCCACAGAACTTCGCGGCGTTTCCCGATCAGAACAAGCCCAATTTCCGCGTGAAGCGCCTCCGCTATACCCTCGACGGGCGAACCTTCAACGCCGTACGCATCCAGCAAAATACGGGCAACGGGTGGATTCAGTCAACCTATGACCTGGCGAGCGGTTTCCTGATCATCCAGAGCTACGCCGTTCACATCGACGGCGGCGGAACGGGGCTTGCCTTCTTCCGCATTACAAGCGGAAAACTGCTGCAGAACGCTCCGGGCATCAACACCAACTGGCCGAGCTCGATTAAAGGGTTCAGCACATATAACTGGCTGGCGAAAGGTTCGGGTGGCGTGTTCGGGGCAGGAAGCGTCAGCGGGCAGGCGGCGTTCACCTGGAGCAACATGAAATGGACGAGCCAGGTGCTCACGACGACAGTAAAGGTCGCCGGCAAATCCCAGGGCACCCTGCAATACGTTGCCGGCCGCTTCGGTTCCGCGTGGATGAGCCCCAACTTCCTGAAGACCCTGAAACAGAACCAGGAGATCGATTCAGAATCCGCGCTGCAATATCGCATCTTCGTCAGCGGTGTCGATTCAAAGTTCGTCAGCCTCAAATTCGCCAATAAGAATCAGAACGTCACCTACAAGTACAACCGCAACACCGGTGACCTGGTCTCGTTCAATGTCCTGAGTTCTGAAGGCCTTTTCGGATCCGCCGCAACTGTGTCATTCCAGTCGCGGAAGTAGAGGAAGTGGATGCGCACTCGCTGAATTGCTGAAGAGTCGGCTGGCAAGACGCAAATCGTCATTCCAAGCGCAGCGAAGAACCGGGCATCAGATGCCAGATACTTCGCGGGGCTCAGGATGACGATTTGCCTTTGGCCATCCGCAGCATGTCATGGCGGTTTACCCGCGGCAACGGCGGCTGATCATCGCGGCGCCGATGAGCAAGAGTCCTCCCATCGCCGGTTCGGGGACTTCAGCTCCCTGGATATAGTTGACATAGGTTTCCGAGGTATTGATCCACCCAGCACCGTTGCTGTTCTGCCAGGCGCGGGTGCCAGCGGGGTCGGGCGCGCCGGTGCTTACGGCGAGGCGCATCATCTGCTCGACGGACGCGGCGTCAAAGGCAAGGACGTATCCATACGATGCGCCTGCGGTCAGGGGCAGCGGGGTATCCAGCGCCATGGTGAAATAGGTGTCCGCAGTCGCGGTCGCGCTATTCGGCTGCATGTATCCGCCACGCGAGGAGACGTACGTGCCGTCCACCGGATTCTGTCCTGGGCTGGAGAGTTGATAGAAATCGATACTGAACGGCCGGGGGGACGAAAAGCTGTTGGCGAGCGTGGATTTCAGCTTCATGGTGATCTTGTCCATGCTGAAATCTGAACTTGCCGGCGTGATGAACGAATTCGTGACCGGCCGGTAACCATTCTCCGTTGGGCCGTCATTGAACCACGCGTTCTGGTCCTGCGATGCGGGCTCATAGGACGTAATGATGTTGCTGGTTGGAACGGTTTCGCCAAAGGTGACGATCACCGCCGCGTTCGCGGTGACTGCTGCGCCAAGTCCCAGCGCGAAAGCTGCGGCAAGCAGGCTTGTGCCTCGTACATTTCCCATGATTTTCTCCACTTTCGATGTGACAGGTCGGGTTCTTCATGAACTTTCATCCCCCCGACTAAAAAGGGTGAAAGCAGGTTACGTGCAACTCAAATGTCGCTGACCGTCTGCGATAACACCTCAACCGAGGTGCGTATCACTTTCGATTGCGAGCCTGACGATGTGTACCGATCCGTCGACTAACCTCCGTGTCAGCAGGACGAACATGCAGGGGAAGCACGAAGCTCCCGCTGCGTCTCAACTACTTCCCGCGCACTCTGCGGGAAAGCGCGGCGACTGCAAGAAACGCCGCCACCGATGCGCTGGCCGGCTCGGGAACGAATGTCGCGCCGGTGTTGAACTTGAATAAGTCACCTGCCCCACCATCCAGCAGGAGATCCAGATGATAGAAGCTTCCGCTGTCGTGAACTAATGGGACCAATTCCACCAGCCCGGTGTCGCGGCTTAACCGCTGCAGGCTGGTGATGCCGCTGGTTGCGAAGTTGAAATTCATAATGATGCGCTGCCGCGTATCCGCCGGCGCGGTGCCGTCGGCTTCAGTCAATCCGTTGACGAGCATGAAATAGGTTTCGGCGGTGGCGGGTCCATCAAACGACTCATTCAGCACATTAAAGTAACCCAGCAGCACGTCGCCGGGCAGGGCGCGGGTCTGCGTGAACAGATACGACTGCAGATTGGTGTTGCCAATGTTCGTTGCAGAGACATCGGTGATGTATGGATTTCCCCAACCCGTAGCGGCGGATCCGCGGGTCAGACGGTCGGGCAGAACATTCGCATCGCCGTCAGGATCGAAAGGATCAGTATTCGGATGCTGCCCAGTCACATATCGCAGGTCGGTGCTGACCAGCCGAATCAACGCCGGGCCAAGATTGCGGCTTTGACGATTGGTTTCTTTCACATAGTCAAAAACGGGTGTCGGCGAGGCATCGCCCAAGCCATTGAACATCACGGCAGACAAATCTGATTCGTTGTAACCGTTGTAAACAAACGCAGTCGTAAATGTATATCCAAACGCCCAGCTTGCATTCTGCTGCAGCCGGATGAATGACGGCGTTGGCAGCGACCCTCCGGGCGAGGTGCGGCTGGTATTCAGAAACTGCGCATAAGGCAATGGCCCGCTGTTTACACCTGGGCTCACCGTATATCCCGCGAGGGCGGCGGTGCGGTACTTCTGCATGTTGGAGTACCAGTCCGCAAGAGGCCTGTCATAGCGATGCGGATAAAGGTCGAACGAAAGCATGTCCGGATGCGTCGCATCGATGTAATTGTTCAGGTCTGCATCACTGGTCAGGATGCTGAAGTTCGTGAACGCCAGCGTATTGGGAAAACGCGTGTTCCAGTTGCGATACGCACTGTTGATGACATTCAGGTTGGAAGCTGAAAGATCCTGCAGTTCATCCGCATATTGGAGACTGACCAGCGTATTCACGTAGGAAAGTTCATCGGTGTAAAGATAGTTCGCCGGGGCAGGCGGGACATATTGACGAGCCCAGGGCGTGCCCGGTGGCATCTGCGACGGCAGCGAAGGATTTTGAGCTTCCCAGAAATTGATCGCAGTGAAGTTAGCAGTCTGCCAGCGATTGATATTGATGTTGGGCACGCCAGGCTGATCGAAAAACACCAGCGACTGCAACTGCAACCCGCGGCTCAGCAGCACCTGACGTCCACGACTCACTGTAACCGCCGACGCATCCAGCGACGCACCCAAAGCGGCCAGGCCGGCGATCATCAGCATTTGGTGCGATCTCATTCAAGCGTCCTTTCAATGCTGCAGGCTCCAACCTAAGACAGCTACAGTTCGCGACAGATGGACACGGGCTCCTTGAGCGCTGCGGGCACATCGAGGCGAATCCTGCGGCGACAGGCGATGTGACTTCCCACAGAATACCCCATCGCCGAAGACGGGGCAATCCAAATGCAACAGGACAGCAATGTGTTGTATAACACGTTTATGGGAACAGAGCAAGCGAAATGTATGGCGTTTTCGCGATTTTGTACGGATTATAGGCTAACCTTCATTACATTCGACGCCATGTCGAGAACCTTAAACGATGTGTTGCACATGTGATGCAGATCAAAATAGCGGAGATAAACCGGGTCTGCGGGAGATGACGCTTTTAATCCGGTGGCGGATGAGGACATCCGCCCTCCAACTGGGCGTGCCCGGTTTTCCGGGGAGAGCACCAGAATCGCAACTCGCACCCCCATTGGCGCTATCAAAAACGACGGTGGCGAGCCCCGTTCGGGTATGTTCCCCGGATTTCCGGGCACGCCCCTCCAACTCGTCACGTAATCCTTGTTTTCCCCCGCCCCTTGCCCCTCGCCCCTTGCCCCTCCAAACTAAGGACCATGAAAATCTACACCAAAACCGGCGATGACGGCACCACCGGATTGATTGGCGGGGCAAGAGTCGGCAAGGATGACCTGCGGATCGAGTGCTATGGCACCATCGACGAGCTGAACGCCACCATCGGATTGTGCGCCTCAATCGCAGATGACAACCTCAAGTCCTGGTTTACGCCGGTGATGAATGAATTGTTTGTCATTGGCTCGCACCTTGCGACCCCGGAAGATCAAAAAAATACCGCCGGCTGGATGCCCCCGCTGACACAGGCGATGGTGGATCGGCTGGAGCAGCAGATCGACTCGGCGGAGAAGCAGTTGTCTCCGCTTCAGAACTTCATCCTGCCCGGTGGGACGGACCTTGCCGCAAGGCTGCACTTGGCGCGAACGGTTTGCCGCCGGGGGGAACGATTGCTGGTTCACTTTTCAAAGTCGCATCCGCTGGAAGAATTATTGATGCGATATATCAATCGATTGAGTGATTGGTTGTTCGTTCTGGCGAGATTGGCGAATCATCTGGCGGGGATGGGGGATGTGGCGTGGAGGAAATAGTCTGAACAAACCACGCGACTGCCGCTTGCGTTTCGCGGGCGGCGGCAGATCGCCCGGCCGTCCCGCGAAACGCAAGCGGTCATCTCCCTCTCCCCTCGGAAGAGGGAACAGTTCAAATCCCCAACGGATGCCACGTCGTCTTGGTTTCCTGCGTATCGAGAATGAGATACGGCGATTCGTTTTTCTCGTCCGTCCAATCCTTCTGCTTGTACACGATGGCACGCTTCACGTTCAGCGGAGTATAACATGGATATGGCGCATGTTGAGGGGCAACGTCTGGAGTATGCGGCTCAGTCGAAAGATCCAGAGCTGAAGCTTCCGGCGTGGGTGCAGTATGCAATTCTCACTGTGATTCTGCTTGCGAACGTGCTGCTGAAAGCGCCGAACCTGGGGCATGCGGCGCTGAAGCCGATGGATGAATCCTTCCACGCGGTGGTGGCCCGCAACCTGATGTACGACCCGCTTAAGCCGACGCTGATTCGTGAACCGTATCTTCCCTATGACCCGACGGATTGGCTGAGCAATCACGTCTGGCTGCACAAACCGGTTTTGCCTTTGTGGATCATCGCGATTTCATTCAAGTGCTTTGGCGTAAGTGCATTAGCACTGAGGCTACCTTCGCTCATTCTCTCGACCTTCGCGGTTGGGCTTACGTTCCTGATCGCCCGAAAGCTCTACTCTCCCATTGTCGGCCTGCTCGCTTCTGCAATCCAGGCGATCGTGCCGACAATCGGAATGATCGTCCACGGCTATGTCTTCTCCGATGCCGTCGATATCAACCTGCTGCTCTGGAGCGAATTGAGTTTGTTCCTGATGCTCCAGAAGGGGAAGAAGTGGATCTGGCTAAGTGGCGCAGCGGCGGGGGCGGCGTTCATGTCGAAGACGTTTCCGGCGATGTTTGTTCTGGTGCCGCTGACATTGCTAGTCGGCAGCAGGCAGTGGGCAGCGGGCAGAAAAGAGGGGATAGCGGGCGGACGGCTGGGCTCTTCCTGCCCGCCGCCTGCTGCCCCTGGCTCGGTACTTTCCTTCCGCCCGCCGCCCGCTGCCCGCCGCCCGCTTTACTTTCTTCTTGCATTCATGCTCGTCGCCGCCCCCTGGAACATCTATTGTGCCATCCGCTTCCCCACCGAATTCAAGGCGGAATATGGCCTGATCCTCACCCATTTGTCCGGCGATGTTGAAAACTGGGCCAGCCCGTGGGATCGGGTTTGGTTTCAGCATCTGCCCAGCGCCCTCTATCTCTTCTGGACGCTGTCACTCATCGGCACGATTGTCCTGACCATCCGCGCGATTCAACTGAAGAAATGGGAATGGCTGTTCGCCCCCATTTGGGCGGCGGCGGTGCTGATCCCGTTTACCCTCGTCACCAGCAAGACACCCAGTGCCACGCTCCCGGCCTGGCCGGCACTCATGATCGGCGCGGGGTTTCTCATCTGGCGGGCGTGTCAGGGCTATATCGTCGAAGCATCAACAACGGTCACGCTCCTTATCGCGATGATCTTCTTTCGAGGCGATTTCATTCAGAAGGGGTGGGGGGCGACCGCGCCCTTTGAAATCATGAATCAGGCAAGCTGGATTCTCTGGCATCTTCTTGCCGGTCTGGTCGTCCTTGGCATCTCCCTCGCCTTTGACAAACGCCTAATTCGCCATTGGACCTTCCTCACCACCTTCGCCGTCGCGATTGGGTTGGCTTATCTCACCATCCTCACAGGGAAGCTCTCTTTGCGCGTCCAGACGCTTGATAAAAACCTGCCAATGCTCGCCGATACCGGGCGATGGATCGACCGCAACCTTCCGCGTGATGCGGTGATTGTCTTCGGGCACTTGGGCGTAAAATTCCAGCGCCAGGAACACGCCCTGGCCTTCTACGCCGACAGGACCGTCATCCCGCCCGGGCGAACCCTTGCTTACCCCAGCGAAAAGCGGATCTATTGGGTCGGGGAAAAATACCCACCTGGACAGACCCTTTACAACTCGCCCATTGATCACCTCTGGGTAAGCGACTTCCGCCAACTTCGCCCCATGAAATTGATGAAGTAAGTTTTCCTCACCGGGCTGGCCACTTCAGTGGCCAGCAAGATCTCAAGCTGCGCCCATTCGACGCACCAATTTGTTTGAATCCCACGCATAGTTTTCTAGACTGCATGGCTGGAGAATACCGCCATGCCAACCGCAACCCGTTTTGATTTGAAGCAGTCGGACATTCCGACCCACTGGTACAACATCCTGCCCGATTATCCCGAGCCCCTTCCCCCGCCGCTGCATCCGGGGACGAAGAAGCCCGCCGGGCTTTCGGACATGACGGCGATCTTTCCGGAAAACCTGGTTCTTCAGGAGATGAGCGGCGAAGCGCAGATCGAGATTCCTGAACCCGTGCGTGAGGTCTATTCCCTGTGGCGTCCCACGCCCCTGCTTCGCGCGGTGAGGTTGGAACGCGCCCTGCAGACACCCGCGCATATCTATTACAAGTATGAAGGTGTCAGCCCGGCGGGTTCACACAAGCCCAATACTGCGGTGCCACAGGCGTATTACAACAAGCTTGCCGGAACGAAGCGCCTTGCCACGGAAACCGGTGCGGGACAATGGGGAGCTTCTCTCGCGATGGCGTGCAAGATCTTCGGGATGGAGTGCGTCGTTTATATGGTGAAGGTCAGTTATCACCAGAAACCCTATCGCAAGATGATGATGCAGACGTGGGGCGCGACGGTGCATCCCAGCCCAAGCGATCACACCGCGTTCGGCCGGAAGGTGTTGAAGGAAACGCCTGATACGCCCGGTTCCCTCGGCATCGCGATTTCAGAGGCGATCGAAGACACCGTTCACACGCCGAACACCAAGTATGCCCTGGGCAGTGTGCTGAACCATGTCTGCATGCACCAGACCGTTATCGGCTTGGAAGCGATCAAGCAGATGGAACTGGCGGGGGAGTTCCCCGATGTCGTCATCGGCTGTGTGGGTGGCGGAAGCAATTTTGCGGGGATTGGCTTTCCATTCGCGGAATTGAAGATGAAACACGGGAAGAAACTCCGCATCCTTGCGGTTGAACCTGACGCCTGCGCATCGCTCACCAAGGGCGAATTGCGCTACGACTTCGGCGACACCGGCCAAACAACGCCCTTGATGATGATGCACACGCTTGGCGCAGACTTCATTCCGCCGAAGATTCACGCGGGAGGTTTGCGCTATCACGGGATGGCCCCGACGGTTTCGCACCTGCTGAAACTCGGCGTCATTGAAGCAAAAGCCTATGGGCAAACGAAGGTGTTCGAAGCCGCGATGCAGTTCGCCCAGACCGAAGGAATCATCCCCGCGCCCGAGCCTGCACACGCGATCCGCGCTGCAATTGACGAGGCGATCCAGGCCCGGGAAGAGGGAAAGAAAAAGGTCATCCTCTTCAACCTCTGCGGCCACGGCATGCTCGATCTCACCAGCTATGAAGCCTTCCTCGGCGGCACGCTGGCGGATGTGTAACAGAGCTTTCTGCAATCGGGTAATCGACTCTCGCTGCGTGGACGCCAAGCCGCGCTGTGTTACATTTAGCTTGTGATTCTTCCACTCTACCCCGATCTGCACGTGGAAAACGATG
>Ga0105047_10014033_pt1 | contig 12743 bp, 11 predicted proteins | sample MAT04_FD_78384 | JGI IMG/M metagenome (GOLD analysis project Ga0105047, IMG submission 78384) | Freshwater microbial communities from Lake Fryxell liftoff mats and glacier meltwater in Antarctica - MAT-04 (megahit assembly) | ecosystem: Environmental > Aquatic > Freshwater > Ice > Liftoff... | reverse complement strand
GGGCTTGAGGAAGACGTGAACCTTGACCTTGGCCATTCTAGTGCAATCCACCCTGAATCACGGTCGGCATATCCTTCATGATGCCGAGGCGGCGAGCCACCTCGGTGTAGCTCTCGATGACATTGCCCAGGTCGCGGCGGAAGCGGTCCTTGTCCATCTTCTCGCCGGTGTTGGAATCCCACAGGCGGCACGAATCCGGGCTGATCTCGTCGGCGAGGATGACGCGGCTGAAGTCGTTTTCCCACACCCGGCCGAACTCGATCTTGAAGTCCACCAGGGTGATGCCGACCGCGCCGAACATCCCCGACAGATAGTCGTTGACCCTCAATGTCATCGCGAGGATGTCGTCGATTTCCTGGGTCGAGGCCCAGTTGAACGCCGTGATGTGCTCTTCCGTCACCATCGGGTCGTTCAGCTCGTCCTTCTTGTAGTAAAACTCGATGATCGAGCGGGGCAGGGGCGTGCCTTCTTCCTGGCCCAGGCGCGTTGCCAACGACCCGGCGACGATATTGCGGCACACCACCTCGAGCGGAATGATCTCGACCTCGCGGATCAGCTGCTCGCGCAGGTTCAGCCGTCGGATGAAGTGGTTGGTCACGCCGATGCCGTTCAGCCGGGTCATCACAAACTCGCTGATGCGGTTGTTGATGACGCCCTTGCCTTCGAGGGTGGCACGTTTCTGGGCGTTGAAGGCGGTGGCGTCGTCCTTGAAATACTGGATCAGGGTGCCGGGCTCGGGCCCTTCGTAGAGGATCTTGGCCTTGCCCTCATAGATTTTCTTGCGCTTCGAATTCATCATCGTGGTCCCGGAGGGGATGGCGGCCCGGCAGGAAAACGAAAATCGCGCGGCCAGAGGTCTCGTCTGGGCGGCGCGATCCGGTCTCGAGCTGAGCGGGAAATAGGTCTTGGGCTCTTTAGCGGAATGCGCCCTGCGACACAAACAACGCGCGCGCCGGGTCAGTGGCGATGCTCGTGAACGGGCCACGGGCTGCGAGCCGATATCCGTTGCGTTCACCGCCCTCGCGGCTATAGACCTGCCCGGCGGTGCCCCCGGTGTTTCGGCCCGCGACGGAGCGACTGACGACGCATGACGACCTTCAACGATCGGGAAAAGGGCTTCGAGTCCAAGTTCGCGCTCGATCAGGAGCAAGAGTTCAAGGCCATGGCCCGGCGCAACAAGCTGCTGGGCCTGTGGGCGGCTGAGAAGATGGGACTGGGCGCCGAGTCCTCCGAGGACTACGCCAAGGCCGTCGTGCGCGCCGATTTCGAACAGCCGGGCGAAGAGGACGTGTTCCGCAAGATCGCCGGAGACTTCAAGGGTTCCGGCCTGTCCGTTTCCGAGGGCGAGATCCGCTCCAAGATGGACGAACTCGCCTCTATGGCCCGTGACCAGGTCCGCGCGGGGGAATAGCCCGTCTGATCATCGGTCGACGCAGGTCGCTCCGGGCTTGCTCTGGTGATGAGATTGTACGAATCGCGACCCGGCACCGGTTTGCTAAGCCGCAGTTGAGCACAGCACCCTCTGCCATTGGCTTAAGCGCTGATGCCAGCATCCGGCCCGCAGAGGACCGCACCCTGTTCTGAAGCACGAAAAAGGGCCGCAGCGTAATGCTGCGGCCCTTCGTCGATCCGGGGGCTTGGGGGGGAAGCCTCACCCGGTAGTCTGCGTCTTGCGCATCATTAAAATGCAGCAGCCCGCAGAAGGTTCACCGACGTGTCAGCCCGGCATCACGACAGTGTCGATGACGTGCACGACGCCGTTCGATTGCATCACATCGGCCTGTGTCACGGTCGAGGTTCCGCCGGCAGCGTCGGTCAGGGTGACCGAACCATCGGCATTCGGCGTAACGGTCAGGGTGGCACCCTGAACGGTGGTCAACTCTGCCTTGCCGCCATTGGCCTGGGCCTGGGTGGCAAGATCGGCGGCAGTGAGACGACCCGGCACCACATGATAGGTCAGGATCTTGGTCAGGTCATCCTTGCCGGCCGGGGCGAGAAGCGCCTCGCGCGTGGCGGCGGGGATCTTCTCGAAGGCGGCGTTGTCGGGGGCGAACACCGTGAAGGGGCCCGTGCCCGACAGGGTCTCGGCCAGGCCGGCGGCCTGGACAGCGCTGACCAGGGTGGTCAGGTTCGAGGCCTTGGCAGCGTTGGCGACGATGGTCTCACTGGGGCTCATAGCCGCGCCGCCGACCATCGGGTCGGTCGAGGCCGTTGCCGCTGCGTCGGTCGCCATCGCGTCGGCGGCGGGGGCTTCAGTTTCGGCACCGCTGTTGCAGGCAGCCAGGCCGAGCATTGCGGCGGAAGCGACCGTGAGGGTGAGGATGCGGATGTTCATGGGCGTCGTCTCCTGAGTTCACCGCCTTGCGCGGCGCAGAACACAAAGACGGATGAGCGCGACAAAGGATGCGTTCCGATCACGTTTTCCGGCGCGACACGTTATCGCAGCGAGGCTGGCCGGCCGGCGGATCGTGCCGGAACCGGCCGGTTATCATCAGACGCGAAGCCCCAGAAAGGGCGCGACCGTCGACCTCCGGGGCCCACTGTGGCCTGCCTGGCCTGACCGTGGACTTGAACGCCTGCGGAGCGTCGATGCCCGCGTCAGGCGGAGGAACCCGCCGCGGTCGATCCGAACACGCGCGCGAAGACCGTGTCCACGTGTTTGGCGTGGTAGCCGAGGTCGAACAGGGCCTCCAGATCGGCGTCCGGCACCACGACCTCGGGATCGGCCTTGAGGAAGTCGAGGAAGTTACCCTCGCCGCGCCAGACCTTCATGGCGTTGCGCTGAACGGCGGCATAGCCGGCCTCGCGCGACACACCCGCCTGCGTAAGAGCCAGCAGCACCCGCTGCGAATGCACCAGTCCCCCCAGAAGGTTCAGGTTCTTCAACATGTTGTCCGGATAGACCACCAGCCGCTCCACCACCATCGCCAGCCGGTGCAGGGCGAAGTCCAGGTGGATGGTCGCATCGGGTCCGATTCCGCGCTCGACAGAGGAATGGCTGATGTCGCGCTCATGCCAGAGCGCGACGTTCTCCATCGCCGGGACGACGGCCGATCGAACCAGCCGCGCCAGGCCGGTGAGATTCTCCGTCAGGATCGGGTTGCGCTTGTGCGGCATGGCCGAGGATCCCTTCTGGCCGGGATCAAACGGCTCCTCGGCCTCCAGCACCTCGGTGCGCTGCAGGTGGCGGATCTCGACCGCCAGCCGCTCCACCGAAGACGCCACGACGCCCAGGGCTGCGAAAAAGGCGGCATGCCGGTCGCGCGGGATCACCTGGGTCGAGACCGGCTCGACCTCTAGCCCCATTTTTTCGGCGACATAGGCTTCCACCGCCGGGTCGACATTGGCGAAGGTCCCGACCGCTCCGGAGATGGCGCAGGTGGCGATTTCCTCGCGGGCCGTCAGCAGTCTGCGGCGCGCCCGCTGGAACTCGGCGTGATAGCCGGCCAGCTTCAGGCCGAAGGTCACCGGCTCGGCATGGATCCCGTGGCTGCGGCCCACGCAGGGCGTGTATCGGTGCTCCATCGCCCGCTTTTCCAGCGCCGTCAGCACCCGGTCGACGCCCGCGACCAAAAGATCGGCTGACCCGGCCAACTGCACCGCGAAACAGGTGTCCAGCACGTCCGACGAGGTCATGCCCTGGTGCAGGAACCGCGCCTCCTCGCCGACGGTCTCGGACACATGGGTCAGAAAGGCGATCACGTCGTGTTTGGTCGTCCGCTCGATCTCGTCGATACGGTCACTGTCCCACGCGGCATGTTCGCCCTTCGCCCAGATCGCCTCGGCAGCTCCCGCCGGAATGATACCCAGCTCGGCCATCTTCGTGGCGGCATGGGCCTCGATCTCGAACCAGATCCGGTATCTGGTCTCGGGCGACCACAGGGCGACGGCGTCGGGGCGGGAATAGCGACTGATCATGGGCGCGGGTAAAGGCTTTCCGGGTCGAATCTGTCAAGGACAGTCGGCGCAAACCGCAGGAGAGCGACCATGGAACTGATCGTCGGCAACCTCGCCTTTTCGACATGGTCGTTGCGGTCGTGGCTGGTCCTGAAACGCTGCGGGGCCGACTTTTCGTTGCGCGAGGTGCCGCTGTACGGGCCGGATTCGGGGCGGCTTCTGGCCGAGCATTCCCCGACCGGCAAGGTCCCGGCGCTCAACGTCGAGGGCGTGACCATCTGGGACTCCCTGGCCATCAGTGTCTTTGTGGCCGAGCGCTATCCCGAAACCCGGCTCTGGCCTGCCAACGCCCATGCGCGCTGGCTGGCGCGGTCCGTGACCTGCGAGATGCATTCGGGTTTTATGGCGCTGCGCAGCGAATGCGGCATGGGTCCGGACGCCGCCGGGATGGTCCACACCATGGTTGGCCCTGACCGGGCACCTCCGCCGACCGGCGAGGCCGTAGCGTCCGACGTGCGCCGGCTGGTCTCCCTGATATGCGAAATGCGGTCCCGGTTCGGCGCGGACGGCCCCTGGCTGTTTGGCGGATGGTCGATCCCCGACGCCTTTTTGACGCCCGTCGCCTGCCGTTTCCGCCATTACCAGATTGATCTGGCTGCCCATGGGGACACCGACGGCGTCGCGGCGGCCTATGTGGCGGAACTCCTGCAGCAGCCGGATTTCCTCGACTGGTCGGAACAGGCTGTCACGGAACCGGTCTAGGCGGGCGCGACTGCCGTTAACGAGACCCGCGAACCCGGCCTTAAGGGAACGAGGGTATTGTCTGGCACTGAACCCGGGAGCCGCTGCCATGTCTGTCCAGTCGAATGCCGCCCCGAGCCCGACACCCGTCGCCCAGCGACGTCCGACGCTGATGACCTATGGCGGCTTTCTCCTGGTCGGCTGCTGCCTGTGCGCCTCGCTGGTGGGGAGCCTGTTCTAGTCGTTCAGCGCGCGCCGACCGGGGCCATCCCGGCGACCTGTACCAGCGCCGCCGGCGCTTCCAGTTCAGGTGGAGGGGCGACATAGTCAAGGCTGATCGGTGCCAGCGGCTGTCCGGCCGCCACGGCGTCCAGGGTGTTCAGCGGGCCGCCCGTCATCCGCTGATAGATCCAGTAGGCCGCAACGACTTTCTCGACGTAATCGCGCGCCTGGGGCACGTCGATGGTCTCGATCAGCAACAGGGGATCGGGGCCGGGGCCCAGTCGGCGCAGCGCGTCCAGCATCGGTCCAGGTCCGGCGTTGTAGCTGGCCACGGCGCGGAGCAGGTCGCCCTGGAACTCTGGCCGCGCCAGCATCCGGTTCACATAGGCCTGGCCGAGGCGGACATTGGTGGCGGGCTGGAACAGCTGCTGAGGGGTAGACACGAACGTCCGGTCGCCGGTCATCTCGGCCGCCGTGGTCGGCATGACCTGCATCAGGCCATAGGCCCCGACCGGCGAGCGCGCCTGGGCATTGAAGGCGCTTTCCCGGCGCGCGATGGCGTAAACCAGTGAGCGTTCGAGCGTCCAGCCGCCCTCCGGCGCGATGTCCGGCATGGGATAGTCGGCGGCGTCAATGCGGGTCGCGTCCCCGCCCGAAATACCCAGTCGCGGTCCGAGCACGCGGGCCAGTCCGGTCCACAGGCGGCGCGTGCGGTCGGTCGCCGTGCGCAGTCCGTTCCTTAGCTCATCGCGGGCGTCCAGCCGGCGGCCGACCTCGAAGAAGGCAACCGTCCGCCGCGCGCGCGGCTCGCTTTGCAGAAAGGCGTCCATCTCGCGCTGGTTGACGCCGACCGGTTCATCGTCCGGCACCGCCGTCTCGAATAGGGCCTCGTAGGGCCTCGGCCCGCTGTTCAGGATCTCCGGCTCCTGGCCAAGCTGGCGCAGGGCGATCTGGCCGTAGAAGGTCGCGGGCCATCGGGCCGCCAGACGCAGGAACTGCTGGATGCGGTCCTGCCGGCCGGACTGTCCAGCGGCGCGGGCAGCCCAGACCCCGGCACCAGCGCGGGTCCAGCCGTCTTCGGTGGGATCGACCGCCACGCGCTCGAAGGCGGAAAAGGCGCGGGACGCATCGCCGGCGCGCCAGGCGGCGATGCCGACAACCCACCAGTCGCCGATCTGTTCGCCCAGCCTCAGCGCCTCGGACAGATCGTCGCGGTTCAGGGCGACCCGCGCCGCCTTGGCCGGATCGGCCTCGCTGTTGCCGCCCGCTGCGGCCACCGCATCCCAGTTGCGGGTGAAGAAGGTCCCGGTCGGCTGGCGCGGTTCCTCCGCCCCGTCCGGGCGGCGGCGCATGGCCAGGGAATAGACGCGCTGGGCGGTCGGAAGGTCAGCATAGTCCTGCAGCCAGCCCGACAGCTCCTCGAAAGAGGCGCTATAGTCCGGGTGAAACAGTCGTTCGAACTCGACCGTGCCGAGCAGGACGTGATCGTTTGCCTGCCGCGCAGAATTACGCGCAGACTCCAGATCGCCGCGCCGAAGTGCATCGAAGGCTGTGGTGTAGGTCAGGCGGTCCGCGCTCGACAGGGCGGAAGGATTGACGCGAAGGCCGGGATCGCCGCTCTCGTCATTCCCGTCTGCAACGGACTCAGAGGGCGCGGGCGCAGCACGGACAGGCAAGGCGGCGGCCGAAAGCGCGGCCAGCACAAACACAAACGTATGCGCCCGGAAGGCGCGGCGGCGGAAACTGAACAAGGCGGCGGCCCCCTCGTGCTGCGCGTCACCCGTCTCGATTCGGGATCGACGCGCGGTCTGCGATCGGTCGTCAAACACGGACCATGCCGGAATCCCTCGTTAACTTCAATCACATCGGCGTCAGGCGTCGGATATCGCGGTTGCTTGATCGTGGATCTCGACCCGTTCGGCCAGCGCCAGCATGTCGGTCCAGGCCTGGCGTTTCGCCTGGGGCTGCCTGAGCAGGAATGCGGGATGCAGGGTGGCAATCACCGGTGCCGAAACATCGCCCTCGGCCAGTCGCCACTCTCGCCACTGGCCCCGCATCCGAAGGATGCCTTCATCGGTCTTCAGCACCGATTTCGCCGCAGCCGCACCCAGCAGAAGCACAGCCTTCGGCCGCATCAGGGCGAAAGCCCGCTCCACGAACGGCGCACAGACGGCCTGTTCCTGCGGCGTCGGCGTGCGGTTGCCCGGCGGACGCCAGAAGACGGTGTTGGTGATATAGACCCGGTCGGTCAGTCCCGCCGCCGCCAGCATCCGGTCGAGCAACTGGCCTGCCCGGCCGACGAACGGCTCGCCCCGGGCTTCCTCGTCGGCACCGGGCCCCTCGCCGATGATCAGCACGGGGCCGTCCGGGTTGCCGCGCCCGAACACCGCCTGTTTCGCCCCCATGACACTCAGCGAACAGCCCTCGAAGTTTGTGATCACCCCGGCCAGGCCCTCCAGCGTGTCCGCCCCCGCCGCCATCCTGCGCGCCTGCGCCGCTGCGTCGCCGGTATCCGCCGGTGCCACGATCGAGGCGGTCGCCCGGGCCACTGCCTTCAGTGCCGGGGCGACGACGATCGTGCGGTCGACGGCTGCGTCCTCGAAACAGGCGTCAACGCCCGCGTCGCGCCAGAAGGCGAGCAGGCTTTCGATTGCGGCGATGTCCCGGGCGTCGGTGTGCATGCGTTCAGCGGTCATTGCGGGGCTGCGTCAGGGATAGGCCTTGACCGCCGTCGCGTCACCTTCCGATAAGGCATATGCACTGAAAGAGACCGAGGATACCGAGTCCCATGGCTGAAGACATTGTCGAAGGCGGCTCCGCCAGCCCGGCGCAGGAGGCCATCCTCGACAACCTGCCGCCGCTCGAGGCCCTGCAGGGCGTCGAGCGCGAGGTCATGGAGTATGACGTCGTCATCGTCGGTGGCGGCCCGGCTGGCCTGTGCGCTGCCATTCGCCTGAAGCAACGCGCCGCGGCGGACGGCAAGGACATCAGCGTGGCCGTGCTGGAAAAGTCCGCCGAGCTCGGCGGACATATCCTGTCCGGTGCCGTGATCGACCCCCGCGCCCTGGCCGAGCTGTTCCCCGACTGGAAGGCGCGCGGCGCACCGCTGGAGACGGCGGTTACGAAGGACCGCTTCATGGTCCTCGGTCCCATGGGCCAAGTCAGCCTGCCGATGTTCGCCCTGCCGCCGATGATGCACAACGACGGCTGCTACATCGCCTCGCTGGCCAATGTCGCACGTTGGCTGGGGGAACAGGCGGAAGGCATGGGCGTGGAGGTCTATCCCGGCATGGCGGCCAGCCATGTCGTCTGGGATGAGCCCTCCGGCCGGGTCAAGGGGGTCGTCGCCGGCGTCTTCGGCATCGACAAGCACGGCAAGCCCACCGACGATTTCCAGCCGGGCATCGAACTGCACGGCAAATACGTTTTCATCGCCGAGGGCGTGCGCGGGTCGCTGGCCAAGACCATCATCGCCCGCCACAAGCTGGCGGACGGCCGGGAGACCCAGAAATACGGCATCGGTCTGAAGGAACTGTGGCAGGTCCCGCCGGAGAAGCACCAGCCCGGCCTGGCGCAGCATACCACCGGCTGGCCGCTGGACGAGCACACCGGCGGCGGCAGCTTCATGTACCATTTCGGGGACAACTACGTGGCCATCGGCTACGTCGTGCACCTGAACTACAAGAATCCATTCCTGTCGCCGTTCGACGAGTTTCAGCGGTTCAAGCACCACCCTGCCATCGCCGCGCACCTCGAAGGCGGGACCCGCGTTTCCTACGGGGCCCGGGCCATCACCGAGGGCGGCTGGCAGTCGGTGCCGAAGCTTTCATTCCCCGGCGGCGTCCTGATCGGCTGTTCGGCGGGGTTCGTGAACGTGCCGCGCATCAAGGGCAGTCACAACGCCATGAAGACCGGCATGCTCGCCGCCGACGCTGCCTATGACGCTGTGATGGCGGGCCGGTCAGGGGACCAGCTGGTCGAGTACCAGGCCGCCTATGAGGCCAGCTGGGTTTACAGGGAGCTGAAGTCTGTCCGCAACGCCAAGCCCCTGCTGTCGAAACTGGGGACCACGCTGGGCGGGGCCGCGGGCCTGTTCGACCTCTGGACCAACCACCTGACGGGCCTGTCGCTGTTCGGCACCCAGAAGCACGGAAAGACCGACGCCGCCTCGACCGAGCCGGCCGCGAAACACAAGCCGATCGTCTATCCGAAGCCGGACGGAAAGCTGTCGTTCGACAAGCTGTCGTCGGTGTTCATCTCCAACACCAACCATGCCGAGGAACAGCCGGCACATCTGAAACTCCTCGATCCGTCGGTGCCGATCCGGGTCAACCTGCCGCTCTATGGCGAGCCGGCGCGCCTGTACTGCCCGGCTGGCGTCTATGAGGTCGTCTATGCCGACGAGGTCGCGCGCACCGATCCGAAATTCGTCATCAACGCCCAGAACTGCGTCCACTGCAAAACCTGCGACATCAAGGACCCGTCGCAGAACATCGTCTGGACCACGCCCGAAGGCGGCGGGGGGCCCAACTATCCGAACATGTAGGCGCGCGCGGCGGGCGAGGGGCCTTGTCGCCGCCGCATAAGCCGGTGAAGGTCCGGTTCATGCGCCACGCCTCCCTCCGCTCCCTGCTGATCGCCGCCTCTGCCCTGATCGCTGTCCCTGTGATGGCCCAGGACGAGGGCCTGCCGCCGCCGCCGGCTCTCACCGTGCCAGAGGCGTTGCCGCCTTTGCTGCCTGCCCCCATGATTGTGGTGGGTGAGGGCTCGGAGGCTCCGGCCCCGACCGTCGAGGCCATTCCCCGGGTCTGGGCCCCCGCGCCCCGGGACGCGGAAGGCCGCAGCGCCTATGGTCTGTATCTGGCCGCGCGCTCGGCCCTGAGCCGGGGCGAAACCGGGACCGGCGCCGACTATCTAACCGCCGTGGAAGCCCTGACGCCCGAGCAGCCCGCAGTCCAGGATCAGGCCTTCATCGCCGCCCTGATGGCCGGCGACCTCAACGTCGCTGCGCGGATCACGCCGGCCTCTTCGACCGCCTCGCCCGTCGTGACCGAGGCGGGGGCCCTTGTGACTGCGGTGCAGACCTTCGTCTCGGGCGACGCCCGCGCCGCCAATGCGGGTCTGAAGGCCGATCCGATTGGCGCACCCCACGCCCGGGCCGGTGCCCTGATCGCCCCCTGGATCGCCGCCGCCGCCGGTGACTGGGACACCGCCCTGAAAGAACCCAATCCCACCGGCGACGCCATCACCCTGCTGTTCGGCCGCTACCACCGCGCACTGCTGCTGGAGCATCGCCGGCGGTTTCCCGAGGCCGAGATCGCCCTGAAGCTCCTGGCCGACGACCCCCGCACGGCACCCCTGTTCCGGGTCAGCTATGGCGAATTTCTGGAGCGTCGCGGCCGGCGTGATGAGGCGCGCGCCTTCTACGAGGGCGCGACCGCGGCGGGGCCCACGGAAACGGCCCTGTCACGCGCGGTCGCCCGCGTATCGTCGCGCGGGCGACCGCCGGCGCTGCCGGACTATCGGGCGGGCGTGGCCAAGGCCCTTACGGCCGCCGCCGCCCAGGCCTCGTCGGAAGGGGCCCACGAGTTCGCCGTGGTCTATCTGCGCCTGTCGCTGAACCTGAACCGCGAGCCCGAGACCCAGTATCTGCTGGGCCAGACCCTGTCCCAGGCGGGTCTGAACACGGCCGCGCGGGCGGCTCTGGCCGAGGTCCCGACCTCCCGCACGGCGGTCTATGCGGCCGCCCAGGTCCAGCTGGGGCTCAGTCTTGCCCGGGACGAGGCGATGGAACCGGCACTGACCGCCTTCCGTACGGCGCAGGTGGCCACCCCCGACGATCCGCGCATCGCCTATCTGATCGCCGGCCAGCTGCTGCAGCTGGAACGCCACGACGAGGCGCTCGTACTGCTGAACGGCCCCTTGCTCGACACCGCCGACCAGAGCGCGGACGTCCGCTTCATGCGCGGGGCCGCCTATGAATCACTCGGCCGCATTCCCGAGGCCGAGGCCCAGCTCTGGGCCGCGCTGCAGGCCCGGCCGGAGGAACCCGCCTTCCTCAACTATCTCGGCTATCTCTGGGTCGACAGCGGCAGGCGCGTCGTCGAGGGCGCCGAGATGATCGCCCGCGCCCACGCCGCCGATCCGGATGACGGCAATATCCAGGACAGCCTCGGCTGGGCTCAGTACCGTCAGGGCCAGTACGAGGTCGCCGTCGACACGCTGGAGCAGGCGGTGGCCAAGGAGCCGGCCAACGCCGAGATCAACGACCATCTGGGTGACGCCTACTGGAAGGTCGGTCGTCGGCGCGAGGCGGGCTTCCAGTGGACGCGCGTCCTGACGCTGGATCCCGACGCCGAACGCCGCACCGGGGTGGAGCGCAAGCTGGCCGAGGGGCTCGGCCTCTGACCCCGCTGCGGGAGCCGGCACCGGCCAAGGTCAATCTGTTCCTCCACGTCGGTGCGATCCAGGCGGATGGCTATCATCCGCTGTCGAGCCTGGTCGCCTTCGCCGATGTCGGCGACGTGATCGGCGTGACCTCTGCCGACCGCCTGTCGCTGAGCGTCACCGGGCCCATCGCGTCCGGGCTGGCTGCGGACGACGACAACCTTGTGCTCAGGGTGCTGCGCGAGCTGGGCCATGTGGCCGGCATCGGTGATCCGTCTCTGGCGGTCACGCTGGAAAAGAATCTGCCGATCGCGGCGGGTCTCGGCGGCGGGTCCTCGGACGCAGGCGCTGCGCTGAGACTGGCCAACCGGGCGCTCGGCCTCGACCTGCCCGAGCGTGACCTGGCCGAGATCTCCCGCGTCGTGGGGGCGGATGGCCCGATGTGCCTGATGGCCCGCTCCGCTTGGGCCGACGGGATTGGCGAGCGGCTGACGCCTGCGCCAGACTTGCCGCCGCTGCATGCCGTGCTGGCCAATCCGGGTCGCCCCTCGCCGACGGGGGCCGTCTATCGCGCCTTTGACGCGGGGCCGGCCTGCGCCACTGACCGCCCTGCGGAGCCGAAGTCCTGGTCACCCCGCGCCGTGATCGACTGGCTGGCGACCCAGCGCAACGATCTCGAGGCCCCGGCCGTCCGTCTTGAGCCCGCCATCGGCGCGGCCCTTTCCGCCATGGCCGCAGCCGGCGCTCGGCTGACCCGGATGTCTGGTTCGGGGGCGACGGTGTTCGGCCTGTTCGACGATGCCGCCTCGGCCGCTTCAGCCGCCGACCGGCTGCGGGGCGATCACGATCACTGGTGGGTCCAGCCGACGGTTCTGGGGCACCGGTCGGGCCCGGCGTCCCGATAGGGCTATCTCGGCATTTGCGTGTATCAGGCTCGCAATGTCGCCCGGGACGCGATCGGATCGGAAAACCGGGTTCCACTTTCCCTGATCGCGCCCTAGGGTCCGCCGCCCTTCCCTTGCCCGAAGACTCCCCTTGGCCGAACCCACCGAACCGCTCGCCTTTCAGGACCTGATCCTGACCCTCCAGCGCTACTGGGCCGATCAGGGCTGCGCCATCCTGCAGCCCTATGACATCGAGGTCGGGGCCGGGACCCTGCATCCCGCGACCGTCCTGCGCGCCCTCGGGCCCCGGCCGTGGAAGGCCGCCTATGTCCAGCCCAGCCGCCGTCCCGGCGACGGCCGCTATGGCGAGAACCCCAACCGCCTCCAGCACTATTACCAGTTCCAGGTCATCCTGAAGCCCAACCCCGACAACCTTCAGGACCTCTATCTGGGCTCGCTGCGCGCCATCGGTATCGACCCCGCCCTGCACGATATCCGCTTTGTCGAGGACGACTGGGAAAACCCCACGGTCGGGGCCTGGGGCCTGGGCTGGGAGGTCTGGTGCGACGGCATGGAGGTGACCCAGTTCACCTATTTCCAGGGCGTCGGCGG
>Ga0105047_10014032_pt1 | contig 12743 bp, 10 predicted proteins | sample MAT04_FD_78384 | JGI IMG/M metagenome (GOLD analysis project Ga0105047, IMG submission 78384) | Freshwater microbial communities from Lake Fryxell liftoff mats and glacier meltwater in Antarctica - MAT-04 (megahit assembly) | ecosystem: Environmental > Aquatic > Freshwater > Ice > Liftoff... | reverse complement strand
GACCTCGCCGCGCAGATCCAGGCCCTCGGCGCCGATCGCGATCGCGGTGCTCTCGTCGCCGTACACCACGAACGCGAGCGGCTGGCCTGGCGCCCACGTCTGGCTGGGCGCCTCGAACGGGCAGCTCCCCTCGAGCTTCCCATCGCTCAGGGTGCAGTCGACGACCGGCAAGATCTGATCTTCGCGCTGCACCAGCAGGTGGACCGCGACCACCTCGGGCTCCTCGATCTCGACGCGCACGATCTGGCTCGCGGGGACCGAGCCGCACCCCGCCGCCAAAAGAAGCGCCAAACAACGTTTCATCGCAGGTCCACCCGGCCGATCGTGCCGTTCGTGTCGGGCGGCTCGGGTGATGACAGCGCCACCGCCGACGCGGTCGTCGCCGCGGCCGCCACCACGACCAGGAGGCCGCCCCACAGCCACCAGCGCACGCCGTCGTCCTCATCGACCGCGATCACCGGCAGCGGGCGCGCGCCGAGCAGCACGTCGGCGGAGAGCTGCGAGATCATCGCGCCGCCCGCCGCGACCACGCTCCCGCTCACGCCGAGCGCATCGAGCGCGACCTCGGTGCCCACCGCGATGGTGGCGGTCGCCGATCGACCGATCAGCGGGGAGACGCCGTCGAACGCCAGGCCGCCGCCGACCGCCCGCCAGCGCACCGCGCGCGCCCCCCGCAAGGCGCCATCGAGCCCGATATCGAGCCGCAGCCGCGCCGGGTTCAGCCAGCGCGCCGAGACCTGCGCGAGGAGCGGCCGGGAGGCGTCGCGCGCCGCCTCGATCAGCAGCCACATCTGGGGCGAGAGCGAGGGGTCGTCGATGTGCCGGTCCGGATCGCGGCTGAACAGCTCGGCGAACACACCGCGCGCGTCCTCGCCGCGGCCGAGCACCAGGAGCGCGAGCGCCCGGACTTCCAGGCACTCCAGCGGGCGGCTGCGATCGAGACCGAGGGTATGATCGGCCATTTCCAGGGCGCGCTCCGGCGAGAGCGCCTCGTGGAGCCTTCGCGCATCTTCACAGGGAGCGCCGGCCATCCACGCGAGGAACAGCCCCGGGGCCATCAACGGCACGGGGCGGCACTGTACACCGCCCGGTGCAGGGCACGATAGTTCCGCGCAGTGACCGGGGCCAACCCAGCGCTCGGCGGCGGCGTGCCGTTCGGGCGTTACCTGATCCGCCGCCGGCTGGCGCGGGGCGGGATGGGCGAGGTGTTCCTGGCCGATCAGCTCGGCCCGCTCGGCCCGGTGCGGCCCGTCGCGCTCAAGCGGATGCTGCCCCGCGTCGCGCGCGACCCTACCGCGGCCAAGATGTTCCTCGAGGAAATGGCGCTCGCGGCGCAGCTCAACCACCCGAACATCGCCACCACGTACGACTTCGGCGAGGTCGACGGCGTGTACTTCCTCGCGATGGAGTACGTGGAGGGGCTGACGCTGCGGCAGATCGTGGAGACGATCGGGCCGCTCCCGGTGCCCGAGGCGATCACCATCGCCGCCGCGATCGCCCAGGCGCTCGACTACGCGCACCGCAGAAAGACGCAGGCCGGCGGGATCGAGCCGGTGGTGCACCGCGACGTCTCGCCGCACAACGTGATGCTCTCCTCGAGCGGCGCCGTTAAGCTGCTCGACTTCGGCATCGCGCGCGCGGAGCTGGCGATGTCGGGCGGGCGCATCGACGGGAAGCTCGCCTACGCCGCTCCAGAGCAGCTCTGGGGCGCAGCGCCGGATCGACGCGCGGATCTGTGGGCGCTGGGCGTGGTGTTCTACGAGATCCTCACCGGCGTCGCGCCGTTCTCCGCGCCCGATGCCAGCGCGATGCTCGGTTTGACGCTCGAGGGGAAGTACATGCCGCTCGAGATGCAGCGCCCCGAGGCCGCCGAGGTGGCCTCGATCGTCGCGCGCGCGCTCTCGCCGCAGGTCGACGATCGCTGGCCGACTGCGGAGTCGTTCCGCGCCGCGTGCGCGCAGTTCGGGCCGGTGACGGCCGAGGCGATCGCCGACCTCGTCACGCGCGCCGGCGGGCCGCGCACCGAGAGCAGCAAGAGCACGGGGGGCGGCACCGGCACCGGCACTGGGATGTCTTCTCAGGTCGCCGAGCCGAGCGACGATCCGCTCATGCCGCGCGGCCGCGCACCGAGCGCCGCGATCGCCCGGGTCAGCGTCCCGGCCGGCGCCTCGCGCGATCACGCTGCGCTGGAGAGCGCGCTGGATGATCGCACGCTGCCGGTCGGATCGTTTCGCGCCCCGCTCGCGACGATGACCGACGAGCGCACTGCGCCCGCGGGCGTGCCCCGGCCGACGATGGTCGCGCCTCGCTCGAGCGGGCTGGTCGCGCTGGTGGCGCTGATGGGCGTGACCGCGGCGATCGCCGGGACATCGATCTGGCTGCGGCAGTCCCCGCGCCCGGAGACCGAGGTCGAGGCGATCGCGCCCCCGCCCGCGCCAACCGCGCCGGTCGAGACGCCGAAGCCGGTGGTCGTCGCGCCATCCCCCGCAGCTTCGCCTGCGATCGAGCCCAGCCCTGCGCCGCCGCGCCCGCGACCGAGCCGACCCCCGCCATCCCGTCCGCGCGAGGCGGTGAAGGAGGTCGCGCCTGCGGGGCTCGGCCTGCTGTCGGTGCGCACGGTGCCGTGGTCGCGCCTGACGCTCGACGGCAAGGAGCTGGGCACCAGCCCGCTCCTCCACCACCCCACATCGGCCGGCGAGCACACGCTGGCCCTGGTGCCCGGCGAAGGAACGGAGAAGCCGCGGTCGATCACCGTGCATATCCGGCCCGGGGAAGTGACCAAAGTGTTCGTCGATTTTCCGCAGGCGACCACGCGCGTGGAGCCCTGATAGACTCGCCGCCGGCGTGAAGATCCCGCCCAACATCCCGCCGCCCGAGAAGGCGCCGACCTACGAGAAGGATCGCAACCTCACGCGGCGCACCGTCGCGGGCGCTGCGGGCGGGATGAAGGGCGTCGACTACGAGGACGATCGCCGCCCGGATCCCAACACCGTCGCCAGCACCGGCAGCAAGCCGCACGCCGCGGGCGCGGGCGATCGCGGCGGCGGTGCCCCGATCTCCGGACAGGGCCAGGGCGGACCGAGCGAGGCGCGCGAGGGCACACCTGACCCGGCGAAGACCGTGCGCGAGGAGGACGGGCCCGCGCCGCTCCACACCCGCCGCCGGCGCCGCTTCGTCGCGCGCGACCGCCTCACCATCGACAAGGACGCGCCCGAGCAGCGAAAGAAGCCGAAAAACATCCAGGACGACGACACCGACGAGACCCCGCACGAGGAGTCGGTCGAGCTCCTCGGTGATGTGCTCGGCGACGACTCCCCGAACGTCCCGCGCGCGCATCTGTTCAGCGAGATGCGGCCCGAGCCCGGCGATCTCAGCCTCACCGACCCGGACCGGATCCAGCGCGAGCTCGAGACGCCGCTCGCGTACGCGAAGCAGGCGATGATCCTCGCCGAGGCCTTCCGCCGCGCCACCGGGGCGACCCGCACCGAGGCCATCGACTATCTCGGCCGCATGTTCGTCGCGCCGCGCGACCGCTTGTTCGGCCGCTCCGCGCTCAAGGAGTTCGGCCCGTCGTCCGGCATCCTCGACATCTATCCCCTCGAGGTGATCGAGCACGTACTATCGACCTATCCCGGATTTCTGCCGAAAGTCTCCCTGGGCACGATCTTCAGCCGCGAGGCGGCGCGCGCCGAGGTGCTCTCGACCGACACGGCGACGCCGCTGGTGCTCGAATATCCCGACGATCTGAAGATCCGCGGCTTCGCGCTACGGGGCGGCGGGCGGCCCGGATACAACTTCGAGCCGGGCGACGCGCCCGGACAGTATCGGCTGCACATTCGCTCGCCGGGCCGCTGGAGCTGCCTGGTCTCGGGCGTCTCGCGCACCGGCCAGACCACCGTCGACAACGTCGTCATCGACGTGCGGCTCGCGCGCGGCGCGACGGCGCTTCCGCCCGAAGAAGTGACCTATCCGCAGCGCGACGCGACGCGGGTCCGCAACTGGCCGGTCCCTCCCCCACCCGCGTGGTCGGAGGACAAGATCGAGCCCGAGCCGGCGTCGATCGCCGACGAGCTGCGGCTCTCCACGGGCGAGCTCCTGCACCAGCGCTCGCTCGACGACGAGCGGCGGCTGAAGGACGTCGATCTCGAGGTCTACGAGAGCGACTCGCCGATCGCCGCCACGCCCGAGCCGCTCGTGGCGGAGGAGCTGATCCAGTCGAAGAAAGGAGCGCCGGCCCCGAAACCAGCGGCGCGATCGATGACGCCGGCGCCGATGTCGCCGCCCCAGCCTCTCGCGGCGCGCATTCCGGCGTCGACGACGCGGCCGGATCGACCGAGCGCACGGCCCGCACCGAGCTCCGCCGAAGCGCCGGTCCCGCACGCGACCCACGCCGAGCACGCGACGAACGCGGTCCACGCCACGAACGCGGTCCACGCGACGAACGCCGTCAACGCGGTCCACGCCACGAACGTCATCGCCCCGCCGCCCGCTCCGCCCGCACTGCCTCCGAAGGCCGAAACCAAGATCGAGGCCCGGCCTGCCGCCGCGCGCCCTGCGCCCGCGCGACCGACTCCGCGGTCGCGACCCACGGCGCGCACCAGCACCCCGCCGCCCGCCGCGCGCGCCACGGTGGATCGCGGAGAGATCAGCGGCGCGATCGCCGATGCCTTCGCCCGCCTCGCGCAGGCGCCCGTCGCGGCGCCGCCGCCGCTGGCCAAGCCGGAGCCGCCGCGCTTCGTTCTGGGGGTGCGACCGAGCGCGCCCCTGAGCGAAGAGATCACCGGTGAGGACGAGGCGCCCGAGACCGACGACGTGGCGCCGCCGCGCCCGGACATCCGCGCGCAGCCGATCGAGATGGAAGAAGCGCTGATCAACCCGGAGCCGCCGACCACGCGCATCTCGCTGCGCGACCTGGCCGACGACCTGATCGTGCCCGCACCGCTCCCCGCGCCCGCGAAGACCAAGCTCGGCCCGCGCACGCTGAAGCGGAGCGACTCGGCGGTGGATTCAGAGCCTACCGACGATTGAGGCGCTCCCAGCCGAGCGCCCGCAGCCGCGACACATCCGCCACGATGCTCGGCGGCTCGGTCAGAGCCGCATCACCGAACGTCACTTCGCCGCCCACCTCGCGAGCGATCGACAGCGCGATCTCGCGCAGGGTCACGCCCTCGCCGGATCCGATGTTCACGATCCTTGGCGCGTCGGGCCGCGCGCAGGCCACGAGCGCGCGCGCGACGTCCTCCACGTGCACGAAGTCGCGGACGTGGCTCCCGTCGCTGTTCATGCGGAACGTCTCGCCGCGCGCCAGGGTACTTCGGAGCTTCGGAAACAGCCGCTCGGGGTGCTCGCCCGGCCCGTAGGGATAGAAGATCCGCGCCCAGGTGAAAGGCAGGTCCGAGCGCTCCAGTACCTCGAGGACGATGAGCTTCGAGCGCGCATAGAGCGATCGCGCCTGCGTCCGCGCGTCCTCCCGCACGGGACCGGGCTGGTCGAACGCGTACTCGATGCAGCTCCCGGTCATCACCAGCTTCGGGAGCTTCACCTCGCGCGCCCAGCGCACGATCTCCAGGGTCGCCTCGACGTGTCTTACGTTGTCCTCGGACTCGAGATACTTTCCCGGCGTCGCCACCCAGGCGAGGTGGAAAAATGCGTCCGGTGGTTCGAACGAGCGCAAGCGCTTGCCCAGCGACTCGGTCTCGAACAGATCGCCGCTGAAGCGCTCGACCTCGACGCCCTGCGCTTCGAGCTCCGCCACCAGCGCGCGCCCGATGAAGCCGCTCGCGCCGGTGACGACGACTCGTTTCAGTGACATCGGACGTCCCAGTCGTACGGGATCTCACCTCCGAAGGGATCACGACGGTCCGAGCGCGAAGGATCATGCGTGTGCGTGCAGCAGTTGGCGACGATCGCGATCGGATCGCTCATCCCCTTCATCCCGTTCCACACGCCGGGCGGGATCTGCACCAGGCAATAGTCGTCCGGTCCGGGGAACACTTCCTGGAGCTCGCCGAAGGAAGGCGAGCCGGGCCGATCGTCGAACATCACCAGCTTGATGCGACCGTGGATGCACGCATAGTTCAGCGTCATGTCGCGGTGGCGGTGCCACCCCTTCACCACGCCGGAATATACGGTGGAAAAATAGATCTCCCCGAAGCCGAGGAAGTGCGGGTCGTCCTTCCGCAGCATGTGATGCACGGTGCCGCGCTCGTCGGGAATGCGCCGCAGGGGGATGACTTTGACACCTTCGATGGTCATGAGGCTCTCCCGATGATCGTCACCTCGGGGATGGGGACGATGATCTTTCCTCCGCGCCCCAGGTACCCCGCCTCCTGCGCGACGATCTCGGTCCGCAGGTTCCAGGGCAGCAGCACGAGATAGTCCGGCGGCTCCGCGAGCAGGCGCTCCGGAGCGACGATAGGGATGCCGACGCCCGGCATCATCCGACCTTGCTTGGCCGGGTTCCGGTCCACGGCGTAGGCAATCAGATCAGTGCCCACGCCGAAGGCATTCAAGAGCGTACTGCCCTTGGCTGGCGCGCCGTACGCGGCGATCGTGCGGCCCGCCGCGCGCAGATCTCGGAGCAGCGACACGAAGGTCCGCTCGAGCCCGCGGACGCGTGCGCCGAAGCTCGCCAGCACCTCCGGCGTGATCCGCGCGTTCTCCTCGTGGATCCGATCGCGCACCCGCAGCGAGGACTCACCGCGCGGCTCGAAGAACACCCGCAGGCTCCCGCCGTGCACCGGGTAGCGCTCGACGTCGACCAGCGTGAGCCCCGCGCGCGCTCCGGCGAAGGCCAGCGCGCGCACGTCGAAGTAGAAGCAGTGCTCGTGATAGACGGTGTCGAACTCGAGGTGATCGAGGAAATCGAGGAGATAAGGCACCTCGAAGACCATCGCCCCCTGCGGCGACAGACAGCGCCGCCCCGCGTCGAGGAACGCCACCAGATCCGGCACGTGGGCCAGCACGTTGTTCCCGATCAACAGATCTGCGGGCTCGATCTGCCCCACAAGATCGGGGCCGAAAAACACGCTCTTGGTCGGCACGCCGCGCTCGCGGGCGATCTTCGCGACGTTCTGCGCGGGCTCGATACCGAGCACCTCGATCCCGCTCTTCGCGAAGTATTGCAGCAGGTACCCGTCGTTGCTCCCGACCTCCACCACCCGCGATCCGGGCCCCAGCGCGTAACGCGCGCTCAGCGACTCGGCCATGCGCTCGGCATGCGCGAGGAAGCTCGAGGAGAAGCTCGACATGTACGGATAGTCGGTGAACATCGCCGAGGGCGGCACCGAGTGCGTGAGCTGCACCAGCCGGCACGCGCTGCACGAGGTCACCGCGAGCGGAAATCGCGGCTCGATCGTGTCGAGCGCGTTCGCCAGCGGCTGCGCGCCGAGATCGAGGAAAGGTGCCGGGAGGCGCGTGCCGCAGACGCGGCAGCCGGTCACCGCCAGATCTTCCACGCCGCCTCCTGAGACTCCCAGAGATCCTCGAGTAACTTCATCTCGCGGTAAGTATCCATGCACTGCCAGAACCCACCGTGCTGGTGGACCGCGAGCTGTCCCTCCTTGGCCAGCTCGACCAGGACGCCGTTCTCCAGGCTGCCGATGCCGGGCGAGAAGCGCTCCAGCACCTCGCGCTCGAACACCATGAACCCACCGTTGATCCAGCCCTCGCCGACCTGCGGCTTCTCCTGGAACGACGACACCATGCCCTCGGCGATCGAGAGCTCGCCGAAGCGCGAGGAAGGACGCACGGCAGTGACGGTGGCCAGCTTCCCGGACTTCTTGTGGGTCGCGAGCACGTCGCGCACGTCGATGTCGGCGACGCCGTCACCGTAGGTCACGAGGAAGCGATCACCGTCGAGGTAGCGCTTGGCGATGCCGATGCGATCGCCGGTCTGCGACGAGAGCCCGGTGTCCGCCAGCGTCACCGTCCACTCCTCGCGCGCGCCGGTCGAGTGGATGGTCATGCCGGACAGCGGGCCGAGGCGCACGGTGAAGTCGTGGTGCCGCGAATCGAAGTTGAGGAAGTAGTCCTTGATGACCTCGGACTTGTAGCCCAGGCACAGCACGAACTCGTTGAAGCCCGCGTGCGCGTAGATCTTCATGATGTGCCAGAGGATGGGCCGGCCTCCGATGCTGACCATCGGCTTGGGGATCGCGGTCGTTTCCTCGCGGAGGCGGGTGCCCATCCCACCGCACAAAATAGCGACTTTCAACGGGCGGAGCCTACCCGGACTGGATCTTCTCGTCCACCGGGCGCGCCACCACGCAGAGCGTCCCGTTGAGCCCCGCGCGCGACAAGCCGAGCTCCGCGATCGCCGCCAGCGGAGCGAAGAGCGGCGCGGCGCTGACCGCCAGGCGATCGAGGAGCGCGAGCGATCCGATCGGCCGATCGTGCTTCGCCACCTGGTACAGCGCGTTGTGCTCGATCGGCAGGCAGTTGAGCGCGCTCTGCAGCATCCCGAACGGATCGGTCTCGAGCGAGAACTTGGCGCGATGGTCGACCACCAGCCCGGCGCGACCGAGCGCCTCGCCCAGCGCACGCGAAGAGAACTGCAGCTGGTGGCGCGGCACATCGAGGTGGAACCAGCGCTGGCCGAAGACCTGCGCTTCCCAGCTCTCCGCGTTGGGGACCGCCACCACCATCCGCCCGCCTGGAGCGAGCTTCTGCCGGCAGGCGGCCAGCACCCGCACCACGTCTCGCACGTGCTCTGCCACGTGCCAGAGCGTGATCACGTCGAACTCTCCCGGCGGCAACATCGCGATCGACGCGTGCACCTCCATGCCCCGCGCCCGCGCGCGCTCGCGCCCTCCGGCCGAAGGCTCCATCCCCACGACCTGCACGCCCCGCGCGCGCATCGCGTCGAGGAAATCGCCGGCGCCGCAGCCCACGTCGAGCAACGTGCGCAATCGAGGGCGCGCCCGCGTGACGATCCTGGCCCGCGCGGCCATGAACACCGCGAGCGCGACCTGCGTGCTGGAAGCGCGGCCGCCGTAGAAAGTATCGGGATAGTATCGCGCGAGATCTTCGTCGCTCAGCTCGGGCTCGACGAAGCCGAGCGAGCAATTCGAGCAGCGGAAGATCGCGAAGGTTCGACCCGAGACGCCGGTCGCGTCGGGGACGCTCGCCGCGAACGTCGCTGGTCCCTCACAGACCGGACACGCGCTCACCGCTCCTCCACAGCCGCGGCAGGTTGTTGGGCGACTCCTCGCGCGGCCGGTTGGTCGCCGAACGGGTCCAGTCCACGACCACCAGCGGTCGCGCGGTGATGTTGCGATACGTGCGCGCGATGTACAGCGAGGCGAACGCCACCGCGGTCGCGAGATACGCCAGATCCACGGCCACCAGAGCCTCGAACGCGTGCCGCGAGTCGAACACCGCCGAGCCGACCCAGCAGAGCGCGGTCCACAGCAGCACGAAGGGCAACAGATACATCGTGACGCGCAGCGGGAAGGTGGTGGAGCTGAGGATGCCGCCGATCGCGAACTTGGTCATCCCGATCAGGTTGTAGTGCGACTGCCCGATCAGGCGCGCCTGGCGGTCGTAGCGGATGCCCTTCCGCTCGAAGCCATAGTGGGCGATCTCGGCGCGCACGAACGGATAAGTGCTGCTGGACGCCACGACCGCGTCGCGAACCTCGGCCGTGATCAGCGCGAACTCCGCCATGTCGAGGATGATGTCGCTGTCCGAGACGACCCGATTGAGGCGGTAGAAGATCTTCCGGCACAGCGTCACCAGCGCCGGCTCGACCCGCTTGTCGCGCTCGCCGTAGACGATGTCGAAGCCGTTCTCCCACTCGCGGACGAACTCGCTGATCATCTCCGGCGGATCTTCGCAGTCGACGTCGATGATGAGCATCGCGGCGCCGCTCGCCTGCTTCAGGCCGGCGTAGATCGAGTATTGATACCCATAATTACGGGAGAACGTCAGGAGCTGCACCCGCGGGTCGCGCTTTCGCAGCTCGAGGATCTTCGCCATCGTCGAGTCGGTCGATCGATTGTTGGTGAAGATGATCTCGAACTCATAGCTATCGAGCGCGTCGATCACCTTCGTGAGCCGGTCGTGGAACGGGACGATCGCCGCTTCCTCGTTGTGTACGGGGCAGACGATCGAGATCATCGGCCGGGCCGTCATCGCGGGCTAGTGTACTCGAAGCGAGCCGCCAGTATACTCCCCGCCCGTGCCGGGAATCTCCACCCGCACCGCTCTGGTGCTGCTCGCAGCGCTGGTCCTCCTGAGCAACCTCAATGTCCTCGACAACGAATTTTTGATCTGGGACGACGCGCTCCTCATCACCAGCAACGCGCGGGTGCAGCCGCCGACGTTCGCGGCAATCGCGCGGGTCTTCGATCCCACCGATGCGCTGGCCGGCCGCACGCTGGAGTTCATTCCGCTGCGCGACCTGCTCTACGCGCTCCTCTTCCGCTTCGTGGGCCTCCAGGCCTGGGCTTTCCACGCGTTGTCGATCGCCGTGCACATCGGCGTGTGCATGCTGGTCTTCGCCTGCGGGTCCCGCTGGGTGGGCGAGCGGGCCGGCCTCCTGGCGGCCGCGCTGTTCGCCGCGCACCCGGTGCACGTCGAGTCCGTCGCCTGGGCCGCGGCGCTCAAGGATCCCACCTTCACGGCGGCGATCCTCGGGTCGCTCCTCTTCTACACCCGCTACCTGCGCGAGGGACGAAAGCGCGCCTACGCGGCCGCGCTGGCGCTGATGGTGGTGGCCCTCGGGTTCAAGCAGATCGCCATCGTCATGCCCGGGCTGATCGCGCTGGTCGGCTGGACCTTCGGCGAAAAGAAGCCGCTCCAGGCGATCAAGCACGCGATCCCGTTCGGGCTGATCACGATGATGGTGATGCCGCTCTACGTCATCATCGGCTCGCGCAACCACGTGCTGGTGGACCCACCGGGCGGGACGCGCTTCACCGGGATCATGACCATGGCGATGGTCTACGCGGACTACGTCGGGATCTTCGTCGCGCCGTTCGCGCTGTCGCCACGCTACGTGGTGCCGCCGGTGATGGCTTTGAGCGATCTACGGCTCGTCGCCAGCGTGGCGCTGATCGGCGCTTTGTTTGCCGTGGCGTTGGCGGTGCGGCGCCGCTCGCGGATCCCGCTCTTCGGGCTCCTGTGGTGGACCGTCGCGCTCCTGCCGGTCATGAACATCATCCCCATCCCGATCGAGATGGCCGACCGCTACCTCTACCTCCCGTCGGTGGGCGTGGCGATCGCGGCGGGCGCAGGGCTCACGCGGCTGCTCGGTGATCCGCGGCCGGCGCTGGCGTACGGCGCGGCAGCGGTGGCAGCCGTGCTGATCAGCGGCTGGACCGCGCTGACGATCGTGCAGAACGACATCTGGCAGGACGACGTCACCTTGTGGACCCGGGTGCTCGCGGACGCGCCGAGCTTCTATCCCGGACGCACCGATCTCGCGGCGGCCTATGTCCGGCGCGGCGATATCGCGAAGGCGAAGAGCGAGCTCGAGGCCGCGCTGAGCTACCGGCCGGAGCACGCCACCGCGTGGCTCAACCTCGGGCGCATCTACCAGGACGAAAAGAACCTCCCGAAGGCCCTCGAGGCCTATCAGCAAGCCCTCACCCACCGGCCCGACTATCCCGTCGCGCTGAACAACATCGGCGCGGTGCAGATGCAGCTCGAACAGTGGGCGGAGGCGCGCGTCTCGCTCACCCGCGCCATCACGCTCGACGCCGAGTATCCGACCGCGCTCCGCAACCTGACGGCGGTGTGCATGAAGCTCGGCGACACGGCCTGCGCGCTCTCCAGCATGCGCCGCGCGATCGACGCGCGGCCGGCCGATCGGAAGCTCTTCCTCGACTGGCTGAAGCTCCTGCGGATCACGAATCAGGTCGAGGACAAGGCGGTCGCGCGCGCCCGCATCGACCAGCACTTCGCGGGCGACGCGGAGATCCAGCGCGCCTACGCCGAGCTGCCCTGATACCAGGCGACGGTGCGCGCGAGCCCTTCGTCGAAGCCGATCCGCGGGCTCCAGCCGAGCACCGCGCGGGCCTTCTTGCTGTCGAGCGTCTGGATCGCGATCTCGTTCGGCGCCTGATTCAGCACGATCGGCACGAGGTCGGTGCGCTTCACCGCGACCAGCACCTTGTCGACCACCTCGCGCGCGCTGAGCCTCAATCCGTAGGAGAAATTGAACGCCTCGCCGCCGTGCGCGCCGCCGACCATCGCCTCGGCGAGCGTCAGGTAGGCCTCGGCCGCGTCGGGCGCGAAGAGGTAGTCGCGGATCGGCGTGCCGTCGCTGCGGATGATCGGCGGGAGGCCCTTCAGCGCGCGAGCGATCGCGCCGGGGATGATGCGGCTCTCGTTGAGATCGCCCGGGCCGAAGAGGTTCCCGCAGCGGGTGATGGCGACCGGTAAATCGAAGCTCTTCCAGTAGCTCCGCGCGATGAGGTCGGCGCAGCTCTTCGATACGTCGTAAGGGTGCTCGCCGCGCAGCGCGTTGGTCTCGTCGTACGACTCGACGTCGAGCGCGCCGTACGCCTTGTCGGAGGACGCGATGACGATCCGCTTCACCTGCGGTTGGTGCAAGCGCGCTGCCTCGAGGAGCTTCCAGGTCCCACCGATGTTGGTCTCGAAGGTGGCGAGCGGCCCGCGGTTGGCGGTGGGAACGATCGCCTGCGCCGCGAGATGGAAGATGGTGTCGATGGAGTACTCGTTGATGGTGCGCTCGAGCAGCGCGAAGTCCTCGAGCTCGCCGCGCACCGAGATCACCT
>Ga0105047_10014029_pt1 | contig 12744 bp, 12 predicted proteins | sample MAT04_FD_78384 | JGI IMG/M metagenome (GOLD analysis project Ga0105047, IMG submission 78384) | Freshwater microbial communities from Lake Fryxell liftoff mats and glacier meltwater in Antarctica - MAT-04 (megahit assembly) | ecosystem: Environmental > Aquatic > Freshwater > Ice > Liftoff... | reverse complement strand
TTGCTGCCCCATTGTATGCAACGGGTACAAAAAAATTAAACGGTTTGGCAAGAGTTGAGTACAATTGGCTACCTACTTCTAAAGGAGATAAACTTATATTGTCCGTAGGTGCAGCAAGGTTTACCGGTGGATCGTTTAAGGATTCTACCGCCACAGAAAACCCTTTGCAGTTCAGTAAAATAACGCCTTCTATTAAATATATTTTCGCCAATAAAAATGCAAAAAGCACGGTGAAGAAGTTTGTTCAGTTTAGAAGTTTTATCATTAATGAAACAACCATTTTATTTAAAAGAGACAATGTAAACAATGTTGACATTATTACCTACCCTAAAGAACAGCGGTATGTAAACCAGTTTCAATTCAGTATAGAAAACAACCGTGCATTGTATCCTTATAATGGGATTTTTCAGGCAGAACAGGGTGATGGTTTTGTAAGACTAAATATTACAGGTAACTACTTTTTTAATTACGCTGAAAAAGGTGGCTTAAACGTTCGGCTTTTTGCAGGCAAGTTTATTTACACCGGCGACAAAAGTTTTACCAATCAATTTAAAACAGACAGGTATCATTTAAACCTAAGTGGGCCGAAAGGAAACGAAGACTATAATTACAATAATTATTTTGTAGGTAGAAGTGAGTTTGAAGGTTTTGCCAGCCAGCAGATAATGAACCGTGATGGATTTTTTAAAGTACGTACAGATTTACTTAGCAGCAAAGTAGGTAAGACAGACGATTGGCTGGGTGCTATTAACCTTACAACAACTATCCCCAAAAATATAAATCCGCTGGAAGTATTGCCATTTAAACTACCCTTAAAACTGTTTGCAGATTTTGGCACCTATGCCGAAGCATGGAAAAAAAACAGCGAGACCGGCAGATTTTTATTTGATGCGGGTGTGCAGTTATCATTGTTTAAAAATGTGTTGAATGTTTATTTCCCGTTAGTATATAGCAAAGTGTATACTGACTATTTCAAATCGACCATCACTGAAAAAAGGTTTCAAAAAAATATTGCCTTCAGTATAGATATGCAGCAACTAAGTTTAGCTAAATTACTCTCACTGCCAAGTTTATAAAAGATGGCTATAAAATATTTAAAGAATATTGAAATAGATAAAAGCAAATGGGATTACTGTATTGCTAATAGCCCTAACGGCCTTATCTACAGCACTTCTCTATTTTTAAATAATATGGCAACCAATTGGGATGCATTGGTAATGGATGATTACCATGCAGTAATGCCGCTACCCTTCCGAAAAAAATACGGTATACATTATATTTATCCTCCTGCATTTTCGCAGCAAATAGGTATAACATCGCTGCAAGAAATAACCCCCGATATTGTTGCGTCTTTTCTAAAACAAATTCCTAAAAAATTCAGGTATGTGGAAATGAACTTCAACACAGAAAATATATTTTTACCATCTACAGGAAAAATAAGGGATAATTATTTTCTTCCGTTATCCAACACATTTGAGGCATTGCAAAAAAACTTTAGCAGATCTGCTGTAAGAAATATTAAGAAAGCAATGGATGAAAATATTCTTATAAAAGAAGGTACAGATAGCTCAGCAATAATTGCCATGCACAGAGAAAGATTTAAAGATAATGTAGGGGCAAATGAAAATGATTACCTACGTCTTCAAAAATTATTTGAAGAACTACATGCAAAAAATATGCTTTTTACCATTGGAGCATTTAAAACAAATTGCTTGATTGCAGGCAGTGTTTACTTCGTCTATAAAAACAGAATTACTTTTATCATAAATGGAAATGACAGTGACAGCCTAAAAAATGGTGCCACTCATTTGTTAATGAATGATACCATTAAAAAGTTTTGCAACCACGAAAATATACTTGATTTTGAGGGCAGCGATTTTTCTGATTTCGTGCGCTTTTATAAACAATATGGAGCTGTGCTGGAAAACTATACGTTGGTAAAAATTAATAATTTACCTTGGCCATTTTCATTCTTTAAAAAATAAATTTATACATTAGCAGCATTGCTCATTATTAATTCTGCTATTAACAAATCTGCGGGGTTTGTAATTTTTATATTTTGCTCCTCTCCTTGCACCAAAAATACTTTTAAACCAAAAGCCTCTACCACACTTGCTTCATCTGTAAATTTATCTTTAAAGTCAATACCAAAAAAAGCCGGCAGTAAAATTTTGCCATGAAAAGCCTGCGGTGTCTGAACAAGTTTTATCGTAGTTCTTTCCACAGCTTCATTGCCATTTTCTGTAATTATTCTTACACTGTCTTTGCAATTAATAACGGGTATAGCTGTTCCAAATTCAGATACTGCATCGTGACATCTATTTACAAGTGAAGGGGTAAGTAGAGGTCTTACTGCATCGTGTACAAAAATTACACTGTCTTCCTCATCTACTAATGCCAGTCCATTTTGCACGGAGTGAAATCTTGTTCTACCACCTGTAACAATTTGAATACGATTATAATCAAAAAATGCATCAATGATTTCCTGACCCACTCCTACATGTTCTTCGGGCAATACCAATATAATTTTACAGTCAGCGTATGTTTCCAGAAAAGTATTGATAGCGTAAAACAACACCGGTTTTCCATTTAGTAATAGAAATTGTTTCGGGGTTGTGTTATTCATTCTTGTGCCGTTTCCACCGGCCACAATAATTGCATATTTTTTCATTTGTATTAATTTACCTCAGACATTTTTTTTAAATATCTATATTGCTTCACGCTTTATAAATAGCAATTTCTTTTTCGCCATTACTGTTTTGCATGGCTCTGTACATCCCTGCACTGTTAAACATCATGGCCACATTTCCTTTCGCATCTACACCAATCATCCCACCTTCTCCCTCAAGTTCTATTAACTTATTGTGAACTACCTCATGCATTGCATCGTGCAAACTCATTCCTTTATACTCCATGTGCGCCGCTACATCGTAGGCTGCTACTGCTTTTATAAATGGTTCGCCATGCCCTGTACAACTTATGGCGCAAGTAGTATTATTCGCATAAGTACCCGCACCCAAAATCGGACTGTCACCAATTCTACCATATTTTTTATTGGTCATTCCCCCTGTACTTGTACCTGCAGCAATGTTTCCCTGCATATCACATGCTGCACAACCTACTGTTCCAAATTTTTTGTCTTTCATTAATTCTTCCAATCCCTGGTGTGTATGGTCGAGCGAATAATTATCACTGTCACGCATAGCTTTCCATTGGTCATACCTAAACTGAGAAAAGAAAAACTCATCAGGCTCCAGCTTTATCCCCTGCTTTATGGCGAAATCATTGGCACCTTTTCCACTAAGAAAAACATGGTTACTGTTGTGCATTACTTCTGCTGCAAGTTCTATGGGGTTTCTTACATTTCTTACTGCAGCTACTGCGCCGGCTTCCCGGTTTTTGCCATCCATTATGGCCGCATCCATTTCCTGCACACCTTTTTTAGTGAATACAGAACCACGACCTGCATTAAAAAGTAAGTTGTCTTCTAATACAACGATTGCAGCTTTTACCGCATTGGTCGCTTCGCCACCTTGTTCCAACACTGCATACCCGGCAGATAATGCATCATCTAAACCTTTTTTATACGCTTCTTCCAGCTCCGGCGTCATATCTTCTTTTAATATAGTTCCCGCCCCTCCATGTATTACTATTGAAAATGTTTGCATAAATTTTTATATTGGAAAATTATTTGGTTAATGAATATTAGGATGATTAAGAAACTACATCTTTTATACTAAAAAGAAGTAATAGTTATTTGACTTTTTTTCATATCAATACAAAACTTTGTGTCGGCAAAAAAATTAAGTCCAATGACTCCATCAAAATCGGTTTAATAATGGTAAGCAAAGAAATCGTATGCGCATAATTTAAAATTTTTTCTCACTATTCCCATGCAACTGAATTCTTTTACAACAAAACATAAGCATCAATTATACCACTGGCCGTTTCTATTTTTTCTATATTTAATGCATTGTTTATTTCATAGCCAGCCATTAACATGGGCGTCATATCAATGGTTGTGTGAGAAGCACCGGTATCCAGAGCAAGAGATAGCGGGTCTTTATCTAACCTGCATGAAACAATTATTAAACTATCGTCAGTAACCCTGTTAAAAACATATTCGCTAGTCATAACAGCCATTTACGATTTTGAGGTATTTTTCCTGTGTATATACACGTAACGCTTTCAAATCCTATTCGTGCATCCTTTGCTTTATATCCTATTTCTTTTTTGTTTTTACTTACCAATAAAACTACCCCTGAAGTAAGTTTACTTACAATCGATCCTTCTGCACTTTCATCCAAAGTTGGGTTTCCAATTAACACCCATTGATCAGGATAGGCTTCTCTAATTTTATACATTGAAAGTATTTGTTCCATAGTATTATTTTAAATAAAATTACATCATTTAGCCAACAGATGCCTACACTCTTCCAGCAACTTATTCTTATCAATGGCCACTGTGCCTACCTCTTCGCAAACAAGCCCGCCTGCAATATTCGCCATCTCTGCCATTAATAGAACATTTTTTGAAGCAGCATAAACAACAGCTGCAACTGCAATAACGGTATCGCCTGCGCCACTTACATCTGCAATGCTGCGTATATGTGTAGGTATTATAGCTTTTTCCGTACCAGATTCATAAAACACTCCTTTTTCTGACAATGTTATAAAAGAAATTTTGTGTTGCAGTTTGTTTGTAAGCAAATCATGCATTTCCTCCAATAGTTTTTCAGAAACTCCTTCGCCTAAAATATTAAAAGCTTCTTTTACTTCCTGCAAATTTGGTTTAAAAATATCTACACTTTTGTATTCAAAAAAGTTTTTCCTTTTAGGGTCCACTGCTGTTAAAATATTATTTTCTTTACAAATAGTAATGACTTGTTCAATCACATTTTTTGTCAGCAAGCCTTTATTATAATCTTCCAGTATTACCAGTTTTGGTTTTACATCTGCAACATATTTTGTAAAAGCATTGATAAGTATTTCTTCTGTATTGTTAGTGAGAGCAGTCGTAACTTCTGCATCTAACCGCATCATATGCTGGTTACGGCTTATAATTCTTATTTTATTGGTAGTAATTCTTTCGTTATTTGCAATAATAAAATCTGTATTGATATTATTATCATTGAGCAAAGAAACCAATTGTTTTCCTTCGTCATCATTGCCAATAATACTGATAACACTTACAGCAGCGCCAAGAGAAACTACATTTAATGCAACGTTGCCTGCGCCACCAATACGCTGTTCTTTCTTACTTACAGCCACTATTGGCACAGGAGCTTCAGGCGAAATACGATCTACCTTTCCCCACCAATATGTATCAAGCATTACATCTCCTATTACACCGATTTTAAGGGTAGCAAAAGATTGAAAGAGGGTATCAAATTCCGAAGCATTCATATTAAATTTTATTTTTATTATTTGCTACCGCTATGTAATAAATAGGAATACCTATTAAAGTTATTATTAAACCTGGCCAAGTAAATTCGGGCTTGTAAATAATCAATAAAATACAAAATGCTATTCCCATCAAAATATAAATGGCTGGCAAAATTGGATAACCAAATGCTTTGTACGGCCGTTCTGCATTTGGCAATCTTTTTCTCAAAATAAAAATGCCTGCAATAGTAAGAACATAAAACATTACTGCCACAAACGAAATCATGTCTAACAATTGGCCGTACTTGCCACTCAAACTCCAGGCACATGCAAAAACACATTGTACCCATAAGGCCAATTGGGGCACTGCATTTTTATTTAATTCGCCAACTTGCTTAAAAAACAATTTATCTTTTGCCATAGTATAATATACTCTTGCACCGGCTAATATCAGCCCATTATTACAACCAAAGGTTGAGACCATTATAAGCAATGCAATTATGATTGTTCCAGTACTTCCAAAAATTTGTTGTGAAGCTTCAACCGCTACTCTATCCTTTGCTACAAAGGCAATGTTATCTAACGGTAAAACCGAAGTGTACATTAAATTGGTAAGAATATAAATTACAGTAACAATCAATGTTCCTAGAAAAAGGCTTAAGCCAATATTCCTTTTCGGATTTTTTATTTCTCCTGCAATAAACGTAACATTATTCCATGCATCGCTACTGAATATTGAGCCGACCATTGCTGCAGCAATTGCACCTATTAATACTGCACCAGATATTGGAGAACTAGTAAAACCTGCAGCTTTATCGCAGGCGTTTTTTAATTCTAAATGGTTTGCATCCCATGCATGGTGCCAGTTTGCTCCAAAGATTCCTTTATCTATTCCGTAAATAAATCCAAAAATAATTAACCCAAACAAAGCCAATAATTTAGCAGATGTAAATATTGTTTGAATTAGTTTACCTGTTTTTACACCTTGTGTATTTATAAATGTGAGCAATACGATGATGAAAATAGAAGTTACTTGTGCAGCACTAATTGTAAAAGAATATTTTGGGCTACCGCAAGAATCAACACCATTTTGAATAGCGAGTAATAAATTATCTTCACTCAGTACCGGGAAAATGTAGGCACCAAATTTTGCAAATGCTACACCAACAGCGGCAATGGTAGCAGTTTGTATTACTGCAAAAAAACTCCAGCCGTATAAAAAACCAAGCAATGGATTGTAAGCTTCTTTTAAATAAACATATTGACCCCCTGCTTTGGGAAACATTGCACTTAACTCACCATAACTAAGCGCAGCAGTAAGCGTCATAAAACCGGTGATAAGCCAAACAGCAATAAGCCAGCCTGCGCTCCCAACATTGCGGGTAATATCTGCACTTACAATAAAAATACCCGAGCCAATCATGGAGCCTGCCACAATCATGGTGGCATCTAATAATCCTAGTGAAGGTTTAAATTCGGTTGTAGTTTCGGCCATCGTAAATATTTAGAATGGCAATATAATACAAAGGATAAGAAAATTGGTATAGAGAAAATAAAATGGTGGCGATAAGATTCGTTTGATGAATTTAAACATTCACTTATATAAATAAAAAAAACATAAACACACTAATTACAATCTATAAAAAAGCCCCGCTTACAAATAAAGCAGGGCTTTTAATATGTTAACTATCACTATTAGAAATTTCTAACAGTCATTTCTGTTCTTCTGTTCTTTGCACGCCCTGCTGCAGTGGTGTTATCTTCCACAGGCTTTGTTTCGCCATACCCTGCAGACTTTAACCGGGTTTCGGCAACTCCTTTGCCGGCAAGATATATTTTTACAGCACCGGCACGATTATCAGAAAGCACTTGATTGCTTTCATCAGAACCTTGAGCATCTGTATGTCCATCAATGTCAATCATTAAAGTTTCATCGCTATTCATTAATTTGACCACCTCATCTAAAGATTTAAATGATTTTGGTAACAATTTGAAACTTCCTGTAGAAAAGAATACATTTTTGGCAGCAAAATTAATTTTATCTATAACTTCTTTTGCAATTTCCGGGCATCCCTGGTTACTTGCCGGACCTACACGGCTAGGGCATTTATCTTCTTCATCATTAACACCATCTCCATCTGTATCGGGTATTGCACAACCCTGGTACCGTGCAAAGCCTTTTACGGTAGGGCATTTATCTAGTTCATCATTTATGCCGTCGCCATCAGTATCCGGTATTGGACAACCCTGGTATTTAGCCAAACCTGCTACATCAGGGCATTTATCATCTGCATCTGTAATTCCGTCGCCGTCCTTATCCGGGCAACCCATAAAAGTTACCAAACCTGCTACATCAGGGCATTTATCATCTTCATCTAATACACCATCACCATCACGGTCCAACACAACAGGCGGTGCAGGAGGTAATACAACTGCCTTCACTTTCCTTTCAGTAATAGCACTTGCAAAACCTAAGCTATGGTAAAAATGGTAAGCTGCATTTTCTGTAACCGGGATGCGGTACTGAGAATTAGCCAATAAAAAGGTGCCATCGGCAATTTTAAATTGTAAACCAACACCCACCGGAGTAAATGCGCTATAATAACCTTTCCATTGGCTAGCACCAACACCTACAGTTAAAAATGGCGTAAAGAAATAATCGTCTGTAAGCAACTTCACATTAGCAGTTACGGCTGCTTCAAGTAAGAATGCATCGTTTCCACCAACATTTTTTACATCGCCTACCAATGGGTGCTTTAAAAAACTTCCTGTTAAAGTAGCAGCAAAATCAATATGGTTTGTAAAACCTTCCAGGTAACTTATTGAAAGTGCAGGATCCATTCTTTTAAACTTAAAAAATTGCTTGTCATTAATTACTCTTTCTAAGCTTTTTGTACGCACATCATTAGCAGACTTATAATCTATCATACTAAAATGGATGGCTAAACTTGGGCGTTTTTTATTATCAGTTTGAGCAAATGCTACCGAAGAAGCTATAATTGCTAAAACAAAAAACATACTTTTCTTCATATTGTTCAGTTTTTTTCGTAAACGAGGCAAAAATAGGCGCTTACTTTCAATTTCTAAAATAAATTACACACATTATTGTACACTACGTGTATTTGATGTTTATATCTTATTTTTTTGCTTTTTTAGCACCTCAACTTTTACTCTTGCAAGGCCAGATGATACGAAACCTATTTTTTTTGCGGCAGATAATGTAACATCAACAAGCCGCTTGGTTTTTTTGTGAAGCCTGTCATTGGTTTTTACAATTACAGATTTATCGTTTTTAAGATTTGTAATTCTAATCCATGTGCCAAGTGGAAGAGAATTACAGGCTGCCGTTAATTTTTTATGGCTAAATGTTTCGCCGCTGGCTGTGCGTTTTCCTTCAAATTTATTTGAGTAAAAACTTGCCTGCCCAAAAAGGGTTTTTGTAACCTGTTTAGATTTCTTTACTTTATTTTCAAAATCTGATTTGTTTTTTTGGGCAAGGGCCTGTTGGGAAAACAAAATAAAAAAGAATAACAAAATAAGAAAGCCTCTTTTAAAAAGTACTTTTATCATGCTGTAGTTTTGGTAAGAAAATTATTTTTCGGCAAAAAACTTTTGTTTCAGATCCTTATCTTCTCCGTAAATATCATCATAAAATCTTATAGTTCCATTGGCATTTTCACAACTAAAATATCTTATAAATAAAGGTATTTTATTCTTTACTGTAATAACATGCTTTTCCTTTTGTGCAATCCAGTTTCTTATAGAATCTGTATTATAATGCATGGTATCATAATTTTTCAAATTCATGCTATCATTTCTCACAATAAAATCTGCCAATTGTTGCCATTCCTGTACACGTACACAGCCATGGCTGAGGCTTCTTACACCGTTCTTAAACAAATAACGTTGATTTGTATCGTGCAAATAAACTGAAAATGGATTTTCAAAGTTAAATTTAATTACACCAAGTGCATTTCCATCGCCGCTGCCTTGTTGCACTCTGTACGGAATACCCTTTGTGTATTTAGCCCAATTTATATTAGCTGCGTTTATTTTTTCGCCCTTACCATTTAGTAGATAAAGCCCTCGGCGGGCAAGATAAGATGTATTTCGTTTTAACCCTGGCAGCATTTCTTTAGAAATAATACTGGTAGGAACAGTCCATGTGGGATACAAAACAATATCACTCACAGCACTGGTTAAAATTGGCGTTGGTGTAGCAGTTTTACCACAAATAATCTTCGATTCCATTACCAATGTGTCTGCACTCCATACTTTTAAATTATATGCCGGTAGATTTACCCATATATATTTTTGAGGCATTGTTTCGGGCAAAATTTTATACTTGTCCAATGTAATAGCAATAACATTAAATTTTTGCCTATCGGTAAGGTTTAATTGTTTCACCACGCTGTTCCCTATTTTTCCATCTGCCACCAGGCCCTTTATTTTTTGATATTTTTTTACGATGGTAGTTAGTTGTAAAGAGTCTGCATTTGCAGCTATCACAATACCCGCTTCATTCATTCTTTTTTTAAATGATTTTAAAAAAAGCACAGAATCTTTATATGGATACACTAAATAAGTATACAGATGGGTATCCATACTATCAGTAAAATTTTTTATAACTTTCTTTAAATTTATGTAGCCTATATGTTTAGGTTGAACCGCTTCTAAAATATTGTGTAGGTGTTCCCCATTTTTAATTCTATCAAAGTTGGCTGCAAAAAAGGTTCTGTGTTTTGCTGTATCATTTTTCCACGACAAACTATCAGCCAACAGCCTACCCTGTTTAAGATCTTTTAGCAAACCGGCAAACGCCTCACTCATTAACACATCTGCATTTGCCCACAAACCAGCCTCCATTCTTTTTAAAGAATCAGTGTCTAAAATTGATTTAATTTTTTGTAACTTTTTAAACTGATAATCTTCTTTGTACAAACCTTGCAGGGCGGCGTTATCAATATAGTTAATCAATAGTTCTGCAGGTTCCAGCCACTTTTCTTTACTGCACCAAACAGGTTCGTAACTAGCGTTTTTATAATAATTTTTGAGAACAGCAAAATATTTAAGGTGGGAAGAATCTTTTAACTTGTAATTATTTTTGTCAGCGGAAGCTATTATGTTTTCAATATTTTTCTTTACCTGCCAGTTCATTTCAGAAGGATCTTCCGTCACACCATCATTGCCCAAAGTAAATTTGCTTTTGCATGAATAGTTGCAAAAAAACAGTAATAACATTACTGAGCAAATGAGTTTTTTGGAGCGGTACATATAATTAGATTAATGCATGTTAAAGATAGTTTTTTGGAAATGAATTTCTATGATTAAATAATTACTTTGCAAACGAAAATGGAAGTAAACAAATGAAATATTATATTATTGCAGGCGAAGCCAGCGGAGATCTGCATGGCAGCAACCTTATAAAAGAATTACTAAAGCTAGACGATGATGCATTTATAAGATGCTGGGGTGGCAATGAAATGGAAAATGCAGGAGCTTTTTTGGTAAAGCATTATAAGGAACTTGCTTTTATGGGTTTTACAGAGGTGATAAAAAATTTACCCACCATTTTTAAAAATCTTGCTTTTTGTAAAAAAGATATTACAGCATTTAAGCCAGATGTTTTGGTGTTGATAGATTACCCGGGGTTTAATATGCGCATGGCAAAATGGGCGCATAAAAAAAACATAAAAACAATCTATTATATTTCTCCTCAAATATGGGCTTGGAAAGAAAACCGGGTGCATGCTATAAAAAGAGATGTAGACAGAATGCTTGTGATACTTCCATTTGAAAAAGATTTTTATAAAAAATATAATGTAGAGGTTGACTATGTTGGTCACCCTCTGGCAGAAGTTATACATAATTTTAATGCCGACAACCCTTATATAAAAAAAGAAAATATTATAGCCCTTTTACCAGGCAGCCGAAAGCAGGAAATATTAATAAAATTGCCCATTATGCTACAGGTAGCTACTTATTTTACTGACTATAAATTTGTAGTAGCAAAAGCGCCGGGGCTTGATGATGATTTTTACGATGCCTTATTAAAGCCATACAATAACGTTGAAACTGTAACCAACAAAACCTACAATTTATTGGCTAAAGCAAAAGCTGCGTTGGTAACTAGCGGTACTGCCACTTTAGAAACCGCTTTATTTAAAGTACCCGAAATTATATGTTACAAAGGCGGGAAAATATCTTACCAAATTGCCAAAAGGCTTATAAAAATAAAATACATTGGTTTGGTAAACCTTATAATGAATAAGGAAGTGGTAAAAGAATTGATACAGGACGAATTGAACGTAAAAAATATTGTGGCTGAGTTACATACATTATTAGGCAATAATGATAAAACAGTCGAGCTAAAAAAAGATTATAATGCATTGGATAAATTATTGCATGCCGGTGGAAATGCCTCTGCCAATGCTGCTGAAATAATTTACGGTTTTATAAAAAATTAATTTCTTAATAATTTTACTGCAAGCACAATCATTGCAAATAAAAATAGTAGTATAGATAGGCGATTAATACCATGCATATATTTCATCCACTGAGTAGATGTATCGTTTGGGTCTTTTTTTACAATGTATAAGTATTGCCCAATTTGTCTTAAAATTCCCATGTTTATATTGTTAAGTTATAAATAAACTAACGCTTGATAGTGTAAAAATACACAAAGTTTGTTCATGAAGAAGATAATGTATTTATCATTTTAGTAAAAAATAGTTCTTTGTATTTATCTGTTGGGTATATTAAACTTACTGGGAAAAAGAATAGTAGATATAAGAAAAAGCGGCAGCCATCATTTTAAAATTGTGGACGGTGTTTATAAATCCTACAATATTTTTTTTAATGCTATTACAAAAAGTACTTGTTAGTTTTCAAAAAACCACCATTTTTTCCTTATTACCACAGGTTTTAATTTAAACCTGCCAATAGCATTTTCTTTTAAATGAGCCACTGCATCTTCTATCGAATCTGTAAACAGACAAAGGTCTAAATCTTCCGGCGAAATAGTTCCTTTTTGTTTCATCATTTCTATATGCTCTATTATATCTTTATGAAAAGCTTTATCAAAAATAATGATAGGAAACTGGCTTATCATTTTTGTTTGTATCAGTGTTAATGCTTCAAAATATTCATCAAGTGTACCAAACCCACCGGGCATTACTACAAAAGCATAGGAGTATTTTATGAGCAGGGTTTTGCGAACAAAAAAATATTTTATATTCACCCATTTATCTAAATATGGATTATGATATTGCTCGTGTGGTAAAACAATGTTACAACCCACACTCCTTCCGCCTACTTCTCTCGCTCCCCTGTTAGCTGCTTCCATTATACCTGGGCCACC
>Ga0105047_10014028_pt1 | contig 12745 bp, 10 predicted proteins | sample MAT04_FD_78384 | JGI IMG/M metagenome (GOLD analysis project Ga0105047, IMG submission 78384) | Freshwater microbial communities from Lake Fryxell liftoff mats and glacier meltwater in Antarctica - MAT-04 (megahit assembly) | ecosystem: Environmental > Aquatic > Freshwater > Ice > Liftoff... | reverse complement strand
ACCCAATTGCGATATTGAAATTGGCGCACATATCGCCCGGATTTCGCACCTTGGGAATATTTCATACCGCTTGGGCCGCAAGGTTTTCTGGGATCCTGACAAACAGGAATTTTTGAACGATGCCGGGGCAAACGAAATGGTAAATGCGCATTACAGAACGCCGTGGGAATTGCCAAAAGTTTAGTTGCATAAACCCTTAACAAAAAAAATATTGTTGATCGTACTTTCTAATAAATATAAACTTTGAAAATTAATTGAGATGAAAACATTGCTGATTTTTGTATTTGCGTTTTTGATATTCACTTCGTGCGTTGATAAAAAAGAGATGTTGTTTAATGGAGAAAACCTTGATGGCTGGACAATTTTTGTAAACGATTCGATAATTAGTCCAACTGTTTTGTTTTACGTGAATGACGGCATGATCGAAACTGTTGGAGTTCCGGTTGGTTATCTGCGAACAATCAAAGAATACTCCGATTATAAACTTCATATTGAATGGCGATATCCTGAAGAGCCAACAAACAGCGGCATTTTTGTGCATACAAATGGTACGGATGTAATTTGGCCGGGGCATTATCAAGGGCAGTTAAAACACGGAAATGCTGGCGATTTTATAGTTCATGGTGTTGGGATGAGTGCCACTCTGAAGGACACTGTCTTTACTTCAACCGCCGATAAAAAGCCACTAATTTCGAAGTTTAATCCTTCAAACGAAAAACCTGCGGGTGAATGGAACAGTTTTGATATTACATGTGAAGGCAGTACCATTGAGTTTAGAATCAATGGTTTGCTCCAGAATACAGCAACAAATTGTTCGGTGACAAAAGGTGGAATTGGGTTACAAGCTGAGGGTTCAAAAATTCAATTCCGAAATTTGTGGATAGAACAATTAAACTGAAAGCAACAGAATATTCCAATTCTTCAAATAGAAGTATCGCGATTTTAAATCGTAATCGTTTGAATTTCAAAAAATAACAGATTTTTATTTATGGATAAACCAATGTGCAGTTACTTTGTTAAATGGGAAAAATGCAAAACCAGTTATTTCAATATTTCAAAATGGAGTTATAATTTGTTTTACATAAAAAATTATCTCGTTGATTCAATTCATGGAAATGTTTGGCATTGGGCTTTCGTTCAAATTCTGACAAGAATATTATTGATTTGCATAAAACTTTAAAACGCATGGTCCGGACTAATTCCGAACCGTGCGTTTCTGTGTAAATATTAAATTGTAATAACGCAATCTCCCAGTCACCCAATCTCTTAATCTCTCAGCCTCCCATTCTCCCCTTCTCCCAATCTCCCAATCTCTTATTCTCCCCTTCTCCCCTTCCCTCTTATCACGCCTGTAACAACGATTCAAGTAAATCCCGGGTTGCAGCATTGTATATTCCGTCGATAGCAAGATTCGGTTTCCTCGTTTGCAGTTCTTTTATTCCGTCTTCCGTTTTTTTGCCAAAATCGCCATCCGAAGTGCCAATATTAATAGCCAGCAGTTTTAGCGAATCCTGTAAAGCAACTACAGCCGGCCCAGCGTCACCACGTTTGAGGATTGGCTCGGGTGCTGCCACTTGTTTCGATGTTGCAAGCCGTTGGTACGAAAGCACGTTTTCTAAGCGGTAGGCTGATACCGAAACACGGTTTCCTTGATTGCCCCCCAGCGTATAAACCCGCTTTTTGTCAAACGAAAAACCAATAAAAAAACCAACGTGGCCTTTCCAGGATTGTGGGCTATCTCGCCAGTAAACCACAACATCGCCAGGCTCGGGAACAGTAACTTTTGTACCGACATTTAGCCATGAGCGAGCATTTGCTTTTCCCGAGATTTGCAATCCCACTTTCCATGCAACCCAATTTACAAACGTGCTGCACCAAGCAATTTCATCGGTTGTTACCCCCGCAATTTTTGTGTCTTTGGCGTATTTAAGTACTTCAGGATTGTGCTTGTCTCCGACGAATTCTTCTGTTCCCAGTTCGTTAAAAGCAATTTTTAATAGTTGTTCCATAATGTTTTTTTAATTTTTTTAAGTTAAATTTTCGTTTCAATTTACGGAATAACAAGATGCTTGTCAAGGAGTTTGGGGATTATATACAGAATAAAAAGAAATAATGGTCTTTTATTTATAATATTGCATACTGATGCGCCAATCAACAAGCATTAAACAAAAACCTTTTCAAAAATGTTATTTTTGCGTATAAAAGACTTAAAATGTCCGAAATAAAATCCATTTTTTTAGAAAAAGCTGATTTGATTGCAACTAACAATATCTCAACAAAAGAAGCTATAAACGATTATTATATCGCCTGTCTTAGCCGACAATTAAGTTTGCTTGGTCGGCGCGAGGTACATAATGGTCGGGCACATTTTGGCATTTTTGGCGATGGCAAGGAAGTGGTGCAACTGGCTTATGCCAAGGCTTTCCAAAAAGGCGACTGGCGTTCGGGATACTACCGCGACCAGACTTTTATGTTGAAATTTGGACTGCTCCAACCCGAAAAATTTTTCTCGATGATTTATGGCGAAACCAACGAGGAACTTAACCCTTCTACTGTTGGACGCAATTTCAACAACCATTTCAGCACCCAAAATATTGATGAAAACGGGGAAATAAAAGACCTTCTTGAAAAATACAATTCCGCTTCCGATATTTCATCAACTGGAGGACAAATGCCACGTTTACTGGGACTTGCGCAGGCTTCAAAAATTGTGCGCAGTAAACCCGAAATGCAAAAACATTTAAAAAATAATGTCACCGGAAACGAAGTAGCGTTTGGGATGATTGGCGATGCAAGTACATCGGAGGGCGTTTTTTGGGAAACGATAAATGCCGCCGGAGTGATGCAGGTTCCTGTTGTGGTTGCTGTTTACGACGATGGTTTCGGTATAAGTGTACCTGTTGAACTTCAAACCACAAAATCAAGTATTTCGGATTCTTTGAAAGGATTTCAGAAAGAGAAAAACACAAACGGTATTGATATTTATACTGGCAAAGGTTGGGATTACGAGGGATTGGTTGAACTGTTCAAAAAGGGGGTTGCCAAAACACGGAAAACACATATCCCGGCTGTATTTCACATTCAGGAAGTAACCCAACCACAAGGCCACTCAACTTCTGGTTCGCATGAACGGTACAAATCGAAAGAGCGATTAGCTTGGGAAGTTGATTTTGATTGCAACATCTACATGAGAAAATGGTTGCTTGAAAAAGGGATTGCAGATAATGACACACTCGTAGAGATTGAAAAAAAGGCAAAAAAAAGGGCCAAAGAAGCGCGTGAAAAAGCCTGGTCGGATTTTGTTGGCGGTTACAAAGACGCGCAAAATGAATTGCGCGAAATTGTGACAAAAATCGAAAACAAAACCACACTTCAAACCTACCGTTTAGTCGATTTCGATAAGATTACCCAAAAGATATTCCTTACCCGGCGCTCACATTTGAGCTTTGCAAAAGGCCTTTCATTGAAAATCCACATGGATAAAAAAGTTGAAAGCGATAGGGAAGAACTGAAAGCCTGGATAAAACGTTTTGAAACTCAAACTACAAAAGCATACAATTCGCAATTGTACCGCACCGGAGCGGATTCGGCTTTAAATGTTGCCGGTGTTCCAGTTGAATATAACGAGAATTCAAGCGATGTAAACGGTTCGGAAATAATCAGCAAAAATTTTCATTACCTCTTTGAAAAATACCCGACACTTGTAACTTTTGGACAAGATACCGGAAAACTTGGCGATGTGAACCAGGGGATGAAAGGTATGCAAAAGAAATACGGCATTGAACGCGTATCGGATGCAGGAATCCGCGAGGCTACAATTATCGGGCAAGGAGTTGGTTTGGCACTGCGCGGTTTTCGGCCAATTGCAGAAATACAATACCTGGATTATGTGATTTACGCTCTTTCGCAACTGAGTGACGATATTTCTACTTTGCAATACCGAACCAAAGGAAAACAAGCTGCACCGCTGATTGTGCGCACGCGAGGACATCAATTACAAGGAATCTGGCATGCTGGTTCGCCCATGCAAATGTTGCTTGGATCGTTGCGCGGAATGTATTTATGTGTGCCACGAAATATGACACAGGCAGCAGGTTTTTACAACACTTTGCTCGAAGGAAATGATCCGGCTTTGGTAATCGAACCACTCAAAGGCTACAATGTAAAGGAGAAAATGCCATCAAATATCGGGCAAAACAAAGTTGCCCTCGGTGTGCCAGAAATACTGCGTGAAGGAACCGATCTCACTATTGTAACTTATGGTTGGAACGCTCATCATGCCATAAAAGCAGCCCGTTTACTGCAAAGATTTAAAGGTATTTCGGTGGAAGTAATCGATGTTCAAACTTTGCTGCCTTTCGATATCCACCACATTATTCTCGAATCAATTAAAAAAACAAACAAGGTAGTTTTTCTTGACGAAGATGTTCCGGGTGGCGCAACTGCATACATGATGCAAAAGGTTATCGATGAACAAAAAGCATTCAATTATCTCGATACAGCGCCCCGTGCACTGTCGGCCATGGAACATCGTCCAGCTTATGGGATAGACGGCGAATATTTTTCGAAACCCAATGTCGAAAGGCTTTTTAGGACAGTTTACGAAATGATGAGAGAAACGGATGAGAAAAAATATCCGTTGTTGTAGTTAAGTTTGTCGATAAAAAACAACCAAAATAACAACTTCATGGCCAAAGAAAAAGAAGATTTTTACGATATTTTTAAACGGTTTGCCAAAAAAACTGAAACCCTGATTGACAAGCAAGTTGATAAACTGAAAAAGAGTGGAACGCTTGATCGCATTGAAAGTTACATTGACAAAACCGGAGATTATGTGGGGGATAAAATAGAGCAGTTTAAAAATAGCGACATACCGGATAAAGTGGATGATTTTGTTGAAAAAACAGAAGCGAATGCGGAAGTGGCTATTAAAAAAGCTGGCGATGTTGGGGATAAAATATCCGAAAAAATAGAAGATGCATTTGACAACCTGAAAAAACGGACAAATCAAAAAGAAAACAGTAATCCTGAAAAAGAATCAAAGAATCAAAAGCAAATTTAACTGAATTGCTATTAAAGTTTTACTATTGCAACGGTTCGATTCCATAGGTCGAGAACCTCCAATAAGTTAATCGCTTCGGCTTTTACCTTATTTTTTTATAAATCGTTGCGATAAAAAGCATCAAGTATCAATCGCCTTGTCGAACTCAAGTTTTACAACCAAAACAGTATTTGCCATTTCGTTTACCGGAAGATTCCGCAAACGTAAATAAGGTTGTTGGGTAGCATGATCACTTGGGCAAAGGTTCACAACAAAATCAACCTTTTTACCGGTGTTTAATAAGGTTGCCTTTTCAGGGGCAACATTAATTGGGTTGAGCTTGATACCGTTTCCAACAGGTAATTTGTTCAGATGCACATACATAATTTTATCCCTTTTGGTAACAAAAACTCCGGGCGAATCAATCAAACCCGAGTCAGATTCAACACTTAAAAACGACTCGTCAACAGATTTTTTCCAGGTTCCAATCCGTTTAATTATTTCCGAGGATTGTTGAGGAATTATCCCCTCTCCTGTTGGACCAACGTTTAACAAATAATTGCCACCGAGCGACAAATACCTATCGATACTGCTGATCAGGTGGCGATCGGTATAATAATCTTCGTCTTTTTTATAACCCCAGCTTTCCATACCAACTGACTGACAAGCTTCTGTCAACCGTTCAAATCCTTTAGCTTGGTTTGCTGCATTTTCAAAATCCCGCTCAGGGGTCCCAAAATCACCATCATCAAAACCACGGTTGTTAATTACCGCCTTAGGTTGCAATTCCCTAATCATATTGTTGATGGAAGTATCGTTATATTTCGGCACGTTCATGTCCCACCAGAAACCATGGATTTCGCCATAATTTGTACAAAGTTCTTTAACCTGAGCTTTCAAAAAATCCATATATTTTCCCCAATCGGGTGAGTCTTGTGGTTGAGGTTGAAGTTCATGGTGACGTCCTTCGTTCGGATAATTTGGGTGGTTCCAGTCGGCAATTGAATAATATAAACAAAGGGGGATATTTCTTTTATGACAAGCATCGGCAAGCATTCCAATCACATCTTTTTTGTAGGGCGTGTTCATTGTATTGAATGAGGTTTGCTTCGTGTCCCACAAACAAAATCCATCGTGATGTTTTGTTGTAACCGTTATGTATTTCATCCCGGCTTCTTCCATTAAATCGAGCCACTGTTCGGGATTGAATTTTTTGGGATTCCAGTGATTGGCAAGTTTCACATATTTGCTTCTTTCTTCACGTACCCGCCATTGATGTTGCTCATGCCAACCGGGAATGGAATACAACCCCCAATGCACAAACATGCCATAACGACTTTCGAAAAACCAGTCGCGGCCATCGCCAAAACGTGTAATTTGATTTGATGCTGCTTTCGATTCAACATTTTGAATTTCAGGGAATCCATTAGTCCAAGATAGAAGGGGTGTTGCTGCTATTAGCCCAGCCGATTTTAGTAAATCTCGTCGTTTCATGGTTCATATGTTGTAGAAAATATTTTAAGTGTTGCGATTGGGGGATTGAAAAGATGTTGATGAAATTTTTTAAACGACCATTTGAAATAATATTTCGGAGCAAACAACAGGTATTTTATTTCCTTTAGGCAGAAAACAATAAGCTCCCATTTTAATTGCATCAATCCAAATTTGTTCGTTTGATGTATCGGACATTATAACAACGGTAGCATCTGATTTCTTTTGTTTAACATTTCTCAAAATCTCGCCTCCATCCATGTTATCTTCGAGATGAAAATCAGAAAACACGATTAATTTTTTGTCCATAAAATCGTTGTTTTCAAGGTAATTTAGAAAATCGCCTCCTTTGTAAAAACTTGAAAATTTAACAACGATATTTTTTAGATTTTGAATTGTTTTTATAGTTGAATCCAACGCCCTGCTAAGAATGGCATTAGACAATTGATTGTCTTCAACTAGTACAACTTCAAATGTGTAATTTGAATTGCTATTTAAATTATTTTTGGGTTTTATGTTTGACTTTTTTATCGTTTCTGTTGACTCCATCTTATTAATTTTCCTAATGTATGACAATAGATGTACCAAAAAAATCATTCTAAGAATCAAATAAATTAACCCCTTAAATTTATGCAACTTATATTTATATTCTAATTTATTCTAATTATCAACAGGTTATCATTTTGAGAACAAAACCAATCAATCCTATTAGTTCTGGGAACGATTGGTTGAAAAAAACAATTGATTTTTTCAACCAAAAACCTGTTTCGTAATATCAGTTAGAACTAAATTTCATTTGGGAACAAATATGGTTCCCTATATTCTTTAGTAAACATCTGGTTGGCTTCTAAATCATTTATAACCTTGAAATTTTCCGTATCAATATTTAGTGTCCTTCCAAGTTGGTAAGAAATGTTTGCCAGATGAATTAATGCACATGAATAAAAACCTTCTTCGATAGGTGCGGTTAGTTTTGTAGGGTCGTTTGCCCTGATTGCATCAATAAAATTCTGATAATGATTTCCTTCGCCTTTGCCCGATTCCCCGGGTTTCCGTTCTTTTCCCATAAATGTTTGCCATCCCAAAACATCTTTCAGCATATAACCTTTTGAACCAAAGAAAATGTTCCCAACAGTATTTGCAGAACTTGTCATATAAGTGTTCACAAGGTTCTCGCCCGAGCCTAAGTTTCCTTCGGGGTACGATATCCAGTGCCTGACTTCAAACTGAAGGATTTTCTTTTTATCGCCTCCCCCTGCGGGATTCGGGAATTCAAACAAAGCCATCATTGTATTTGGCGTTTGCTGGTCGTCGTCAAACATCAAATGTCCACCAATTGTGCTAACTTTTGAGGGGATTTTCACACCCAAACCCCAGCGGGCAACATCCATTTCATGAACTCCCTGGTTACCCATGTCGCCATTTCCATAATCCCAATTCCAGTGCCAGTTGTAATGAAATCGGTTCCGATTAAAAGGTTTAACAGGAGCGGGGCCTTGCCACATATCATAATTCACCCTGCTCATGTAATCTTTTGTGAAGGGTTCAATCCACGAATCACTATCAACCGTATTTGCGTATTTTTCATTTTCAGTCATGTAACCATCGGGATATTTACCAATGGAATCACGCCATTTGTAACAGATCCCTTTTGCCAAATAAACTTCTCCCAATTTGCCATCATTCATAAATTTTGCCGCAGCTTGGGCAGACGGATTGCTTCTTTGCTCGGCGCCGTCCTGCACCACTTTACCATATCTTTTGGCTGCTTCTACCAGCATTTTTCCTTCATGTATTGTATGGCACGAAGGTTTTTCGATGCTTGCATGTTTGCCTGCTTGAATCGCCCAAATACCAGCCAAAGCGTGCCAATGATTTGGTGTTGTAATTGATACAGCGTCAATGGATTTATCTTCAAAAAGCTTTCGCATGTCATTGTACAATTTAGGTTCGCGAAGGTTTTTATCTGTAAAATGTTTTTTTACCCTTTCAGCAAAAAGGTTTTCATCTACATCACACAATGCTGCAACTTCAACGTTTTCAAGCCCTTGGTAACCTTGGATATGCGATTGTCCCATTCCCCTGATTCCGATAACGGCCACATTTACACGGTCATTAGCACCTTTCCACCTTGAATTTGGGAAAATGATAGGCATTGTTCCCAAAGCAACTCCACTTTTTGTTGACATTTCAATAAATTTTCTTCTTTCCATTGTATTTATTTTTTGATTTTAATGTACGCATCAAAATCCACTTTCGCCAATTTCGTGCTATTCTAAATAAAAAACTATTTTTGCCGCTACAAGATTGTAAAACAAATAAATTCAATTCGAAGAAACCAGTTTATTTGTTTTAATTCTGGTAAAAAATTGAACCATGACTGATACATTTAATTACAATAGCAACTGGCGGAAAGTTGCTTCAACCATTTACAAAAAACCCACCGATTCGAAGATTTTTGGCATTGTGGAACTCGATGTTACCGAACTTGAAAAATACGTTGCAAAAAAACGGAAAGAAGGTATCAAAACAACGCTCACTTACCTGATAACCATAATCATAGGACGAGGAATCAGACAGGAAGTCCCTGAATTGAACACCTATGTTAAACGGGGAAAAATCTTGCAGCGCAAACAAGTTGATGCAACCGTAAGTGTTTTGTTGCCGGGAGGGCAAATGGGTTCGGTAAAAGTTGAAAATGCCGACCAGCTTACCACTGCCGAAATTTCAAACAAAATTGGGGACAACATTGCAAATTCGCGAAAGGGGAACGAAAATGACGAAATGCAGTCGAAATCGTTTTTGGCAAAATTACCTTGGCCAATCAGGAACTGGTTTTTTAAAATATATCAAACTATCACCATAAATTGGGGGATTTCGATGCCGGTACTCGGCTTAGATTCAAACAGTTTCGGGTCGTACGTTATTTCAAATATAGGTACAGTTGGGCTCGACACGGGTTTTGGTTCACTCCTGCCCTCTTCAAATATCTCTTTTGTATTTGTACTCGGCGCGATAAACAAAAAACCGATTGTTGTTAACGATGAAGTTGTTGTAAGAAGGGTTATGCTGCTTTCATCAACGCTTGATCACCGTGTTGTTGACGGCTCGCACGGGGGACGGCTTTTTAGGTTCATAAAAATGGTGGCAAAGAATCCTGAAATACTCGATTTAAAACCTGATGCCTCATTATCTATTTTTTAAAAGAAACTTTCAAATTTCCGGCATCGAATTGCGCGATATCTTTTCCAAAAATCATTCTTTAAATTGATTTAAGTTGTGAATCATTGACATATAATGATGCAAAACTTTTGAAAATTATTTTTCCGTGTACGAACACGAAATCTAAAATAATTCAGTAGTTTTGTACCTCACTTTATGTGATTGATACAATTAAACAATTTAAAATCAAATTATTATAGAAACTAATAGTCAAATACGGATTAAAGATATTGCCGAAAAAGCAAATGTTTCAATTGGTACCGTGGATCGTGTGCTACATAACCGTGGCGAGGTTTCGGAAAGGACGAAAAAAAAGATACTTAAAATCATTTCAGAACTCGATTACAAACCCAATATTTTTGCCAGCAACCTTGCTTCGAAAAAATCAGCAGTTTTCGCAACACTTTTGCCACAGCCTCCCTCAAAAGAAGGCTATTGGAACAAACCTTTTATTGGAATCCAAAAACGAATCGCTGAATTACAACAATATGGAATTCAAATTTCGCCCTTTACTTTTAGTCAAATCGATCGGACTGAATTTGTAAAAGAAGCGGAGAAAATTATTGAATTGAAGCCTGACGGAGTTGTATTTGCGCCCTTTTTTAAAAAAGAATCACTTGAGTTTATTGAGAAACTGAAAAGCAGCAACATCCCGTTTGTTTTTATTGATTCAGAAATAAAAGATGCAGGACAAATCAGTTATATCGGGCAGGACTCCTACCAAAGCGGCCTGGTTTCGGGCAAACTTCTCGATTTGATGCTTCCCGGCGGAAATATCCTAATCATTCATTTTGCCAAGGAAATGGATAATCAAACCCATTTGATTGAACGCGAAAAAGGCTTTTACGACTGGTACAAAAAAAACAGCAAAGACGGGCATCTGCTTTTTACAACTGAAGTATCAAATACCGAAGATGACAAGTGGATGGATTCAATCAAAAACATAATAGAAAACAATAATATAAAGGGGATTTTTGTTACCAATTCTAAAGTTTTTTTTGCTGGAAGGTTAATTGAAAAGTACAATTTCAAAAACATTAAATTAATAGGACACGATCTTGTAAAATGGAATGTGGAGTTTTTGCAAAAAGACATTGTGCAATTCCTGATTTGCCAACGACCTGAAGAGCAAGGATATAATGCAATAAATAAACTTTTCAGGTTTGTTGTTGAAAAGAACAGCATTTCAGACCAGAATTACACTTCAATCGACATTATTACGAAAGAAAATATAGATTATTACAATGAATTTAAATAAATAATTATGAAACCGATTTCATTTGACGACCTAAAAGGAAAAGTATGTGTAATCACCGGAGGTGCCGGTGTACTGGGCAGTGCAATTGTAAAAGCGCTTGCCTCAGTTGACATGAAAATTGCCATTGCCGATATCAATAAACAAGTTGCAGATTCAGTTGCAGCCGAAATTGCAGCGGCATACAATGCAACAGTTATCGGTATTGAAGCCAATGTTTTGGACAAAGCATCGCTTGAAAAAGCAAAACTCGAAATCAATGAGAAATTGGGCGATATCGACGTGTTGATTAATGGGGCAGGAGGAAACAGCCCTCAAGCAACAACAAAAGTTGAGGAAATAACTGAAGAAAATATCGACAAACTTGAAGATACTTTTTACGGCCTTGAAATGGAAGGTTTCGACAAAGTTTTTGCGCTCAACTTTAAAGGAACACTGCTGCCCACAATGGTTTTCACAAAAGATATGTTGAAAAACCGGAAAGGGAATGTGCTCAATATTTCTTCGATGAACTCATACAAACCATTGACAAAAATACCAGCGTATTCGGCTGCAAAAGCGTCAATCAACAACCTGACGCAATGGATGGCAGTACATTTTGCAAAAATTGGTATCAGGGTTAATGCAATCGCTCCAGGCTTTTTTATTACAAACCAAAACCGTTTTTTGGTAACCGACGAAAAAACCGGGAACTTCTCTCCTCGCGGTCAGAAAATTGTGAACAACACACCCATGGGAAAATTTGGTGATCCTGATGATTTACAAGGTGCTACACTATTTTTGGTTTCCGATGTATCAAGCTTTGTAACCGGAATAATTATCCCTGTTGACGGCGGATACAGCGCGTTTGGGGGGGTGTAGAAGTTTCGAGTTCAAGGTTTAAGGTTTAAAGTTCAAGGTTCAGAGTTCAAGGTTTAAAGTTCAAGGTTCAGAGTTCAAGGTTCAGAGTTCAAAAGTCAAATAGTAAGTATTGACTATCAAGTATCGAGAATCAAATATCCAGTATCAAGCATCCAGTATCAAGAATCAAGAATCGAGAATCAAGTATCAGGTATCCAGTATCAAATATCCAGTAAAAAACAAAATACAATGAAATTAAAAGAAAATTGCAAATACGCCTTGCTTGTTCCAACAAGTATGGGCGTTAGAATTACCCCTGTGAATGGCCAACCGGTGCATAGCAGCGACACATATACCATGTATGCAACCAGCGCCGAAACAAATGTGGCCAGTGTATCATCATATCTTGGGCTACCAGTGAAAGTACTTACCACTTTTGTAAAAGGTAGTCCAATTGCCCAGTTTATCAAAAGCAACCTTAAAAGCCGGAACATGGATTTTGAAGGGCCTGAAGTTGAGCAAGGCGATCCGTGGGGATACCGCCACCAGTTCAACATTGCCGACAGTGGTTATGGTTCGCGTGGTCCACGTGTGCATAACGATCGCGCAGGCGAAGTTGGACGATCATTAAACGTAAAAGATTTCGACCTTGAAAATATATTTGGAGTTGAAGGCGTACAAATCGTGCATCTTTCAGGTTTGATTGCTGCCCTGTCGCCCGAAACAAGCCAGTTTTGCCTCGAAATTGCAAGAGCGGCGAAAAAGCACGGCACAAAAATTTCCTTCGACCTCAATTATCGTGCATCATTCTGGAAAGGCCGCGAAAAAGAATTACATGCCAATTTTAATGAAATCGCTTCTGTAAGTGATATTTTGATTGGAAACGAAGAAGATTT
>Ga0105047_10014027_pt1 | contig 12745 bp, 16 predicted proteins | sample MAT04_FD_78384 | JGI IMG/M metagenome (GOLD analysis project Ga0105047, IMG submission 78384) | Freshwater microbial communities from Lake Fryxell liftoff mats and glacier meltwater in Antarctica - MAT-04 (megahit assembly) | ecosystem: Environmental > Aquatic > Freshwater > Ice > Liftoff... | reverse complement strand
TCCCAGAACTTCAGGGTTCTCGATGCGCGCACGGTGACGTTCAAGCGTCGCCAGGGCCACCTCATGCAGCTTCAGGTTGCGCGTGCGCTGCGCGGCTTCGACGAGTTGCAGCACGGCCTCTCTCGGCTCGCCAGCCACCGCTGAACCCAGCGCAGCGCGGGTCACTTCGTTGATGTGGGCGTGCGCCTTGCGCACGGGTTCGGCCAGCGGCTCGAAGGCTTCGCAGGTGCGCGCTAACAGTTCCGTCACCTGCTTGTTCGTGCAGTAGCGCAGGCCCACCGTGTGCGCCCAGGCGTGCGCCATGGGCACCTGAACGCCGGCACCGCACGTCGTCGACAAGGCCAGCAGGAAGGCGATGGCAGCGTCCACGGCCGCATCGTCCTCGGCCAGTGAACGAAAGTTCTCTTCCATGTGCCGCATCGCCAGCATGGCATCGCCGCGCAGCACCGCGGCCAGCGCATCCACCAGCAGGGCGTAGCGCGACAGCCGCCGCTCCAGGGTTCTGGCTTCGCTTGGCGGTGCGCCAGCCTCACCGGCACCACTGAACAGCGCGGCCTGCAGCCGCTGTTCGTCGATGGCCTTGCCGAGCTTGTTGCGCAGTTCCTGCAGAGCCGACAGTTCCCTCTGCTTGAAGGCATCCACCGCCAGCAGCAGGATGACGTGGTGGTCGAAGTCGGGTGACAGCAGGCCGCCGCGTTCGACCACCTGCGCCAGGACTCGCATCGACTCGCTCTGGTCGCCCGTGTAGAACGCCAGGATGCCGTACTTCTGATTGCGCGCGACAGAGTGCGGCGTGACCTCGACTGCGCGGCGAAACGTTTCTGCGGCGGCGGCGTAGTCGCCACGGTCGGTGTAGATGCGGCCCAGCACGTCGTAGGCGTCGGCGTAGGTCGGGTCGCTGCCGAGCAGGTTCTTGATCGTCGACACCGCGGCCGTGTCCTTGCCCGAAGCGTCCATCACCCGCGCAATGCCCAGCCGCGCCCAAGGCACGGCCTTGTCGTCGATGACGGCGTTGAACATCGCGGTGGCCAGCGGCAGACGTTCCAGCCGGATCGCCAGTTCAGCGCCCAGGCGCGCGGCATATGTCCAGTACGGCCCGCGCGCCTCGTAGCGCAGCTGGCACAGCGCCAGCGCCCCGGCGTGGTCGCTGCGGTCGATGGCCAGCGCAATGTCTTTCAACGCGTCCTTGCGCCTGAAGGCTGCCAGCAGGCGGTCTTCCAGGTCCCCGAGGCTGTAGGGTTTGATGAGGAAACCGTCGATGGCCAGTTCGGCCGCTTCGGCCACCACCGGGTAGGTGCTGTTGGCCGACAGCACCATGACGATGGTGGACAGCGTGATCAAACGCCGCTGGCGCAGGTCGTCGATGAGGTCCTGGCCGAGCGTGCCGTCACCCAGGCGCTGTTCACACAGCACGATGTTGAAGGGCCTTGCCGCTGCTTGCTGCCGCGCCTCCAGCGCCTTGGCGCACTGCACCACCTGGCTGGCGCCCATGGCGCGCAGCTGCGACGCCAGCATCTGCCGCGCGGTGCCGTGGCCGTCGACGATCAGGGCGCGTGTGCTGGTGCCGAAGCGTGCGCGCAGGTTGAGATGGTGGGTGGATTCGGTCACGCGCGGCGTGGGTTCGGGGCAGTTGGGGGAACGGGTCGCGTTCGCAGCGCGCCTGGCCGATCTTGTACCCCAGCGCGGCGCAGCGCACCGAGGAAGCACGAGTCACAGGCAAGTCGCAGGCCTGCCAGTCGCCCGGCGCAAGCGCTGCGGCGCATGGCTTGCGCATTCAATACGTTGATGGCTGGGCGGCTTCAATGCGTGGCCTGGCATGCCGGGCCTGACTGCACCGCGGACATGCCAAACCGGCCCAGCCCCATCTCCACCAGGCCTTCAGCACGGCGCAGCAGGAAACAGTGCGTCCAGCCCCAAGCGCTGCGCCAGGGCCAGGCCTTCACCCGGGCCGGCCACCAGCAGGGCGGTGGCCCAGGCGTCAGCGTGCATGCAACTGCGGGCCAGCACGGTGACCGATGCCACCGTGTTGTTCACCGGCGCGGCGCGGCGCGGGTCCATGGTGTGCGCCAGGCGCGCATCGCCGACCTGCAGATAGCGTCGGTAGTCACCTGACGTGGCCACGGCCAGGTCCTGCAGTTCGATGACGCCATGCGCCGCACGGCGCCCGGTCTCGGGGCGCGCCAGCGCCACGGCCCACGGCTCACCGCTGGCCTGGCTGCTCACGGCGCGCAATTCGCCATCCAGCGCCGCCAGCGCATGCTGCACCCCGTGCTGTTGCAGCACGGCAACCATGTGATCGACCGCATAGGCCTTGGCGATGCCGCACAGGTCGAACTGCAGCAGCGCGCGCTTGCGGGCGCGGCCTGCGGCCTGGTCGAGGATCAGGGCCTCATGCGCCGGACGCGGTGCAGCCTGGCGTGCGGCCTGGATCGCTGCGGCGTCGGGCGCGTCGCGCACAGCGCCGAATCCCCAGGCGTTCACCAGCGCACCCACGCCCGGATCGAACGCGCCCGCGCTCAGGCGGCGGATGTCCAGCGCGCAGGCCAGCACTTGCAGCAATTCGGCGGGCAAGTCCACCCAGGTGTCCATGGGCGCACGGTTCAGGCGCATCAGGTCGCTGTCGGGCTTCCAGGGCGACATCTGCTGTTCCACCAGGTGCACCGCGACTGCCAGATCTCGGCGCAGTGCCGCCAGGTCAAGGGCGCGGTCGGCATGCGCGTCCACGCTGGCGGACCAGCGTGTCCCCATGGTCGTGCCATGCAGGGTGAACCGCTCGCAGGGCGCAGCCGGCTCAGAAGATGTCTTCGGCATAACGCTCTTTCGCCTTGAGCTGCAGCACGCTCAGGCGCAGTGGCGCGAGCACGGCGTCCAGCGCCTCGGTCACCCCCTGGGCCATGGCGCGCCCGCCGCACACACGCAGGATCGCGCCCTGGGCCACCAGGCGGCGCAGGCGCTTGGCGTCGCGGCGCACCGCATCCTGCACATAGCCGCCGCTCTCCGGCACGCGCGAGAACGCCGTGTGCACCGTCGCCAGACGCCCATCACCGCGCCAGCGCTTTGTCTCGGCGCCGAAGTAGAAATCCCGCGCCGGATGGCGGCCACCGAAGTACAGGTGCATGAGCACGTGGCGGTCGTTGCGGCGGATGAAACCGGCCAGCGGTGCCACGCCCGTGCCCGCCCCGATCAAGACCACCGGACGCCGCGTGCGTGGCAGTGAAAAGCCGGGGTTGGAACGGATGAAGGCCTCAATGCGGTCTCCTGGCTGCAGACCTAGCAGATGCGTGGAGCACAGGCCACCGGGCGTCTGGCTGACGCAGATTTCGACGAATCCGTCTTCCCGGCCCGACGCCAGCGAGTAGTAGCGCGGCACTGCCGACGCCGGCGACACGACACCCACCAGATCGCCGGTCGCAAAGTGCGCCAGGCCGAGCCCGCGCAGGGTGCTCGCACAGGCTCTGCACCGGCCAGGAAAAGCGCAGGATCGCCGAGGCCGGCGACGCTGTTCCGGCGGGCGGCGAGAAATTCTGACGCGACACGAGGGTGAGCGCGGTGGTGGGCGGCACACGCGGCACATGGTTCAGCACCAGGGGCTCGCCCAGCGCATGCGCCAGGGCCTCGCCCCAGCGCGCGAACTGCTGGCTCGACTGCTGGTGGATGCGCTCCAGCGCCCGGCGTCGCCCAACAACAGCGTTCGGTGCAAGTTCTTCACCCAGCGCGGCAGCGTCGAGGCCTGCCAGGCGCCCAGCACCCGGCCATCGGCCGGGTCCACGTAGGACGCCAGCGCCTGGTCGCCGTCGAAGCTGAACAACACGAGAGCGCCCGACGGCAGGCGGCGGATTTCCTCCGCGCCCGGCACGTTTTGCACGACACGCGCCATCAGCGTGGCCACCGACAGATCGCCGGGCGCTGCGGAGGCCTGCCAGGCCTGCTGCACCGGATCGAAGGCCAGCAAGGCGCCGCCGAGGCCCAGCACCAGCGCCAGGGTTCCTGCCGTCAGGCCCAGCCAACGGTGGATGGCTTTCCAGCCCATGCGCGCGGCAGTCAGGGAAGCTGGAAGGTCAACGACTGGATGTATTGCTTGCCAGCCTGCGGCTTGCCGGCGTTGGCGGTGGACAGCGGCACGCGGATCTCTGACGGGCTGTCGCGCATGTCCTCTGCAGCGGCGTCGATGCGGATCTCGTAGCCCGCATCGATCTGTGCGTCGGCCAGGTCGGCGGCCAGTTAGGCGCCGTCACCGCCGTAGCTCTTGAGCTGCGCGGTCAGCGTGACCTGGCGACTGTGTGCCAGCGTGGGCAGCAGGGTCATGGCCAGTGCGCTGGCGGCGGCCAAGGTGGTCAAGAGGTGTTTGGACAAGGGGACGCTCCGGTGTGGATGGGGTGGGGCTGGCCGGTTGGCGACCTTCAGGTCTGAGTCGCGACCCGCGCAGGATCACGGTCCGTGTTCTCTCTTGCCGCGGTCGTCTTTCTGTTTGATCTTCAACACCTTCAGGGTTTCCGGATCGATCTTGGTCTTGAAGCTGCGACCCTGGTCGTCTGTGCCGCGCAGCTCGTAGCAACCGTCGTCGATCTTCAGCCGCTGGATCTGGCATCCCTGACGAGCCGCCATCTGCCGCACCGCTTTGCGTGACTGCCAGCGTTCCACCCGGCGCGTCGCAGTCGTCACTGGCCCATGCCGGCATGGGGACGAGGCTCAATGAATGGGCCAGAGGCACAGAAAGAGGCACGGAAAGAGACACGGAAAGCGACACGGCCAGCAAGCCGCGCCGCAGTGGGCCAGCCGCAATCGCACTCTTGTTCAACACCCGAACGAAGGGTTCGACGCGGCCGCGGCGCAAGTCGTCCTGTTACCCGTTACCCGACAGCGTCACGGCCAGGTTCAGGCCGGCGATCGCGCCGATCACCAGCAGCAAGGCCACGACCCACAAAGTGCGCACGCGGTTGATCTCGATGCGCTGTATCAGCTCGGCGTTTTGCTCCGCCAGCGCCTTGATGAGCGCCGATGAGGCCTGCATCTGCTCGTTCAGCTGTGCAATCGATGCCTCGGCCTCGGCCAGCCTGGCCTGCATGGAGGTCACAACATCAGGGTCCGCCCGGGCAGACTGCGCAGCAGCGAGTTCGCTGCCAGGGGCCGAGGCGCCTTCGGCCGCCCGCGGCTTGCCCCCCACGGTGTCCCACAGTTTCTTTGCACCATCGGCGATGACGGGCGCGTTCTTGATCACGTCACCCCATGGCACCAATTTCAAAACCGTTATCCAGCCCAGTGCCATCGAGTTGCTCCTTCGTGTCTTCAGCCTGCAGACCATAGACGCATGCCCAAGCCCCTTCACGACGCCGATCTTGCGCGGGCTGCGCTGCCTAGCACCATGCCCCGAAGCCGCTGCACCGGACACCGTGAGGGCGCTTGTTGACAGATCAGCAAGGGCGTCGTAGCTGCGCTGCAAGTGCCCGCAGCCGAAGCCGCCACACTGACCGGCCGGCCGGCCGGCAGTTCGCGCAGCAACCCACGCTCAGAGACTGTCTCCGATCGCGATTCCGGACAAGGTCGCGGCAGCGTGCCGATCGAGCAGCGCCTGAAGTTCGTCAAAGTCGACGGGTTTGGTCAAGTGCATGTCAAAGCCGGCTTCACGACTGGCGAGATGATCGCCAGGCGCCCCGTAACCGGTCACGGCAACGAGCAGCAGTGGAGGCGGCAACAGCCGGCGCAGTCGCCCTGCCACCTCGTGTCCGGACATCCCGGGAAGCCCGATATCCAGCAGCACTGCATGCGGCAACCAGCGGCCCGCGAACTCGATCGCTGTCGGCCCGTCGCAGCAAACGCATGCGGCATGGCCCCAAAGCTGAAGCAGTTCACGCAGCATCTCGCCCGCGTCGAGGTTGTCGTCGACGACCATGACACGCAGCGCAGACGTTTCAGCGCTTTCCTGTGGCGTCGCTGGCGAATTGGCGGAATCGCACTCCGATAGCGATGAGTCCGACTTTCTGAAAGGTGGCGGCAGATTCACCTGAACTCGAGTTCCCTGATCAAGCAAGCCACATGGCCTTGGCCTAAACCGCCAGCAGCTTCAAAGTCAATGACACGGTGGCGCCCGGATTGTTCGTTCTTACAAGAGCCGCGCCGCAACGCCTGGCCAGTGCATCCAGAAGTCCGGATCCGCGTCCGGAGCCGGATGCGGCGGTCGAACATTCCGCGAACCCGGGCCCGCAATCACCGAGAGCGATTTCGACAAAGCTCTCGTCGACTCTTTTCACCGCAATGTTGAGCTTCAGGCTTCCGTCGGCTGCGCGACCATGCTTCAAAGAGTTGGTCACAAGCTCATTGACGATCAACCCGAGGGTGGATGCCAGTGAGAAAGGCGCTGCAACTGGCTCTACTTTCGACTCCAGGCACGCGGACCCGTCGCCTTCTGCTACCAGCACTGTGCGGGCTATGCCCGGCAAGTATTCAGAGAGGTCCACTGTGCCTGAATGGCTCTTGTGCAGTTGGTCCTGAACCAAGCCGACGCCTCGAATTCGGGTCATCGCCGACTGCAGAAGGGTTTTCGCTTCCTCTCCGTGGGCTCTGGCTTTTGACAGCGCCAGAAACGACAGGATGAGCTGCAGGTTGTTGTTGACCCGGTGATTCAGCTCGGCGAGCAAGACCTGTTGATGCTCCTGCAGCTCGCGCTGCTCGGTGATATCGACGCAACTGCCGAAGTAACCGGCGAATTCGCCCCCACGATAGAACGGCGAACCGTTGTCCAGAAGCCAACGGTACTCGCCGTCGTGACGCCTGAGCCGGTAGGGCATGGTGAAGGATTCGCGCGCGTCGAACGCCGTTTCGTAAATGGCGACGCACCGCTCGAAGTCGCCGGGGTGAACATCCTCGGCCCACCCGTAGCCGAAGAGCTGTTCGTTGGTTTTTCCTGCGAAGGTCCTCCATGGTTTGTTGAACCAATCGCAGAGCTTGTCGGGTCTGGACCGCCAAATCATGACAGGGGCGTTGTCAGCAAGCTCTCGAAACTCCTCATCGACCATGTGGACAGCGACGTCGTTGGGTGGCTCCAATGCCATGGACTTCTCGCTCTCAGATCCGAGTGGGGCCGTCAAACAATTCCATCGCTCCCGGGACCCGCGGAGGAGGCACGGAGTACCCACCAAGAACCGCCTGAATGACCGCAGCAGCGTCGACCAACTCCTGCGGTTCGTATGGTTTCCTCAAGAGCCCAAGCGCGTCGCCCTTGTTCGCGCGAGCTGTAGACAGTTGCCCGCTGACGAAGAGGGAAGGGATGCCATGCAGCATCCATAAATCCCGCGCCAGATACAAACCTTCATCCGAACCGGCGAGGTTGATGTCCATCAACACCAAGTCGGGCTGCTGCGCGCCCGCAAAATCCATGGCTTGGGCGCAGTCATGGGCTGGGCCGGCGACGTCGTAGCCGGCGCTCTCCAGCGTCATCACCGCGGTTAAAGCGAGGATCGGATCATCTTCGACCACCAGAACTCGCATGGGCGCCATCTACCAAGTTGAACACGGGCTTCATTTCAGGGCAACAAGTGCGCGTCTGCGGTTCTCTGGCACGCAGAGGGCACTCCGGCCGAGGTGGGCAATCTCCATGCCTGCTTTTCGCGACTCGCTACCCGTTGGCGCGAGGCTGCTGTCGTCGCGAGCAGGTGAGAACCCTGTCGGCCAACAGCAATTGGTGGAGATGAGGAGGATCGAACTCCTGACCTTCGCATTGCGAACGCGACGCTCTCCCAGCTGAGCTACACCCCCAATGAACCGCCAAAATTCTAGCACCGGGCTGCGCGGCGGCAGGCGGGGCTAACATGCCGTTCACTACCAAGACAGGCCAGTTGCCATGACGACACTGCGTGCCCGCAACAACCCCGCCTGGCTGGAAGCCCAGTACAACAACCGCGACCGCGTGCCCCAGCACGCGCAGCATTTTTCGCGCTGGGCGCAAGCCTCTCAGCTGGTGCGTGGCAAGAGTGCGGCATACATCGACCTGGCCTATGGCGACGGAGCGGGCGAGAAGCTCGACATCTTTCCCGCCGCCAACACCTCGCATGCCAGCGGCGCGCCGGTGCTCGTGTTCATCCACGGGGGCTACTGGCGTTCGCTGGACAAGGGCGACTTTTCTTTCATCGCACCCGCCTTGAATGCCGCGGGAGCAACCGTGGTGTTGCCCAATTACGCGTTGTGCCCCGTGGTTCACATCGAACACATCGCGCTGCAGATGACGCGTGCCCTGGCCTGGGTGTGGCACCACGCAGCACAGTACGGCGCCGACAACTCGCGCATTGGCCTGGTGGGCCATTCGGCAGGCGGCCACCTGGCCACCATGCTGCTTTCATGTCGGTGGAAAGATGTGGACGTTGCACTGCCGGCACAGCCGCTGCATGCAGCGCTGTCCATCTCAGGCCTCTTTGACCTGGAGCCGCTGCGCAAGGTGCCTTCCTTGCAGGCTGACCTGCAACTCACGCCGGCCACCGTGCGAAGGCTGAGCCCGGCGTTCTTTCCGCGCCCCAAAAGCGGACGGCTCTTCACCACCGTGGGCATGGAAGAAAGCGACGAATTCCTGCGCCAGAACGCGCTGATCCGCGACGTCTGGGGCCCGACTGCGGTTCCGGTGTGTGAGACGCTGCCCGGGCTGAATCACTTCTCGGTGGTGGAAGGGCTGGCCGATGCCGGTTCGCGCCTTCACCACCTGGCCTTGCGCACGGTGGGTCTGCGCTGAACGACTGAATCGCGGCACCCTCAGCGTCAAGAGGCAGGCCACGCAGCACGCGCGGCGAGCGCAAAACAGGAAAGGCTGATCAGGCCAGGCCCGATCAGCCTTCAGAACCGCACGTTGTCGAGCGTCTGACTCGTTTGCTCAGGCCCCGCCGAACAACCAGTCAAAGAATGTCAGCCAGCCCCCGGTGTAAGGGAATGAAGAACTCGCTTCGAAAGTGGTGTTGCGCATCTTTGCTCTCCAGAGCGGTTTTCGGTCAACAGCGACCTTGGACTCAATTTGAGCAAGAAATCGCAGAACCTAGAAGCTGCAAACCTTGACAGGTTGACGGATCGAACCTCTCTGTGCTAGCTGCTGACCGAATCATCAGGCTGTCGCCCGGTAATGTGCAAGCCGGGCCTGCCCAGCCCCCGAGCTGCCGCTGCCAAACCTGCGCCAAACCGGCGCCAAACCTCAGCCCGTCAGATCAGGCGCAGCGACATTGCCTTCAGCACGGCCATGTGCTTGCCGGAGACACCCAGCTTCTTGGAGATGTTTCGCAGGTGAAAGGTCACCGCGTGCGTGGACAGATTGAGGATCTGCCCTATCTCCCAGGCCGACTTGCCATCCTTGGTCCACTTCAGCACCTCTTTCTCCCTGGGCGATAGTCGCTCGGTGGGTGCTGCTGCCGCCTCATCCGCGTCCGCGAACAAGCGAACTGCCGTCTCCTGCGCGTACACGGCCAGCAACTGCAAGTCGGCGATCATCCGCGTGAGTTTCGAGTCCGCCTTGGGCAGAGGATCGTGGCGGTCCACGCCCAGCAGGAAGTGCCTTCCTCCGGACATGTGCAGGGCCATCGCGATGCCTGTCCGATAGCCGAAGGGAGCCTGCAAGTCCCAAAGATCTGCAGCGTCTTCCTGGACGTACAGGCTTTGGTCGTAAGTGAAGGGCAGGTCCGAGGTCTTCAGCCGGCGATGAACCGGGTCGCGCTGTGTGTTCTCCATGCTCTGCGAAGCAGCGTAGAACGCGGTGGGCGTGTTGCCGATGGCGACGTAGGAGGCCTTCCTGCCCGGACGCTCGATGGCCAGGGCTGCCGAGACGATCCCGAAATCCATCTTCTGGGCGAATGCGATCAGCCGCTGCTCGAAGGTGGCGCGGTCGGACGACTCGCGCACGTCTTGGTAATCCTTCTGCTTCATCTGCTTACAGGGCCTTCGATGGCTACCAAAGTTTGTAGGTTGCGAACAACGCCGAGGTTCTGCAAGATTCAAACCCTGTCATCACGTTAAGGGGCATCTTGTGGAAATTCGAGCTTGGCATGTATTTTCATGGTTGAAGTATGAATGGCGTTTGCCGGAAAGCTGTGCCGAATGGCCAACCTTTTCACATGTTCAAACAGTTGTTCTCGAAGACCGGCAAATGGGCAAGGGGGCACGCCCCCGTGGCGAAACCGTGTGGTCTGCGACCATCGGCGCGATGACGCTCGGGTTCGCTTGGGAGTGGGTCGAGCTCCGGGATGGGGTGCTCATGCTGCGGGACCCGAACACCATCATCACCAACGTGCTGTTTCTCGACGCCGAGCTCGCACTGGAAACCGAGTGCGCCGCCATCAGCAGCGCCAACCGGTTGACCCACGAACTGCCGTGGCAGTTGACGGTGACGAGCGTTTTGGCGGCAGAACGGGCCGGTGTCGAGTTGGTGCAATCCGCACCGCTGCCCAGGATCAGTGGACGGCTCCCCCGCAGAGCGACGGTCGGCCACAGACCGGACCTCGGCGCGGCGGCGGCCTGACGCTTTTCGGCCCGGGAGATGGAGCATGAGCTTAGAGCTTCGGCGGTAGCTCGACGCCCTTGCAGGCACGATGGTGCCGAGCTGCCAGAAAGACGCACGAACTCCCTTCAAGTCGCGATGAACGCGGCTTGAAGGGCGTTTGGCAGATGTCCGGGGCCCGCGCGACAATCGCAGCGATGAAATACCTGCACACCATGGTCCGCGTGACGGACATCGACAAGTCGCTGGCCTTCTACCGTGACGCCGTCGGCCTGGAGGTGGCACGCCGCACCGACCACGAACAAGGGCGCTTTTCGCTGCTGTATCTTTCGGCGCCCGGCGATCCCGCGGCGCAGATCGAGCTCACCTACAACTGGCCCGCGCCCGATGGCACCGCCGAGGTCTACACCGGTGGCCGCTGCTTTGGCCACGTCGCCTATGCCGTCGACAACATCTACGCCATCTGCCAGCGGCTGATGGACCACGGCGTGCTCATCAACCGCCCGCCGCGCGATGGCCGCATGGCCTTCGTGCGCTCGCCAGATGGCATCAGCATCGAACTGCTGCAGGCCGGCCCGGCCCTGACGCCGGCCGAGCCCTGGACGTCCATGCCGAACGTCGGCGACTGGTAAGCGCCTGTTAGGCACCAGATTTAGGCCCGCGCGCGCCATGTACCTGCCTGCCCACTTCGCGCAGCACGACCCGGCGCCACTGCACGCGCTGATGCGTGAACACCCGCTGGCCACGCTGGTCACCCTGCACAACGGTGAAGCGACCGCCGACCATGTGCCGCTGGAGTTCGATGCCGCCACGCAAACGCTGCACGGTCATGTGGCGCGCGCCAATCCGCTGTGGCGCACCGCAGCGACGCAGCGCGTGCTGGTGGTCTTCAGTGGGCCGCAGGCTTACATCTCACCCAGCTGGTACCCCAGCAAGGCTGCCACGCACAAGGTGGTGCCAACCTGGAACTACACCGTTGTGCACGCGCATGGCACTTTGCATGCGGTGGAAGACGCGCCCTGGCTGCATGCGCTGGTAAGCCGCCTCACCGACCGCCACGAAACGACGCGCGCCGGGCCCTGGGCCGTGAGCGACGCGCCTTCTGATTACCTGCAGTCCATGCTGCGCGCCATCGTCGGCATAGAGATCGTGGTGGACAGGCTGGTGGGCAAGTGGAAAATCAGCCAGAACCGCACCGACGCTGACCGCCTGGGCGTGGCCGCTGGCTTGGCCGAAGGCGCCCCCGAGGCGCAGGCCATGGCCGATCTGGTGAGCGCTGGCGTTGCCGACAAGGAGAGCCCGTGATGAAGCCCGTGATGAAGCGTCCCCCCCTCACCGTTTTCAGCGTCGTCGCGGTGGCGGCCTTGCTGGCCGGCGCGCCCGCTCAGGCACAAAAGCTCGCGCCCGGCCTGTGGGAACACAGCATGACGATGAAGAGCAGCGACCCGCGCATGGCCGAGGGCATGGCGCGCATGCAGAAAGAGCTGGCCGGGATGCCGCCCGAACAGCGCAAGCAGATGGAAGCCATGATGGCTGCGCAGGGCATGAACATGGGCATGGCCGCCGGGGCTGGCGGACCTGCCATCGTCGCGAAGGTGTGCCTCACGCCCGAGCAGGCCGCGCGCGACGAAATGCCGCCGCCGTCTGAAGGCGACTGCAAGCAGACTGTCGTGCAGCGCAGCGGCAACACGCTGCGCATGAAGTTCACGTGCACCGGCAAGCATCCAGCCAAGGGTGAAGGCGAGTACACGCTGGAAAGCCCCAAGGCCCACCGCGGTCGCACGGTCATCGAAGCGCAGGAAGGCGGCAAGCCCGTGCGCATGGAGATGAACCACACGGGCCGTTGGCTGGCGGCTGACTGCGGGGCGGTCAAGCCGCGGCCTTGACCCGGGCCCTGCAGCCCGCGCCGCTGGCCTACACCGGCACCGTGTAGTTCAGCGTCATGCGCCCGCCGTCGACGACGACGATCTCGCCCGTCATGTAGCTGGCGGCATCGCTCAGCAAGAAGGCCGCCACGTCGGCGATCTCTTCCGGTTCACCCAGGCGCTTCATCGGCGTGCGGCTCATGATGCGCGCCTTGGCCTCGTCGCTGGTGAGCACCGCGCTCTTGGCCAACTCGGTGGCGATGGTGCCTGGCGCCACGGCGTTCACGCGCACACCCTGGTCGGCCAGCGAAAGCGCCATCACGCGCGTGAGCTGGTTGACGCCGCCCTTGCTGGCGTTGTAGCTGGCGATGCTGGGAATGGTCAGCGTGCCGTTCACCGAGCTCATGTTGACGATGGC
>Ga0105047_10014026_pt1 | contig 12745 bp, 12 predicted proteins | sample MAT04_FD_78384 | JGI IMG/M metagenome (GOLD analysis project Ga0105047, IMG submission 78384) | Freshwater microbial communities from Lake Fryxell liftoff mats and glacier meltwater in Antarctica - MAT-04 (megahit assembly) | ecosystem: Environmental > Aquatic > Freshwater > Ice > Liftoff... | reverse complement strand
GCGATGTCGCCCTCGGCGGCAGTGAGCGCCCGGTACGCGGCCAGGCACCGCCCGTTGGCGAACAGGACGTCGTCCAGCCACGGCGCCATGTCGTCTCTGCGGACCACGAGCAGGCGCAAGGCCTCGACCTCCGGCCCCACCGGCGGTCGCGCCGACCGGGACGACGACGAGGGCGGCGAGGTCGCAGTACGTCCGCCGGAACGCCCTCGCTGCTGCGAGCGCAGCTGGTCGGGCGACAGTCGCGTGCGCGACGCAACCTCCATGAGGTACTGGTCGCGCACGAGCTCGTTCGGATGCTCGGCCACGACGACCATGGCCTCCTCGGCGGCTCGGGCCCTGCCTTCGGGCGTGTCGAGCCGACCGCGGCCGAGCACGCGTTCGACCCGGAAGCCGAGGAAGGGCCGCGCCTCGGTCACGGCGCGCTGCAGCGCCTCGGGATCGCGCCGAGCAAGGTCGGCCGGGTCCTCACCCGGGGGCAGGGCGGCGACGGCCACGTCGATGTCGTAGCGCTGCTCCCACTCGTAGAAGCGCTCGGCGGCGTGCTGGCCGGCGGCGTCCGCGTCGAAGGCCAGCACGACCCGACGGGCGAACGACCGCAGGATGCGGAAGTGCTCCTCGGTCAGCGACGTGCCGCAGGTGGCGACGGCGCGCGGCACCCCCGCAGCCGCGAACCCGATGACGTCGGTGTAGCCCTCGCACACGATGACCTCGTCGGCGGCCACGATGTCGGCCTTGACCCAGTGCAGGCCGTAGAGCAACTTGCTCTTGGCGTAGAGGCGGGACTCGGCCGAGTTCTTGTACTTCGGGCCCTGGCCGTCGGGCATGATCCGACCGCCGAACCCGACGGGGTCGCCGTTGACGTCGTAGATCGGGAACATGATCCGGCCGCGGAAGGCATCGGTCTGGCGGTTGAACTGGTTGAGGTAACCGAGGCCGGCATCGACGAAGATCGCGTCGGGGAGCCGCAGGGCCCGGGCCAGGCCGTCCCACCCGTCGGACGCCCAGCCGATCTTGTAGGTGCGCACCTCGTCGCCGGTGAGCCCACGTGAGCGCAGGTAGGCGCGGGCCGCACCGCCATCAGCGCCGTTGAGCAACGCGTCGTGGTAGTGCTCGACGGCCTTGCCGACGGCATCGCGCAGCTTGGCCCGCTGCTTGCGGCTCTCGCTCTCGCCCGCGTCGGTGTAGCGCAGCGCCACCCCGGCCGAGCCGGCCAGCTTCTCGACGGCGCCCACGAAGTCGAGGTGCTCGATCTCGCGCACGAAGGTGATGACGTCGCCCTTGGCCCCGCACCCGAAGCAGTAGTAGAGGCCCTCCTCCTGGTTCACGGAGAACGACCCGCTCTTCTCGGCGTGGAACGGGCACAGGCCCGACCAGCGCCGGCCGACCCGCTTGAGCTGCACGTGCTCGGAGATCACCGCGACGATGTCCGAGGCCTCCCGCACCTTGGCGATGTCGTCATCGACGATGCCCACGTGGCTCCGCACCTCCGGACGCCGAGGTTACCAGCGACCTCCGACAGCCGACCCGAGCAAACGTGCCGGCGGGCGTGACGGGGTCAGCGGGTCGTGAGCAAGGCGTGAGCCACCGCCAGCCGGGTGGCCGGCACCAGCGATGGCACCACGGAGAAGGCGGTGACGCCCATCGCCAGGTAGGCGGCGATCGAGCCGGGATCCGAGGCGTGCTCGCCGCACACGCTGACCGGGAAGCCAGGCCGAATGGCGCGGGCCTCGACGATGGCTCGCCGCACGAGCCGACCCACGCCGTCGATGTCGAGGCGGGCGAACGGGTCTGCGGCACGGTCCCCGCCGGGTGGCGCCACATCGCGGCTGCGACCGAGGGCGAGCTGCGTGAGGTCGTTGGACCCCACGGCGAAGAACGATACGTGCGACGCCAGAGCGCCAGCAACCCGCGCGGCCGGCGGCGTCTCGATCATGGCGCCGACGGCGATGCCCGGCAGGGCGGCGCGCACCGCCGGTACCACCGTCGCGACCTCGTCCTCGCTCGTCACGAACGGGAGGAGGATCCGCAGGTCGGTCACGCCGCCGGTCGCCCGCCGCCGACCGACGGCACTGGACAGCGCTCGGAGCTGGGCGCCGAGCAGCGCCGGACGAGCGATCGCCTGGCCGATGCCGCGCACCCCCAGCGTCGCCCCGGCCGCCTGGTCCGACGGGGCGACGAACTCGTCCTCCGGCGCGTCGAGGAGGCGGACGGACAAGGGCCGATCCCCCACCGCCTCGAAAAGGGCGGCGGTGGCGTCACTCCACCGGACCTCGAGGTCGACGAGCGCCGCACCCTCGGCCGCCGAACCGGCCTCAGTGGCCAGCAGGGCACCGACCTGGGCCCAGCCGGCCCCGTCGAGCTGGTGCTCGGTGCGGCACAGGCCGATGCCGCCAGCGCCCGCCGCAAGACCACGGACGGCCTGCTCGGCGGTGTCGGCGTTGGCCAGCACGGCGACGCCGGCGCGTCCGACCACCACGGCCGCCGCCGCCGACAACGCCTCGACCACGGCGCGCACGTCGTCGGGCATGCGCTCGACCGCCACCGCAGCCCGGAGCACGACGCCTCGCGTGCCGTCGACCGTCAGGGTGGCGCCGATGGGCACCTCGACGCCCGCTCGGCCCACCAGCCCCGCCTCGGTGACCGCCACGCCGTGCACGCCGCACACCGCTGGCAGCTCGTGGGCCCGCGCGAGCACGGCGGCATGGCTGGCCATCCCGCCCGCGGTGGTGACGACGGCGCGGGCCTGGCGGAGCACGGGCTCGTCGGCCGGCGTGGTGCGCTCGGCGGCGAACACGACGTCCTCGCCTCGATCGATCGCTTCCAGCGCGGCGCCAGCGTCGACGTGCAGCATGCCGACGCCGACGCCAGGCGATGCCGCGGTGCCGGTGCCCACGACCGAGCCCGACGCCGCGGTGCCCTCGTCGGTGGCGTCACCGCCGAGGAAGGCCAGCGCCCCCAGGTCGAGCTGGCGGAGCGCGCGCTCGGGATCGTCTCCGGCGAGGTCGACCAGCGACCGCAGGTGGATCACGGCCTCGGCGCGGGTGCCGGCCACGGTCACCCGGGTCGTCGGGCGCGCAGGCTGAACAGCAGCGGGAGGCGAGCGTGGCCGTCCGGCATCCGCCACGTGTGGGCGGCCGCGTCCTCGACGAGGAAGGGCCAGCGCGCGAAGAGGGTGTGCTCGTGCTCCTGGAAGCGCTCGAGCACGAGCCCGCGGTCGAGCAGCACGGTCAGGATCTCGCTCAACGGGTGGCTCCACTCCCAGGTGGTGGTTCGCAACGCGACGCCGTCGGGCATGTCGGTGTACGTGCCCTCGACCTCAGCGGTGACGCCAGCGGGATCGTGGAAGTAGTCGTCGACCACGTCTAGGTCGTCGATGCCGAACACCACGGTCAGCGGATGGAACTCGGCGAGGTAGAGCAAGCCTCCCGGCCGCAGCAGCGCCACGACCACGTCCGCCCAGCGGGCGAGGTCGGGCAGCCAGTTGAGGGCACCGAAGCCGGTGTAGACGACGTCGAAGGTCCGTCCGCCGAGGGCGGCGACGGCGTCATGCACGTCGGCGGCCACGAACTCGGCCTCGAGGTCGCACTCGACCGCCAGCATGCGAGCCGCCTCGACCGCTGGCTCGGAGAAGTCGAGGCCCACCACGCGAGCGCCCAGCCGGGCCCACGACAACGCGTCCTGCCCGAAGTGGCACTGGAGGTGGACGAGGTCGAGCCCGGCGACGGGGCCGAGCTCCTCGACCTCGAACGGCTCGAGCGACGAGCGACCGGCCACGAAGGTGTCGTTGTCGTAGAGGCGCGACGCCAAGTGCACGGGCACGCGCGCATCCCACGAGGCCTGGTTGGTGGCGACGCGCTCGTCCACGACGGGGACCTCAGGCCAGGCGCTCGGCGAGGTAGGCCACCAGCCCATCGAGCGGGATGCGCTCCTGGGCCATCGTGTCGCGATGGCGCACGGTGACGGCGCGGTCTTCGAGCGTCTCGAAGTCGATGGTCACGCAGAACGGCGTGCCCAACTCGTCCTGGCGACGGTAGCGACGGCCGATGGCCTGGGTCTCGTCGTAGTCGCACATCCAGTGGGGCTGGACGAGGGCCAGCACCTCGTTGGCCACCGGAAGCAAGGTGTCCTTCTTCGACAGCGGCAGCACGGCCACCTGGTAGGGCGCCAAGCGCGGGTGCAGGCGCAGCACCGTGCGGACCTCGCCGCGCACCTCCTCCTCGTCGTAGGCGGCGAGCAGGAAGGCCATCATCGTGCGGGTGGCGCCGGCGGCGGGCTCGATCACGTGCGGCGTGTAGCGGGTGTTGGTGGCCTGGTCGAAGTAGTCGAGCTTCTCCCCCGAGTGGGCAGCGTGCGCCTTCAGGTCGAAGTCGCCGCGGTTGGCGACGCCCTCGAGCTCGCCCCACCCCCACGGGAAGGCGAACTCCACGTCGGACGTGCCGCTCGAGTAGTGGCTCAGCTCGTCGTCGTCGTGGGGGCGCAGGCGCAGCTTCTCGGGCGGGATGCCGAGGTCGACGTACCAGTCGTAGCGCTGGGCGCACCAGTACTCGTACCACTGCTGGGCCTCGTCGGGCGGGACGAAGAACTCCAGCTCCATCTGCTCGAACTCGCGGGTGCGGAACACGAACTGACCGGGCGTGATCTCGTTGCGGAACGACTTGCCGATCTGGGCGATGCCGAACGGCGGCTTCTTGCGGCTCGAGTTCAAGACGTTGGAGAAGTTGATGAACATGCCTTGAGCGGTCTCGGGGCGAAGGTAGGCCACGGCGCCGTCGCCCTCGACGGGGCCGGCCTGGGTCTTGAACATGAGGTTGAACTGCCGCGCTTCGGTGAACGATCCGGTGGCGCCGCAGCTCGGGCAGGTGTTCCGGTCCTCCAGGTTGTCCTCGCGGTGGCGGGCGCCGCAGTTGCGGCAGTCGACGAGTGGGTCGGAGAAGTTCTGGAGGTGACCGGACGCCTCCCAGATGGCCGGCGGCGACAGGATCGAGGCGTCGAGGCCGACCACGTCGGTGCGCAGCTGCACCATGGAGCGCCACCAGGCGGCCTTCACGTTGCGCAGCAGCAGCACACCGATGGGCCCGTAGTCGTAGGTCGAGCGGAAGCCGCCGTAGATCTCGGCCGACGGGAACACGAAGCCCCGGCGCTTGCAGAGGTTGACGACCTTCTCCATCAACGTCTCGTCGTTGGCCACCTCGAGGGGGACGACGTCGGCGGCCGGAGCATCAGCATCGGAGGACATGGCCTCAGACAGTAGTGCCGGCCCTGACGCCACTTCGCAGGCCTTCCGCCCCTCGAAGCGATGCATGCGCAACACTGTCCCCACATCGACGCGGGAGAAGCAGGCGGCATGCAGTCCATCACGACCGTCCCCGGGGCCGACCCCACCGACGTCGTCGGCCGACGCGTCGTCTCGGCGCTCATCGACCTCGGCGTCCCGGCCGTCCTCAGCATCGTGCTGAACTTCGCCGTCCAGGGGTCGCTCTTCTTCGGCCCGCAGTTCGGCACCACCAGCGGCCTCGACGGGACCGCTGCGGCGGTCACGCTGTTCCTGTACGCCTTCCAGCTTGTCTGGTGGATCGGCAACCTCGCCTTGTTGCGGGGCATCAAGGGATCCTCGCTCGGGCAGCGGGCTGTCGGCCTCGTGACCGTGACCGAGGACGGCCAGGTCCTCGGCGGGGGCATGGGCTTCGTGCGCACATTGCTCGGCGTCGTCGACGGTGCGCCGTGGTGCTGCTACCTCTACCTCGTGGGACTCATCACGATGCTGTCGAGCAAGAAGCACCAGCGGGTCGCCGACATGGTGGTGAAGTCGTTCGTAGTCGACAAGGCGCTGTTGGGCACCCCCATCTTCGGCACCTGGGGCAACTTCGGCGTCGGCCCCTACGCCCAGTCCGTGGGCGACCTCGCCCCCCCACCCGGCCAGCCGCAGTGGGACCCGACCCGCAACTCCTGGGTGACCGTCGATCCCGCCACCGGCACCTGGTACCGCTTCGACCAGACCACCAACACCTGGCTCCCCCTCTGAGTCAGGCGCGATCGAGGACGGTGACTGAGCGGAGGCGACGCTCGAGGTGGTGCTCGACGGCAGCGGTCGAGAGACGCTCGACCTCGTGGGTGGCCGGGGAGGACGGTTGGGCCAGGGCGTCGCCGAGCTTGCCGCCCAGGATGGCCTGGAGCAGGTCGAGCGCCTCGATCGACAACGGCAGGCCTCGCCGGTGGTCCCGACACAAGACCCCGCCGGACTCGAGGTCGAACGCCACCAGGTCGATGACCTCGCCGCACTCGACGCAGGCATCGACCTCAGGGCGGAAGCCTTCGAGGTCGAGCACCTTCAAGAAGAAGGCCGGCGCCACCAGCGGCGCGTCGCCGGGCGCGTCAGCCAAGGCCGTGAGCGCGCCGACGAGCATGCGGTGCAGGCGTGGGTTCGGCTCGCCCTCGAGGGCGAGTTGATCGACGGCCTCGAGCATGGTGACGGCCCGGGTCAACCGGTCGAGGTCCTCCCGCAGCGCCGGGAAGTGGTCGATCGACTCGGCCTGGGTGACGATGTCGAGCTCACGACCCTCGTGGAACTGGGCAGCGATGTGGCTGGTCGGCTCGAGCCGAGCACCGAACTTGGATCGCGTCTTGCGCACGCCCTTGGCGACGGCCCGGACCTTGCCGTGGCCGGCGGTCATGAGCACGACGATGCGGTCGGCCTCGCCGAGCTTCCACGTCCGGAGCACCACGGCATCGTCGCGGTACAGCGTCATGCCTTCGCCTCAGCCATCCTCGGCGAGCCCGCCGTAGCGACGCTCGCGAGCCTGGTACTCCCGCACGGCCTCGAACAGGTGCTCGCGCCGGAAGTCTGGCCACAGAACGTCGGTGAAGACGAGCTCCGAATAGGCGACCTCCCAGAGCAGGAAGTTGGAGATCCGGTACTCGCCCGACGTGCGCACGACCACATCAGGATCGGGCATCTGCGGGTCGTACATGCGACGGCGGATGGCCTTCTCGGTGATCTTGTCCGCCGGCGTCCCGTCACGCACGAGCGACTGCACGGCGTCGACGATCTCGGCCCGACCGCCGTAGTTGAAGGCGATCGTGAACGTCATGCCGGTGTTGTCCTGCGTGAGCTCGATCGACTCGTCCATGCGCTTCATGAGGCGCTTGGGCACCCGCCAGTCACGCCGGCCGATGAAGCGCATGCGCACGTTGCGGTCGTGCATCTCGTCGCGGCGACGCACCAGAATCGACTCGTTGAAGCCCATGAGGTAGCGGACCTCGTCGGCCGGCCGCTTCCAGTTCTCGGTGGAGAAGGCATAGACGGTCAGCCAGTTGACGCCGAGGTCGAGCGCCCCCTCGACCGTGTCGAACAGCGCCTCCTCGCCGGCGGCGTGCCCGTCGGTGCGCTTGAGGCCACGCCGCTGCGCCCACCGACCGTTGCCGTCCATCACGCAGGCCACGTGCGAGGGGACCCGCTTCGGATCGACGCCTGGGACAGTGGTCACGTGGCGACGTTACCGCCTGAACCGAGCGCCGAACGCAACCCTCAGTCGTCGCCGAGGATGCCGTAGCCGAGGCGCTCGAGCGCCTTCGGGCGACGCTGCCAGTCCTTGTCGACCTTGACGAACAGCTCGATGAAGACGCCCTTCGGGAGCTGGGCCCGGACCTGCGTGCCCACCTCCTTGAGCACCGCGCCCTTCTTGCCGATCACGATCCCCTTCTGCGAGTCGCGCTCCACGAGGATCTCGCATCGGACCCGCGGCCACTCCCACTCGGTCACCCGCGTGGCCACGGAGTGGGGGATCTCGTCGCGAAGCACGGCCAGCAGTTGCTCGCGCACGAGCTCGGCCACCCAGAAGGCCTCGGGCACGTCGGTGACCATGTCGTCGGGGTAGTACTGCGGCCCCTCGGGCAGGTGGTCGAGCAGGTAGGCCACGTAGGCATCGAGGCCGTCCTCGGTCACCGCCGACACGGGGAACACCTCGGCCTTCGGAAGCAGCGCGGCCACGGCGGTGAGCTGGGCCAGGATCTGCTCGGGCGTGGCCAGGTCGATCTTGTTGACGAGCACCACCGAGTCCTGCGGGCAGCGGGCGGCGATGAACTTGTCACCCGGGCCGACGGGGCCGGTGGCGTCGATCACCAGGCAGACGATGTCGACGTCGCCGATGGCGTGGTCGGCGGAGGCGTTGAGCGTCTCACCCAGCGGGCCGCGGGGCTTGTGCATCCCGGGGGTGTCCACGAACACGATCTGCGAGTCGGGCTTCGTCATCACGCCCCGCACCTGGGTGCGCGTCGTCTGCGGCTTGTCGGAGACGATCGACACCTTCTGGCCGAGGATGGCGTTGAGCAGGGTCGACTTGCCCACGTTGGGACGGCCGACGAGGGTCACGAAGCCGGAGCGCATCAGGAAGGTCCTTCGGGGAGGGGGCAGCGGTCTCGCTGCACGACGATGCGGTGGATGCGGCGACCTTGCACACGCTCGGCCTGCAGGATCCACCCGGTGGTGGCCACCCAGTCGCCTTCGGCCGGCACCCGGCCGAGGGTGTGCAGCATCAGGCCGCCCACGGTGTCCCAGTCGCCTTCGGGCAGGTCGGCGTCGAGCACGTCGTTGAGCTCGTCGACGGCGATGCGGGCGTTGCACCGCACGCGCCCGGCCACGGCCGGCTCGACCATCGGCTCCTCGCGGTCGTACTCGTCGACGATCTCCCCGACCAGCTCCTCGATGAGGTCCTCGAGGGTGACGAGCCCGGCCGTGCCGCCGTACTCGTCGACCACGAGCGCCAGGTGGAACGACTCGGCCTGCATCTCGCGCAGCAGCTCGGTGATGCGCTTCGTCTCGGGGACGAAGCGGGCCGGACGAACCAGGGTGCCGACCTCGAGCTCGTCGCCGCCGTCGCGCTCGGCGCGCATCAGGTCCTTGGCGAAGACGACGCCGACCACGTCGTCGATGCCGTCCTTCGTGGCCGGCAGCCGGCTGAGACCGTGCAGCAGCACGACCTCCATGACGTCGGCCACCCGCAGGTCGGACGGCACCGTGATCATGTCGGGGCGGGGCACCATGACCTCGCGCACGATGGTGTCGCCGAACTCGATGATCGACTCGATCAGGGCGCGCTCGCCCTCTTCGATGACCGAATCCTCCACCGCCACGCCGGCGATGGCGAGGAGCTCCTCCTCGGTGACGAACGGCCCGCCCTTGATGCCCTTGCCCGGGAGGATGACGTTGGTCAGCCCGATGAGGCCCCGCGACATCCACTTCAGCGGCGGGAACGCCGCCAGGGCGGCCACGGGCCGAGCAGCGGCCAGGCCGGCCCGCTCGGGGTGCTGCAGAGCCCAGGTCTTGGGGGCAGCCTCAGCGATGACGAACACGATGCCGACGTTGACGAGGGTGGCGATGGCGATGCCCCAGCTCCCGAGCAACCGCTCGGCCACGACACCGGTGAGCGTGGCCTGGATCAGCTGGGCGGCCAGGGTGACGAGCAGCAACGGGTTGAGCCAGCGGTCGTGCTTCTCCACGAGGTGCAACAGGGTGGCGGCGCTGCGGTGGCCCTCATCGATCAGCGACATGGCCTTCGTGCGACTCACCCGGGTGAGGGCCGTTTCGGCCAGCGCCAGACCGATAGAGAGCACGAGCAGGCACCCGATGGCCACCAGCATGACGATCTCGGGAGTGCCGATCTGGACGCCGAGCACGATCGTGCCCGGCCGGAGACTGCCGCTCACGACGGCGGCTCCGGCTCGATCGGCGCGGGGGGCACGTCGCCGTCGGCGTCGACGGTGAGGTCGAGCAGCGGCGCGGCCGGAGGCTTGGCGGCGGCCTCTTCGGCGGCCAGCGCAGCCCACGGGTCGGCGGCCAGCGGTCCCCACAGCTCGGCCAGCAGCTCCCGCTCGCGGGCCTGCATGGCGGCGCGTTGCTCGGGCTCGACGTGGTCGCGGCCGAGCAGGTGGAGCACGCCGTGCACGAGCAGCAAGGCGATCTCGTCGTCGAACGAGCCGGCGTGGCCGGGTGCGTTGCGGTGGGCGACGGCCGGGCACACGATGATGTCGCCGAGCAGCAGCGGCAGGTCGTCGGGATCGCCCGGCCCGCGGCCGGGGCTGGGCGTGCCGCCATCGGGCCAGCGGCCGGAGTCGAAGGCCTCGCCGTCGATGGGGAAGGAGAGCACGTCGGTCGGGCCGTCGCCGTCGAGGAAGCCGCGGTTGAGGTCGGTGATGGCCACCTCGTCGACGAACAGGATCGACAGCTCGGCGTCACCGGTGATGTTCTCGGCGTCGAGGACCTTCTCGGCCAGCGCCTGCCAGCGGACCTCGTCGATGGGGTGCACGGCCTGCTCGTTGGCCACGAACACCGAGGGCTCGGCGTCGTCGGGCCCCTGGCGCCGCCGGCGAGGACCGCCGGCCGGTCCTCCGGTGATCATCGGCGTTCCTCGGCGTCGGCCTCGGCGGTGACGGCGGCCTGGCGCTCGTAGGCCTCGACGATGTCGGCCACGATGCGGTGGCGCACGACGTCACGGCGGGTGAGGTGCACGAAGCCCAGGCCCTCGATGCCAGCCAGCACGGGCTCCAGGTGGGCGAGGCCGCTACGTCCGCCGGCCACGTCGACCTGGGTGGTGTCGCCGGTGACGACAGCCTTCGACCCGAACCCGATGCGGGTCAGGAACATCTTCATCTGCTCGGGGGTCGTGTTCTGGGCCTCGTCGAGGATGATGAAGGAGCCGTTGAGCGTGCGGCCGCGCATGAACGCCAGCGGCGCAACCTCGACCACGCCGCGCTCCATCATGCGGGCCGCGCCCTCGAGGCCAACCATGTCGTGCAGAGCGTCCCACAGGGGCCGGAGGTAGGGGTCGACCTTGGCCATGAGGTCGCCGGGCAGGAAGCCGAGCCGCTCCCCCGCCTCGACCGCCGGTCGCGTGAGGATGATGCGGTCGACCTGCTTGGCCTGCAACGCGTGCACGGCCATGGCCACGGCCAGCCACGACTTGCCCGTGCCCGCCGGACCGAGCCCGAAGGTCACGATGTTGGTGCGGATGGCGTCGACGTAGCGCTTCTGGCCGGCGGTCTTGGGGCGGACGCTGCGGCCCTTGCCGGCCCGCAGGACCTCAGTGGTGAGCACGTCCGACGCACGTTCGTCGTCGGCACGGACCATGTCGATGGTGCGGTGGACGACGCCGGGCTCGAGGGTCTGACCGGCCTCGAGCAGCAGCACCAGCTCGGCGAACAGGTCGCCGACCTGGTCGGCCCCTTCGCCCTCGACGGTGATCTCGTTGCCGCGCACGTGCACGACCGTGTCGGGGAAGGCGTCTTCGACGAGGCGGAGGAGCTCGTCACGGTGGCCGAGCAGGCCCACCATCAGGTGGTTGCCGGGAACGTTGATCTTGACCTGCGTGGCTGCCATGGGTTCACCCAGCGTAGTGATGCTCGGGCCAGGCGCGGCAAGGCGTTCTACCGTCGCCGACCATGACCACCACGGGATCCGACGAGCTCGACGCCGCCACGCTGGCCGGATGGCGCACGGCAGAGCGAGCCGGCAACCGGGCCCGGCAGGCATCGCTGGGCCGCCAGGCGGCCGAGCAGGCCACGCTGGCCGGCGTGCTGCTCGACCTCGGCGAGCAGGGCGTGCCCGTGGTGGTGGACGTGCTCGGCGGCCATCGCCGGGTGGGACGGGTGTTGGCCGTGACGCCGGCCTGCGTGGTGCTCGGCCTCGATGCCTGGGCCCAGGCGTTGGTCGACCTGGCTGCGGTGCGGTGCGTGCGCCAGGCCCCGACACGAGCGCGCGGGGCCCTCGGATCGGGCGACCGGGTGGTGACGTCGATCGGCGACGGCTCGATCGGCGAGGTCCTTGGTGGCCTCGTGCACGAGCTGCCCGAGCTGCACGTGACGTTCATCGACGGCACGTCCGAGCACGGCACCCTGGCGTCGGCGGGCACCGACGTGGTGGTGCTTTCGTCGATGGCGTCGCCGACCACGTCGCTCGTGCACGTCTCACTGCGCACCGTGGCCGACGTGGTCGTGCGTGGCGCGAGCTGGACGTGACCGGACCGTGCCGGCCCCGCCGGTTCAGGCCTTCGTGTCGCTCGACGCCTCGGAGGTGTCCGGGTAGAGGTGCTCGAGACTGCCCGGCTCGATCCGGCAGTCGTCGATGAAGTTGTCGACCTCGTAGGCCTTCAGGCGGATGACGCGCCCGAAGCGGTAGGCCGGGAGCTGGCCCTCGTCGATGAAGCGGTAGAGGGTGCGGGGGGTGATGCCGAGACGGGTGGCCGCCTCACCGGTGCTGAGCCACTTGAGGGGCTCGGAGAAGTTTTGGGGACTCACGGCGGCCAGGCTACCGGCTCGTGACGCGTCGGGGAATCTCGGTCCTTCAGGTGGGCTCATGTCGCTGTCGGTCGCCGCCGCGCCACCATCCGCGGCCGTGGCCGCCCTGCGCGGTTGGAGGACGAGCGCCCGTCGCGCACGGTGGCGGCGCCCTTTCCACCCGACACGGCGAGGACTACCCCTTGGCGCTCATGAGCCCGCCCCGCCTCGCCAACGACGCCGCGCCGACCACCTCCACACGGGGGCACCGGTTCTCGACCGCGGCGAACGGCCCGAGCAAGCGTGCGCTGCTCGGCGGGCTGCTCGTCGCCGTGGCCTTCGTTGCCGCCTTCGCCGTCACCCGGCCACAGGACGTGCCGCCGCCGCCCGACTGGGTGATCGTCACCCGCGATGTCGGCCCGGGCGAGCGGCTCGAGGCTGCGGACCTCGCCCTGGCCCCCGCTGCGCTCGACCCGGC
>Ga0105047_10014025_pt1 | contig 12745 bp, 12 predicted proteins | sample MAT04_FD_78384 | JGI IMG/M metagenome (GOLD analysis project Ga0105047, IMG submission 78384) | Freshwater microbial communities from Lake Fryxell liftoff mats and glacier meltwater in Antarctica - MAT-04 (megahit assembly) | ecosystem: Environmental > Aquatic > Freshwater > Ice > Liftoff... | reverse complement strand
TCGCGGAAGACCTGAACATGCCGATTTATGTCTACAACCTCGCGGAAATGTCCAATCAGGAGTTGATGAAGACTTGGACCGAGATGCAGACGAACACGCCTTGCATCGCCCTGATCGAAGACATCGACAACGTCTTCCACGGCCGTGAGAACGTCGTGCGCCGCCCGAGCATGTTCCCCATGATGATGGGCGACAAGAAAGAGGGCGACAAGGAAGGCGATAAGGGCAGGGGAGGGTTCGGCGCGATGCTGACCTTCGACTGCCTGCTTAACTGCCTCGACGGCGTCGAGCGGGCCGACGGCATCTTCACCGTCATCACCACGAACGACCTGAGCAAGATCGACCCCGCCCTCGGCCTACCACGGCAGCTTCCGGACGGCACGACCGAGTTCATCAGCACGAGGCCCGGCCGCATCGATAAGGCGGTTGAATTGACCTATATGGAGGCCGCGGACAAGAAGAAGATGGCCGGCCGTATTCTCGGAGCTTACGAACGCGAACGCCTGGAGATGCTCGCCTTCATCGAAAAGTTCCCGGACCTGCAAGAGACCCCCGCCCAGTTCCAGGAGCGCTGTGCCCAGGTCGCCCTCAGGCGTTTCTGGAAGGAACTGGAAGCGAAGGCCCAGCACGAAGAAGACAGGAGCAGCGGCTTCTTCGAGCGCGTCAGCAGGATGATGATCGCCAGTCAGAACTAAGAAAGTACAGAAGAGGCGCGAACGTCCCCGCAGGATGCGGGGACGTTCGGCGTTTCCGGACGGCTGTTTTTTCGAGAAACTCGAGCCGTGAACATTCTGGCCTACCCAGGGCGGCGCGAAGCGCTTGCCCTGGGCTGGTATCCGCCAGACCTTCGGCCTGAAGAGGTCTTAAACGTGACCGCGCGAAGTACAATCGTTCCGCTGACGGGAACTGTTCTCGGTAAAAGCGCATGGTTCGTGATGCCTTGAAGCCGGGCCGGGGCTGATCTCGAAGCGCCCTCGCGAGCGCAAGTGGTCATGGATCGTGCGGGGAACCAAGAAATGTTCTTGCCAGGACCGTCAAACTGCCGGTAAATTACACTTCAGAAGAAAGCACCGGGGATTCAAAGCCCATCGAACCTCCCGGATCTTTTCAGTCCAACAATAGTTTTGGGCTTGGCGGTTCAGGCTCTTATCCCAGGCGAGACAGGAGGCTGTAGTGGCTACCCTGGCAGATCGGATCACCGAAGACCCCGAACAGTGCGGTGGTCGCCCTTGCGTTCGGGGCATGCGCATCCGTGTCAGCGACGTACTCGACCTGCTGGCGAACGGGCTCACCCCTGAGCAGGTCGTTGAGGAGTTGCCGGATTTGGAACTGTTGGACGTCCAGGCGTGCCTGCGGTTTGCTAGCCGGCGCGTCGCCTGCCCGGAGCCCGTGGCATGATTCTTTGGCTGGACGCGCAACTGCCCCCGTCTGCCGCCGCGTGGATCACGGCAACATTCGGAATGGAGGCCTACGCCGTCCGCGACCTCGGATTACGCGATGCGAAAGACCCGCCCATTTTCCAGGCTGCCCGCGCCGCAGAGGCGGTGGTGATAACCAAGGACAGCGACTTCGTCGAGATGTTGCAACGGCTAGGCCCGCCGCCGAAGGTGCTGTGGGTGACTTGCGGCAATACTTCGAACGCGCGACTCCGCGAGATCCTCAGCCGCGATCTGCCTGCCGCGGTCAAGCGATTGGAAGGCGGGGAGAGTTTGGTCGAAATTGGGGATCAGCCATAGCCGGAAATTCAAAGGTATCAGGACATCTTTGATGTGAGAAGTCGCCTGACAATTGGTCCTGACAACTTTGAATTTCCCCACCTTTGAATGTTTCGATGCTGTTTGCGGTCGGGTTTGAGACACTGGTCTTCAGGCCGACGGCCTGGCGGATCGCGGTCGAGTTTGAGACACTGGTCTTCAGGCCAACGGCCTGGCGGATACCAGCCCAGGGCGAGCGCTTCGCGACGCCCTGGGTGAACATTGCAGGCACCGCACCCTTTCAGGGTGCGATCATCGTGGCGACATACCCAGGGCGGCGCTGCGCTTGCCCTGGGCTGGTATCCGACAGACCTTCGGCCTGAAGAAGTCTCAAACGACGACGGGCTCGGCCCCTTCAATCGCAACTCGCTGGCCTGAGTCGGAGCGATGGAGCGTGAACATGCTTCTTGCATGCCGCTCGCCGCCGCCATAGAGTCGGTGCTGTTCTCGGTTGAAGGGCGTGGTTCGTGACTCCTTGAAGCCGGGCCGGAGCCAATCCCGAATCGCCCTCGCGAGTGAAAAAGGCCATGAATCGTGCGGGGAACGAAGAAATGTTCTTGCCAGGACCGTCAAACTGCCGGTAAATTACACGTCAGAAGAAAGCACCGGGGATTCAAAGCCCATCGAACCTCCCGGAGCGGTTCAGTCCAACAAAAGTCTGTCCCGCCTGCTCCGCCACCGTTCGCTCCTGCGCGAACCGGAGCGTCGTTGCAGCCGAGCGAGCGGGATAGCCTCTCTTCGTTTCGGCAGAAAGACATTTTGCCGAGGCATCACAGGTGGTAGAATCAAGAAGGGGCAGAGCTGGCCCCTGGAGGTCCATTCATGCACACGACGCCTACTCAATCCCCCGAGTTGATCTCGCCCGAGCCGATCCCGCCCGAACTATTGGCGTGGGCCCGGCAGACCTTCGACTCCCAGGAGTTCTTGGACGGGGTCCGCGAGATCGAGGCCACCGGGGGGCGGACGTTTGAGGCGCTGATCGCGGCGGTCGAAGCCCAGGTGCGGCAGCCGTGAGTACAGACGCGGATACGCCGCGGCCCTACCAGGTGAGCTTATCAGGACGGGTGTTCGACACGTTGCAAGAACTGGCGGGCGTGGCGCGGGATCGCGGCGACGGGGAGGCGTTCCTGGCGGCTCTGCGGGAGTTCTACCGACGGCTGCAAGTGTACCCACAGTTCGGAGATCCGCTGGTAGACCTGCGACAGGAGGCGGGGCAAATTCGGATCGGGATCGTGCCGCCCCTGGCGATGCGGTATGGGGTTCTGGAGGAGCGGCGGCAGGTGCTCGTGGCGGCGCTGCCGGTTCTTCTGCCAAAGTCGTCCGCCGCCGAGTAAACCAGACCGCCGAATCGCCTCATGTCCTCTGAATGTCTATAAACGCACCTTCGACGGGAACGTTTTTGTCCGTTCGTCCGGCGTTGGATCCGGCGACGTCGCTAAACATGAACTCACTTCTTCAGAACTGGGACGTTTCGGCAACGGTCGTTCTCCGGGCGCTGACGCGACCCGGCTCACCGGAAGCGTCAGCGCTTCGCGTTCCGGAAACCTCTCCGTGCCGCACGGCGTCTCTTCAAGACGACGGGCTCGGTCCCTTTAAGCACAACTCGCTGGCCTGAGTCGGAGCGATGGAGCGTGAACATGCTTCTTGCATGCCGCTCGACGCCGCCATAGAATCGGTGCTGTTCTCGGTTGAAGGGCGTGGTTCGTTAGGCGAGTGGCGGAAACTGATTTACCAAGTAATGGTTGGGCAAGTCAGCTTCTCGCGATGGCCGGCCAGCCTTTTGGAGTGCGGCGCTTTTCCGCCGCTGTTGTTTTTTCGAGTGGCCAGAGACAAACAAAAGCGGCGGAAAAGCGCCGCACTCCAAAGTGGGTGCCGTATGTGTGCCCTCGCGGTAAATTTGTTTCTGCCGCTCGACTTACTCCTTGAAGACGGGCCGGGGCCGATGCTGAATCGTGGTGTAAGTGCCTGGCTTAATCTTTCACGCTGAGACCAAGCTCCGCCTTTTCAGGGACGTGGCCGCCAGATAAACTGAATCTGGATTATTCCCACGACCGGAGATCACGCATGCCTTCTCTCCTCGTTTCGATGGGCATCGACCGCCTTAGCCCCGCCGAACGGCTCCGGCTCATCTCGGAGATTTGGGACATCTTGCCGGAACCGCCGCCACCAGACCTAACGGACGAACAAGACCGAGAGTTGGACCGTCGGCTTGCCCTGATGGATGCCGATCCAACGTCTTTGGGCCCGTGGGCCGAGGTGGAAGCGCGGGTACTCGGGAGGCTGCAGGGATGAGTTTGCCGACGATGCTGTCGCCCATGGCCGAGGCGGACATGGACGAGGCAGCCAGTTGGCACGAGCGTCAGCCCGCTGGCCTTGACGTGGACCTGGTTAGTGAGGTGCGGAACGCGTTGATCCACGTGGGCGACCAGCCCGAAGCGTATCCCGAATTGCGGCCGGGAGTAAGGCGTGTGCAGGTCCGGCGATTTTCCTATGGGATCTTCTACCGGGTGCAAGCGGACCAAGTCGAAGTGATCGGAATCTTCCACAACCGCCGCTCTCCGCGGGTCTGGCAAAGGCGGGCTCGCGGAGGTTGACTCTCCGTGCCGCACGGCGTCTCTTCAAGACGACGGGCTCGGTCCCTTCAAGCGCAACTCTCTGGCCTGAATCGGAGCGATGGGGCGGGAACATGCTTCTTGCATGCCGCTCGACGCCTCCATCCAATACTCGCACGAATTTCCTGGTTCCCGACAGGCCGAGGTTCGTGACGATACTTCGCGCGGTCACGAATGAGCGGAGATCCCGATCCCGACGCGTCAGCGAGGGTAAATGGGATACTCCCTCGCTAACGCGTCGGGCTCGGAAGACACCTCGCGCTGGACAATATCTCAATCTCGACCGCGTGTGGTATAAGATTATTCGACAAGCGTCATTTCTTCTGGTTCGGTACGTTTCTTCCGGCTCGGTTTGTTTCTTCCGGCCATGTTCGTTTCTTCTGGCGGGGGGTGTATGGGTTATGGCCAGAAGAATCCGGGATGCATCTCTACGGCATTCGTGCCCCGTGGCCGTTCCTGACCCCCGTCCCCTTTCGCCATGTCTTCAGGATGGGTGGCGGTGCATCTGCACGGATTGCAATGCCGTGCATGGTCATCGCATGTGCTTCCTTCACTTTGCCAACGACGCCAGAGCGAATGATTTCAACCAGACTGCGGCAACCCTTACTGGCATGTCCTTGATTGCCCATCTGCGTGGCGACTTTCATCTTGGCCGCGACATCGGCCATCTCCCGGCACTCGTAGATCGAATGAGCGGTCGGCTTTTCGCGGTAGACGTGCTTGCCGAGCTTCATCGCCATCACGGCCGACGGAGCGTGCGAGTGATCGGGCGTCGAGATGATGACGGCATCGATCTGCTTCGCCATCTCGTCCAGCATCTTGCGGTAATCCTGATACTTCTTGACATTTGGGTAGGCTTCAAAAGCCTTGCCGGCCTGTTTCTCGTTCACGTCGCAGAGGGCGACGAGATTCTGCCGAGAGGCAATGCTGACGCCGCCCGCGCCTTTTCCCGCGCAACCGATGACAGCGATGTTCAGTTTTTCGTTCGGCGATTTCGGATGAGCCGCCAAAGTGGGGGCGATCCAGACGCCGGCGCCGGGGAGATTGGGTGGAGTGCGACTATTCTCTGGATTCGATCTTACTGCTTTCAGAGGGACAATGAGGCCTGGTATCTTCAACCGAGGTGCATCAATCAGCCTATTCATTATGGCAACTCCAATGTCACTTTCAGGCAGGCGTTCACTTTCTGCATTAGGGTCCAGGAGAGTTGGCCGATCTTCTTGGCGACAAGGGTTTCCTCGATCGTAGCGAGGTTGATACACGAGACGACGGAGTTTTGGAGCAATCCCGACGCTTTACCATCCGGAGTGCTTACGTCGATCAATAGCGAGGCAGGGTCAGATGCGTGTATGAGATTGCTCGTGATGGCCGTGACGATCAGATTCTTGATCTTCGAGTTATAAACGTCCGATTGGACGACGAGAACGGGCCGTACCTTCGGAGGAGACGCATCGGCGTTGGGGAACCAGGCGATCAGAACATCACCACGATTGAGAGTCATGGCTTTTCTTGGAGGTAGTGGCTGTAGTCGATGTCATCGAGTTTGGAGAACGCGGCACCGGCCAGCAGAGCCTTCTCGGCGCCCGTCCACTGGGAATCGTCGTAAAGAAGGGCTTGAAACTTCCGGAAAGTCTCTTCCCGAACCAGGCGGTACGCCTGCTGTGTTTGTGGGTTGATCATAACAACCCCATCGCCCTCTACTGCGATGATCTCGGCCTGTTCGGTGGTCAGTTCAATGCTCATGAATCTTCCTCAAAAAGTCAGGCGGTATTCTACCAGACGTCAACAACGAATTCACCGCTATTCGGTTCGAGTAGAACATGCGGGTGAATGAGAATGTGATTCCTCCTACCATGTCACCATGCGTGAAAATTCGTTGACCTATTTGAACGGCCGGGTGCTTCCCACGAACGAAGCGAGTCTTTCGCTCACCGATGCCGGGTTCGTCTGGGGGGCGACGGTGGTCGATCGGTTGCGAACATTTCGGCACAAACTCTTTCGCTTGACCGATCACCTCGCGCGGTTTCGCCAGAGTTGCGAGCGTGCCTTCATTCCCCAACCGCACACCGATCAAGAATTGGCGACGATTGCCGGGGAAATGGTCGAACGAGCGGCAAGCCAGCTCAACAAAGAAGACGAACTGTCCCTGATCCTTTTTGCCACGCCGGGCAATGAAACGGGGCCAACGCTGGGCATGACGATGGAACGGCTCGATTTCACGAAGTATGCCGCTCTCGTTCGCTCGGGAGCGAAGTTAGCTCCCGTCCCCAGCCCTGCCGGCGTGGATCCGGCGATCAAGCACCGCAGCCGGCTGGCTTGGTGGATCGCGACCCGTGGTCTCCCAACCGGGTGCGAGGCCTTGTTCACGACCGGAGAACCGCATCATTTTCTTCGTGAAACCCCGATCGCCAATTTTCTGGCGGTAATCGACGGGCAACTGATATCCCCACCGCGTTCGACCATTCTCGACGGCATCAGCCTGCATCAGGTGGAAATTCTCGCCCAGCGTCTCGGCATCAGGTTCATCGAGCGTGAGATGACAATTGACGAGGTTTTGGCGAAAAGTACGGAGTGTATTCTGGCCAACACGAGCTTCTGTCTGGCGACGGTCACGAGTCTCTCCGGACAGCCGAAACCCCTGACAGGACCGACATTTCAACGATTACTTCGAGCCTGGAGCGACGAAGTCGGAGTCGACATCCTTCACCAGTTTGAAAGTAATCGGTAGACTTGCCCCCGATTCGCCCCTATTGTGTGTGTACCGTACATGGAATTTGTTCGGACTGCCCCTCACGGGCAGGCTGATTCCTCCACCCACCGCTTTGCAAGGGACTACGTCTTCTATGCGAGTTGATCCTACCGGGACCGCGGGCCGCTCGCCGAGATTTTGGTTTCACTTCGCCGTCGCGCTCGTCGCCCTCGTGCTGATGGGCGCGATGCCGGCGACGTCGATTGCGCCACTTAGCGCCGGCGCCTGGGCGCCGTTCTCATTCCTGACCGATCCGGCCTTTCGGCCGATTGAGCAGGTCGGCCTGTTCCTGAGCTTGCTCGTGGCAATCGCATCACTCTGCTACGCCTGGGTACTCGGCAAGAAGGTCTTTGCCGCCGACCAAGGCACGAAGCGGATGCAAGAGATTGCCGAAGCGGTTCGCGATGGGTCGAACGCGTATCTTCGCCGGCAGTTTACGACCGTCGGCATTATGCTCTTCATCCTCACCATCTTCATCATCCTGGCCAAGTGGCCCTGGTCCACACCGCCGGAAGGCAATACTAGCGAGTTGCGAGTCTTGGCCGTCGCCCGCGGCATCGCTTTCTTCGTGGGCGCGATTTTCTCGGCCACGGTGGGCTTCTTCGGCATGCGGCTCGCCACCTCCGGCAACCTGCGCGTGGCTTCGGCCGCCCGGCGCAGTTTCAGTGAATCGATGAAGATCGCTTATCAAACCGGCACGGTCACGGGCATGTTGACCACGGGGCTGGGCCTTCTCGGCGGGTGCGTCATCGTTTTGGTCATCGGTGAAAAAGCTTACGAAGCGCTCCTGGGCTTCGCATTCGGCGGCTCGCTGTTGGCCCTGTTCATGCGTGTTGGCGGCGGCATCTACACGAAAGCGGCCGACGTGGGCGCCGATCTGGTCGGCAAGATTGAAGCCAATATCCCGGAAGACGATCCGCGCAACGCGGCCACGATCGCCGACAATGTCGGCGACAATGTCGGCGATTGTGCCGGCATGGCGGCCGACGTCTTCGAGAGCTACACCGTGACGATGGTGGCCGCCATGATCCTCGGCTATGCCGCCTTCGGCCCCAAGGCGATGCTCCTGCCGCTACTCATTCAGGCGGTCGGCATCCTCGGCAGCATGATCAGCACGAATCTTGTCGGTCGAAAAGATCAGGCGGGCGGCGCCACTGCCGCCATGAACACGATCAACAACAGCTTCCGTTGCGGAGCCGTACTTTGCATCATCGGCTTCATCGGCGTCGGAACCATCTACCTGCGGTTTGACGGCCCTTACATCATCCAGCAAGCATTTCAACGAGGCCTGGCGGATGAGAACGTCAAAGCTCTCCTCAACAAGCATCTGGCTGAAACGCAAGTCAAACATGAACCGCTAACGGAAGAAGTCGCCAAAGACAATCTGAAGATGGCGAAGTACTGGGGCAGCCTGCCGCCCGAGCTTCAGAAGGAACTGGCCGCGAAAGAAGTGGTGGTAGGTCCTTCGACGATGTCGCTGACCGCCGCCGCCCAGAAGATCGTGCCGATCAGAGAAGGGCTCGATTTCCGGCCGATTTTCGCCTTGTTAGTCGGCATCGCGCTGACCCTGGCGCTGATGTTCTGCACCGAGTACTGGACCAGCACCGACTTCACCCCGGTCAAGTCGCTGACCAAGGCATCGCGCACCGGTCACGCCACCAACATCATCCAGGGCATCGCGATTGGCTACGAGAGCACCGTCTGGGCGGTCATCATTATCGCGGCCGCGATCTTCGCCGGCGTGGAAGTCTTCCGCGATTCCGCCAACCCAGTATTCATGGCCTACGGCGTCTCGCTATGCGGCATCGGCATGCTGGCCCTGACGGGCGACACGCTGAGCATGGACGTATTCGGACCCGTGGCTGACAACGCCAACGGCATCGGCGAGATGGGTTACAATCGCGATTCGAACAACCAGCCGTTGAAGGACAACGATCCCGATCACCTCCCGCAAGCCCAGTACGAGTCGGCCCGGCAGATCCTCACCGATCTTGACGCCACCGGCAACACGACCAAGGCGATCACGAAGGGCATCGCGATCGGGTCGGCGGTCATCGCCGCCGTCTCGCTCTTTGCCAGCTTCATCGCCGTGCTGGTAACGGGGAGTGAAGAGAAGATCAATCAACTCACCGCCGCGGAGTTCAACGCCAAGTCCGGCTTGCTCTCCGTCGCGATCCCCGAAGTCTTCATCGGCATGCTCATCGGCGGGGCCGTTCCGTTCCTGTTCAGCAGCATGACCATTCGCGCCGTGGGTCGGGCCGCTTACCTGATCGTCAACGAGTGCCGTCGGCAGTTCAAGAACCCGAAGATCTGGGATGGCACGGAAAAACCGGATTACGCCAGTGTAGTCAGCATCTGCACGAACACGGCCCAGAAGGAACTCGTTGGTCCTGGCCTGCTCGCGATCTTCACGCCGATCACCGTCGGTTTCGTACTAGGGCCGTACGCGCTCGGCGGCTTCCTCGCTGGCATGATTGTCGTTGGCCAACTGCTGGCCGTATTCATGGCTACTTCGGGCGGCGCCTGGGACAACGCCAAGAAGATGATCGAAGATCAACCCAAGTCGGAAAAGACGGGTAAAGGTTCGGAGATGCACAAGGCCAGTGTGACCGGCGACACCGTCGGCGACCCGCTCAAAGATACGGCCGGTCCCGCGATCAATCCGCTCATCAAGGTCATGAACATGGTCAGCCTGCTCGTGCTGCCATTGGTCATCGTTTACAACATCAATGTTAACGACTCTTACATTGGCTACGTAGTCATCGCCGTCGGACTTCTCGCGATCTCCTGGGCATGGTGGCAATCAAAGCGCGACACGGACGAGATGCGGCAACTCGATGCGGAGTATGAGAAGGAACTAGACGAGGCACGGTTGAAGCAGAAGAGTCTTGCCTAGCCTTCCCGTTCAAGATCACGATGGCAATTGGTGCAAAGCCGGTCGCCGATTCGTCGGCACGTGCGACTGCTTCTCCCTGACCAATTGGTGTTCGCCGAAGTTTAGCAACTTAGCCAGGCCTCCCAGTTCCCCCCGAAGCCAATTAATCGCGCCCATCGCGCCAATCAAACTTGAAATTACCATGCAAGTACAGATATTGGCCGAACCGATTAAAGAGTGAAGTGGTCCAAGACTTCGACAGGGGAAAGATCGATGACGGCTATTCATCTGAACACGACAAGCTCACCTAATCAGAATCTATTCTGGGCACGTTGGCAAAATCACCTTGGCTGCACCGCCATCCTCATACTCATCGCCATTCAGTTCGTCCTATTTCGCCACCAGGCGAGAACTGAGATCGTCGATTACTATCCGACCCATTACGACCAAGCTGGGTATTTGCTTGAAAGTTATTTGATCTATGAGAAGGCGACTCGGGAAGGCTGGGTGCCCACGCTGTTTGATTCACTGACGACTCAAACGAGTCATGTTCGGCTCTTCTCGATCGAGACGAATGTGCTTTTTGCCGTTTTCGGACCTTCCCGACTGACTGCCCTGGGGATGAACTTTGTTTGGATTGTGCTCTTACAACTTACGACGGTGTGGATTCTCCTGTGGCTGACAAAGCGATGGAGTATTGCGTTCATCGGTCTCGGGATGATATTGCTCGCATCGACAACATTCATGGAATTCGGTGGCCTGATGGACTTCCGAACCGACTTCGCGACCTGGTGCCAATATGGCATCTTGATCGCCTTTTTGGTTCGGTCCGATTTCTTTAAGTCGCTGCCGTGGTCGCTCGCTGTCGGTGGAATACTGGTGCATCTCTTGTTGTTCCGCACGCTGATGAGCGTTTACATGGTCATTACATTCTGTGTACTTGTGGGAATTCTGTGCGCATCTTGGATGCGCCGTCGCGGTGAACCGTTAGCCGTGGCGGAGATCAAGTCGCGTTTGCTTGGTATGATCGCTACGGCCGGCGTTGTCCTAATTTTTGCGGGGCCATTTTTCATTCAGAATTTTCCTTCGATGTGGAATTACTACGTCGTCGGCCACATTACCGGTGAAGAAGGGGCACTTAGAAAAGCGGAAGTCGGGGTCACGAATCGTATGCAAGAAGTGATGTTCTATCCGGACTCGCTTGTTTCGTCCCATTTGGGCCGTCGTATGCTCAATGTCGTTTCGCTGATCAGTGCTTGCGGATTTTTCGGCTTACTTTGGGTGCTTCGATCAAGCGACCACAAATCTCGTATCTCGAAGGGCGATCTCATTTGGTCGTTGGGGACAAAATCGGGGGTGGGCGAGCCGCACGCAAACAATAGCCAGAGCACGGGGTTCTTCGCATACGCTTGTGTCGGGATCTGCATGCTCACCCCGCTATTCGTGCTGTCGCTCAATCCCGCGAAGTCACCCCTCGTGGCGAGCATCATGGTCCCCGCATTTGTCTGGCTGGTCTTGCTGGCCTTCATTCAGTGCATCAAGAAAATCGAGAGCGTGAAAAGACAGTCTATTCTTCTTCGCCTTATGCCCATGTTGGCTCTGCTGATCGTCGTCTATGCCGCTAAATTTCAATACGCCATGCTGGGCAAGCCGACCGCTTATCGCTCCTATTCGCATGAACTGTCCAATATCAACGAACTTTACGAAATCATGTATGCTCAAAGCCGTGAACATGGCTGGAGGTACCCGATTCTCTCCGTCAATCGCGTTACCGATATGGTCAATTCCCACGTCTATCCTGTGCTTGCGTTCGAGAAACACGGCAAGTGCGACAGTGCTGATCAACTACTCGGCAAATCCTTGTACAGCAAGCCGGAAGCCGAGATTTTCAACGATCTCGATAAAAGTGATTTCGTCGTCCTGCTGACAAACGAGATCGAAGTCCCTATTCCCTATCCGTTTGATCAGCAGGCAATCAAGCTTTACGATCGAATGGCGGACTACTGCAAAAAGAACATGGTTCCGCTTAAAACCTGCAAAGTATATCGCCATCAAGAGGCGACGCTCTACATCCGCTTGCCCGAACAACGCGAAGCCGCAGGCCAGAAACCGGCCGAAGGGGTGGCGTCGTCTCGATAGTTTCTACACTCAGCAGAGCTCGAAAACTGATCGATTCACTCCGCCTTTTCCGGCGGCACTTGGCTTCGACCCCGATTCGCCTTAGAATCCCGCTGGTCGCCCTTCAACCGGGAAGAACGCCATGCTGCCGCTCGCAAACCTGTTCTACGAGACCGTTGCCGGTTCCGATCCCGGTTCGACCCGCACCCTGATCCGAGCCATGCCCGTCATGGTCGGGGCGCTCTGTATCCTGGCGATTGCCTTCCGCTACTACTCGGCATTCCTGGCGGCCAAGGTCGCCTGTCTCGACGACAGCCGCATCACACCCGCCCACCAATTCAACGACGGCCAGAACTATCACCCGACCAATCGTTGGGTGCTTTTCGGCCATCACTTCGCGGCCATTTCCGGCGCCGGCCCGCTGATCGGCCCCGTTCTGGCCATGCAGTACGGCTATGCACCCGGTTTAATCTGGCTCCTCGTGGGCGTTTGCCTGGCGGGCGCCGTGCAGGACATGCTCGTGATGGCCGCCTCGGTTCGCCGCGGCGGCAAGTCGCTGGCCGAGATTGCCCGCACGGAACTCGGCAATTCGGCCTCAATCGTCGCCTCGATCGCGATTCTCTTCATCGTCATCATC